>Ga0325401_1001726_pt1 | contig 18793 bp, 17 predicted proteins | sample PopdelMetagenome_FD_205666 | JGI IMG/M metagenome (GOLD analysis project Ga0325401, IMG submission 205666) | Populus deltoides microbial communities from Bellville, Georgia, United States - Xylem-PdKOR-R2 | ecosystem: Host-associated > Plants > Phyllosphere > Stem > Wood/Secondary xylem | place... | reverse complement strand
CCGAGGCCAAATGGTGGATCGACCACCGCGATCTGGCCGATGACGATCTCATCGCCAAGGCGGCACCTGGCGCCGGGAGCCCTCCGGCTGGCGGTTCAAACGTCGCCGGCATGTCACGGGCAGCCTGACCATCAGTCAGCTGATCGCCTCTGCGTGCTGGGCTGTCGGCCATGCGATCCTGTCAGCACCACATGGCCGGCACCATTCCAACCGCGTGAGCTGATCTCCTGTGAAAGCACGAGCCCGGTTCGAGCCAGGACAGCGACTTAGAGTCCGTTTGAGAATGGATCAGGCGCAGGCAGCCCGGTCGTAGATGACGGTCCGGTTTGCGGCGAAGGGCGGGAGAACCACCACGTCGCGCCATTGGCGGTCGAAGCCGGGCAGAGCCTCGAAAGCCTTCATGGCGGCGTCGAAGCCAAGCAGTTCTTCGTGGATGGTGCGTATCTGCTCACCGTCGGCTGCGCCCGTAACAATGTCGCAGCAGACCAGATCGGCCGTGAGTTCGTCGAGCTTGTAGGCGAAGATTGCGCGCACCTCGTCCAAGGACACGGCATCAGTGCTCTTGGCCGTGACGATGGCGAAGCCGTTATCGGTGGTGACAATCTCAGGCTTCTGCATGGCACGTCCGTTCAAGGGGTGAGCCGCCGGAGCAGGTTGCTGGCCATGGCAAGATGGATCATCGCCTCCGACACGTCGAGGCGCTTCTCATAATCGCGCACGAGCCTGCGCCAGCGCGTCATCCAGCCGAAGGTGCGCTCGACCACCCAGCGTCGAGGCAGCACCTTGAAGCCGGAGACGTCGTCCGACCGCCGGATGATCTCGACGGTGAAGTCGCGCAAAGCGGCCGCATCGAGCAGCTTCGTGCGATCGTAGGCCCCATCGCCGAACAGGTGCTTGAGCCATGGCCAGCGACGCCGGATAGCGGACACGATTTCCTGCGCGCCCGCGCTGTCGGAAATGTCGGCCGTCGTCAGGTTGACCATGAGGAGCCGCCCGTCGGTGTCGACCGCGATATGGCGCTTGCGCCCCTTGATCCGCTTGCCAGCGTCATAGCCGCCGCCGGACGGAGCCGAGGGCGCCTTGACCGACTGGCTGTCGACCACGGCTGCCGATGGGCTCTGCTCGCGCGCCTCGCGCTCCCGGTCGAGCATCAGCGCCACGTCGTGAATCGTGCGAAACAGCAGCCGGCGCACGAAGCGCCGGAACCACCAGTAGACGGTCTGCCAAGGCGGGAAATCCTTGGGCAGCATCCGCCAGCCGCCGCCCGAACGGGCCAGATACCACAAAGCGTTCAGCACCTCGCGCAAGTCCGTCGTGGGCTTGCGACCACGCTTCGGCGGCCAGGGCAGGAACGGGCGGACAATCTCCCACTCCGCATCCGTCAGATCGGTCGGGTAGCGCTTCGCTTGTTTCTCTCGTTCAGCCATCCGGCCATGGCTCGCTCGGGGTGCACATCCCGAGCTTGAATCACGCATGCCGACGCTGCTCAACCGTTATCAAACGGGCTCTTAGACGATCGTGTCCGACGACAGGTTCTCACCGACGTTGGAGGACGGCAGGAAGCGGTAGACGGTGCCGCGCGAGATGTTGAGCTGCCGCGCGATGTGTGCCGGTCGCACACCCTCGGCCGCCAACTTGCGCACCATCTCGGGATCGATCCGCGCCTTGCCGCCCTTGTAAACACCGCGCGCCTTGGCCGCGGCGATGCCCTCTGCTTGCCGCTCCTTGCGCAGGTTGGTCTCGAACTCGGCGAACACGCCAAGCATGTCGAGGAATGCCTTGCCAGCCGCGGTGCCGGTGTCGATCGGCTGCTCGGTCGCTTTCAGCGCCACCCCCCTGCCCTTCAGCTCATGAACGATGTCCTGCAGGTCCTTCATCGACCGCGCGAGCCGGTCGATGCGGGTGACGACCAGCGTGTCACCCTCACGCAGGAAGTCGAGCAGGACTTGGAGCTCGGTCCGGCTCCCACGCTCGGTGCCCGACTTCTTCTCCGACCGGATCGTCTGGCAGCCGGCCGCGCGCAGAGCCGCTTCTTGGATGCCAAGGTCCTGATCGGTGGTAGACACGCGCGCATACCCGAAAAGCGTCATCGCAGCCCTTTCTGTTCGATCAGCCTCTAGACCGCGCGCGGCAGCTGTTCAATATGGCTGCAAACGACCCTGATCGGACGCATGGACTGTTTACCAGCGACTGCTTGGTCACGGTATACCCAGATAGACGACAGACGCGGGCTAAACCTACATACCTGCTCCACCAATAGCCTTTGCCATAATCCCGGCTGTGGCATATTACGCCTGTGACGCAGATGTAGGATGCGGGACTATGGCGACACAAAGCATGGATATAAAGGTGGCCGGCAACGGCCGCATGGTCCTACCCGCCTCAGTGCGGAAGGCAATGGGGTTGCATGGTGATGCAAAGGTCATCTTGACTGTCGAGGATGATCAGGTCCGTCTGACTCCGATAAGTCACGGGGTGTCACGGGCACAGGCGCTCTACCGCGCACATGCCAAACAGGCGCGCACGACCGACGATTTCCTCAATGACCGGAAGGCCGAAGCTGCCGCCGATCTCGGTGAGGTCGCATCCGGTGACGAGGATCAGGACGCACGATGACATCCGTCGTCCTCGATGCATCCGCGGTGCTGGCGCTGGTTCGGGACGAACCCGGTGCCGACAATGTCGCACCTCACATCGGCCGTGCTGCGATTTCGGCGGTCAACCTTCAGGAAGTCATCAAGGAGCTGCTGCTCAGCGGGCTTGACGAGGCCACCACCCGCGAATTGCTGGACGAACTCCGCCTCGATGTGCGCGCGCATGATATTGACGCGGCGTACGCAGCCGCAGGGCTGCACGTCCAGACGCGCCAGTACGGCCGTGGCCTGGGTGACCGCTCCTGCCTAGCGCTGGCCATGCAACTTGGCGTCCCTGCCCTCACTGCGGATCGCGAGTGGAAAAAGGTCCGGGTCAGGAACTTGAAGCTTGAGCACATCCGCTAGCCCGAGGTGCCCGCACCTGCGGCCGAGCCGGCGGTTAGCGAACTCGGCAAACGTCCATTGTTTCAGGTGAACGTCCACTATTTCAGAGAACGCTTCACCACGGCGAGAGCGTCCACTGTTTCAGCAGAACCGACACGTGGCGAGCAGGCGAATGAGCAGCGAAATCGTCATCTGGGATCTCCTGCGCGGCACCATAACGCGGCCACCAAACGGCGCTAGGTATTTTCCAGGAAGGAGAGTTACTGGAAAATACATTCGGATCGGGCGAGGGTGGTTAGACCGGTGATAGGTTAGCGGGACTAAGCGCGATCTCCGCCTAGGGATGGCAATGTCGGTTAGTCACGTTATATGTTAGCCAGACTAACTGCAGGAGCTGCCCATGGCGACCCTCGCCAATGCCGTCGATCCGGGCGCCTTCGCCAATCTGGTGTTCGCCAGCCTGGTCGAGACCGCGCGCGCCAAGCCGGTCAAGCGTCGCGGCGCCACGCGATCCGAAGCGGTCGATGACACCTTATATATAGCGCCAACCGTGGAAGGCTTCTCCGAGCAGTACCAGACGGCCGTGAGACAAGCGATGGAACAGCTCGGCGTCGCCGGCGCCGCACCCGACACGAATGGTGACCCCGAGCGCCGGGCGCTCTACGCGATCGTCGACAAGCTGCTGCCCGACGTCCGCGCGCGCCACCTCGAGCGCAAGATCGAGCAGCTCCTCGACGTCGTCGCCGACACCCACGACCCGATGGCCGAGTTCCACGCAGCCGTCGCGGCCGACAACACCGCGATCCGCCAGCGATTCATGCACGAGGTCGAGACGCTGTCCTCGGCCGAGGTCGCTACGGCCGCCGGGCACGAAGCCAAGAACCGCCACCAAACCGCCGCGCGCTGGAAGGCGCAGGCTCGTGTCTTCGCGGTTCCCTACCAGGGACAGGACCGCTTCCCGACCTTCCAGTTCGACGCCGACGGTAAGCCGCTTCCCCTCATCAAGAAGGTCCTTGAGGTGCTGCCCGCAAGTCGAACACCGTGGCAGACCGCCTTCTGGTTCGTGTCGTCCAACTCGTGGCTCGGTGGTCCTGCGCCGCGGGATATGCTCGCCGATGAAGTGGCCGTCCTTGAAGCAGCCGCGCACGAGAGCGACGAGATCAGCGGGTGACAGCGCTGGCGCCGACCGGCATCGTTCCCAAAGCGCCGACCGCCTTTCCGACCCATGTCACCGATCTACCGGTGGGCGCAGTTCTCTGGCGCATTCATGCCGAGAGCCTCGCCGGCGACACGTTCAACCCCGGGTTCGGCTTCTCGCGGTTCGCGCCGATCGGCCCGGTGCGCAAGCGTGTGCCGACCGCCTATGCCGCGGACGGGTTCGAGGCCGCGGTTTACGAGACGATCTTCCACGATCTCGATCCTGCGCAGCGATTTAAGACCTATCCGCTGGGCAAGCTCGCGGACGTTCGCTGCTCGGTGCTGCGGGTCGCCAGCCCGCTCGCGCTACGCTCCTTTCTCGCGCCCGATCTGATGAAGCTGGGCGTCGCGCGCAATCAGTTGATCGACACATCCGCGCGCGAGTTCCCGGACACGCGGCGCTGGTCCGCGGCGCTGCACCGCAAGGACACCGCCACGCACGGGATGGTCTGGGAGTCGCGATCATATCCGTCATCCCTGGCGATGATGTTCTTTGGCGATCGCGTGCGGCCCGCAGCGCTGAGCGTCGTCAGCACCACCCGGATCGACGCCGACCCGGTGCTTGCGATGCGGTTCCGGACGCTTGCCGACCGGTCGGGCGTGACCCTAGTCGTCTGAGACCCAGGAGCGGCCACTCGACCCGCCTTTTTCCGCTCCCAACTTCGGCCATCTGTTCAGGTCATCGCACGTCGATCCCGGCAGGTTGAAGTGCCTGCTAAGGACCGAATTGGCAGGATAGCGGAGGGGCCGCTTACGGCGACGCGGGAGGCGGCGCCTGTCGGCATGTCAGCGTGCTCTCAGCCCTCTCGCGGCGCCCGCGACCATCGGGAGCGACGACGGTTAATCAGGATCGTGCGAGGCTGATCACCGCGCGTTCAGCGCCACCTTGTAAGCGTCAAAGGCGCGGGCAAACTCACCTGCCGCGTTAGCATCAGAAAACTGATATTCCTCTTGGACGCCTAGGGGGCTTGTGAATAGCAAGCGTCCATATTGGACTATCGGGATTTGGTAGTTGTCCCGGAAGCGTAGGTCAGGCGAGCCGTTTTTGTTCACCTTCGCCCATGTCTGCCCCACCACCGTCGCGTCGGGCGGCACCGCCTCCTCCTCAATGAAGCGCACGGCGTGATATTGAAGGTCCACCTCCCGGAGCTCAATCAGGGCGAACGCGCCGTCTGCGCGCGGCATGATCACGACGCCCGGATAGATCAGAATGTCCTCTCCATTGATGTTGCCGAACCGGATCGCGTGACCGGCAAACCGCACCAAGTCGGACGATGAGAAATCGATTTGAACAGGCTTTCGATCCAGCGTTCGGAAGGCTGCGGATCGCTCGCGCACCCGATCGGTGTCCCGATCGGAGGTGATATCCCAGATCGCCTTGCTTTGCCGCAGCGCTTCGAAGGTGCGGACCAACGCACCATACGCACGCTGCGCAGCGTCGCTCGTTTCGAAGCTCACATCAATGTGCGTGAGGCCCTGCCACTCTGTAAGCCGCTGAACCTCGCCTGCGGCTTCCGGCACGGAGCCCTCAAGCTCGGCAATCCGCCGCTTCATGAACCACCGAAACCAACTCCGCTGTCGACGCTCCAGCTCGGCCGATCCGGCTTGATGCGAGGCGTGCGCTTCCGCCAAATCCTGATCGACTTCTTTCCGCTGTGACCGTGCTTTGGCGATCAGGTCGCGCAGTTCGACCAAGCTGTGGCTGGTAAGCTGTTCAACCGACGCGCTGTTTATCTCCCGCATTGGCTGCGCGGGGGTATAGGACGGAGCGTAGCCCGGTCGCGGCATGGCTGCGCGCGGTGTCTGCGAACCGGTGAAGTGATTTGCTGTAAAAGATAGACCGGAGCCGGGGATGCCGATGGTGCTGCGGACGCCATGAGCCCCGACATTTACCGTCGCACCATCTACCCCGAAGCTGGCGGTGATCCCGCTACCGGACAGGTTGAGCCGAACCCCCGGAAACACCTCAAACGATTGCCTGAACCGAAGCCCCATGTCGTCCATCCCCCTATACGGAGACACTATATATCTAACCCTGCGCGGGGAAGAGTGGGGTTCGTGATGGTGTTTGGGCTGTTCAGGAAGAACGCGAAGTCGGAGCCTCCCAAGGCGGAGTCCCTTGTAGCAGCACCGATCACCTCTTTGGTGCCCGTTGTGCCAGATGAAAGTCGACTGGCGCAGCTTGGACCGATCCTATGGCAGGATGTTCGCTACGGAATGACACCGGGCGAGGTGGCGGGCGTGCGATCGGATGCGACGCGCAGCCCGCAGGATCAAAGGCTCCACGATGGAGCGACCGCGCAGCTTATCATCCCGCATTTTCGCCTCGGGGGACATGACTACAGCGTCCTCTTCTACTTTAAGGGTGGAACGCTCACACAGGTCACCGTCAAGACGAACGGTGGACCGGAGTTGAGCGACTTCCACGATCTCGTCGGCGCGCTACGGCTCCGCTATGGGCAAGAGGCTCAGATGAAAGTGTCGCATGACTCGTTCTCATCGGGCGAATGGCTGTCGGCTGAAGGCACCAACATCAGCCTCATATGCCAGCCCAATATCGACTGCCTGAATGTGAACTTTCAGTATCGCTACGCGGATGCGGCGAGACAGCTTTGAGGGCTAGCGCCCCCGCAACGCTTTGGCGGCATCGAATTCAGTTCGAAGAAGACCAGAAGTGGATGTTCAGCTGAGCCTGAGCGTTTCCTGTGTTTGGACGTCCATTTAGGCGACGTGAAGGGCGTGCACTCGTGTCTGCCGGTCTCGGCGGCTGGCTACTTGCAGAGGGCGGGGTCGTGCTCGATCTTCACCCGGCGGTTCGCATAATGGTCGCCCAGAGCGCGAGGATAAAGTTCGGCATCACGGCCCAGCGTCCGCCGTCCGCGCCGCGGACCATGGCGTCGAACTTGTCGTCGGAATAGATCAGGCGCATCGTCTGTTCGCCTTTCCAGGGGGATTCTTCGCGCGTTCCCTCTAGCTGCACGGTGACGACGCTGATGGCGGGGGTTTCATCCCTGATCCCGATGATCCTCCACCTGGTGACGGTCACCTTGCCAAGCTCCGTCCGATGCATGCCGGCGCGCTGGTTCACCGGGCGTAGCGTGTAGTCGATTGTCATTGCCGCCAACCGGCCGAAGTTGCGTCCGGCGATGGCGGCGAGATAGTCGGCTGCGGCGGCCTCCGGGCTGCCCGCGTCGAGAGCGCCGGGCGCGTCGGATGAAGCGATCTCGCCATCGATGATCTCGGGGCGCTTGCGCCACGCGTCGATCCGCCGTGTCATGTCGCGCGTGCGCGCCGATGTCGCCGAGAGCTCGGACCAGCTCGGTGTCCGCTGCTCCTCCACCGCTCTTGCGATCCTGGCGGCCTCGTCCTCGCGACGGTCGAAGTAGTCGACGATCGCCTGCAGAAGGTTGAACGCCTTCGCCGCGACAATCGCAGTCCCGAACGAAGGATTGAGGCCGTGCACGATCCCGTGGCGGTAGGGCGCCACGATCGGTGTGGTGTCGAGGCTGCGCTTGGTCTTGCCGAGCACGGCGAGGCCTTCGGCCAAGCCGCCCGGACCTGATGTGTCGCTGTCGAACACCGGCGCGTCGGCGCCGCCGGAGAACGGGTGCTTGCCGCTCTTGGTCGTGCAGATGCCGTCGATGATGATCAACACTAGTGGCACCGTGGAGATGAAGTCCTGGGCGGCTGCGCGCTCCACCGCCCGTTCGTATATCTTGTGCCATGGCTCGAACTGGCTGACGTGGAAGCGGTATCCGAGGAACGTCAACTGGTCGGGATGGAGGTGGTAGTCGGTCAGCAGCCGCTCGGCTTCATCATCGTCCGGTCCGCTCACGACGTCATGCATCACGTCGACCGAGAACCGGTCAAACACTGTCCAGCCTAGTGGCGCGAAGCGCCGGGCGAACTCGGCGCGCTCGGCCTTCATCCGCTCCACCGCCTTGAACTGGTTCTCGAGGTCTCGCGCTTGCCGACCGACCGCGCCGCCGAGGAACGAGAGGGCCCTGACCAGCGGTCGCGCCTGCCTGTATTGCCGCTCGACGTGTTCGACGTTCGGGAGCGGTCGCTCATCGTTGGTCATGTGGCTTAGATCGTGCCTGCGGAAGGTCCGGACAACCGTTTCTGATCATGTTCTTGCCTGTGAGTAACGCGCCATTGCGCTGGGTGCGGCCTTGGGACAACTTCCGGACAGGGGGAGCGCACATGATAAGCCGCATATCGATCAGAAACTTTCGTTCGATCGCGAGCGCCGACGTTGAAGCGAACTGGATCACCACGCTTGTCGGCGCAAACGACGCGGGCAAGTCGAACGTCCTGCGCGCGCTGAACCTGTTCTTCAATGGGCGCACCGCGGCGGACGAGCCGTTTGACTTCGCGCGCGACCACAACCAGTTCGCGGCCGTCCGGCAGCGTAAGGCGCCCCAGATCGAGGTAACGATCGTCTTCGACCTGCCCAACGGCTATCATCGCGAGGACCTGCCCACGCAGATCGAGTGGCGGAAGGTGTGGCGGCGCGGGGGCGAGGTTCGCGACCTGGAGCAGAGGCACTTCGTGGGCGGGGCGGAGTTCCCGCCGCGCAGCCGGATACCGGCGCTGCTCGACCGCGTGCAGTTCACCTACGTCCCGGCCATCAAGGACAAGGCGTTCTTCGCCGACCTGCAGGGGCGGCTCTACGACGTCCTGGCGTCGGTTGCGGAGCAGCCGCTGAAGGATTCGGCGGGCGCTTTCCAGGCGCAACTCGGTGAGCAGCTGCAGGAGCTGCTCGATACGCTGCGGGGGACGTTCGGTGCGGAGGCGACGATGCGGCTGCCCGAGAACCTGCGCGAAATATTCGAGAACCTCGAGATCAACTCCGGGGAGGTGCCGCTCTCGCGTCGTGGCGACGGCATCAAGATTCGGCACATTCCGATGATGTTGAGGTTCATCGCCGAGAAGCGCGACAATCTGATGGCGCAGGGCGGCGTCCGCTACACGCACCTGTGGGGGTTCGAGGAGCCGGAGAACAACGTCGAGATGTCGGCGGCGTTTAAGATGGGGGACGGGTTCGTCGATCTCGTCGCGGACAGCGACCGCTACCAGCTGTTCGTGACGACCCACTCGCCAATATTCTACCGGCTCGACCGCCAACGGCCCGAGGCGACGGAGTGGATCACATCCCATTTCGTGTCGAAAGACGGGCACGAGACCGGCATCGAGACGCGGGCGCCCGACGACGTGGACGAGAGCATGGGGCTGATGCCGATCGTGGCTCCCTACGTTGCGCAGGCAAAGGACCGCTACGATCGGATCGAGGCGGAGCTCGTCGCGGTGCGCCAGATCGCGGCGCAGCGGCGCCCGACCGTCTTCGTCGAGGGCGACAGCGATCGCGTGGTCGTGACGCGCGCTTGGGAGCTGTTCGCCGGCGTGCCGCTCGAGCGCGTGAACATCTGCGCCGGCGACGGTGCCTACGGCGGAGCGTCGGCGCTGGGCAGCAGGGCGCTGGCTTGGATGCTGACGCTGCGGCATCGCGCCACGGCGGACCGTGTCAGGGCGGCGGCGCTGTTCGACGCCGACGTCAGCGGAGGCGCCGAGCGGCGGACGCTCGGGGAGGAGATGACGCGGCTCGATCTGGGGAACCTCGGGCTGCGCCTGTTCTCCCTCGGCACGCCGCCCAGGCTGCGCGCGCTGGCGAGGGCAGGATTCAACGTGCCTGTCGACCTAGAGGCGATGTACACGGACGCGATGTGGGATCGTGCCGAGCAGCGCGGGTGGCTCGAGGATCGCGGGAACCTCAGTCAGCTGCTGTCGCAGCGGATGATCGACGAGATGGCGGCCGGCGCGGCGAACCCGTTCGCCGCGCTGGTGCCTGAGGATGCCCGCCGGCTGCAGCGTAAGTTCGATGACCGCGGCAAGCGCGCAGCGTCGCGAATGCTGGCGAACATGAGGGTCGACTTGGCTGAGGCGGAATTGGAGGCCTTCCGGCCGCTCGTTGCGACCCTTGCAGGCCACCTGTTCCCGCCGGGGGCTCGCGTTCAGGCCGCGCCGGCAGCGCCACCCGGGCGGGCTGAGCCCGTGGCCTGAGTGCTACACCTTGGTCCCTTGGCCTGGCTGCGGCGGTCGCGATGTTCAGACGTCCTGGCTCGGCCGGCCGGCCGTATCGACCATGATATCCGGACCTGCGCGGAAGTTCGACCGATCAACCTGACGCTGTCGACGCTGTGGGCACTCGGCTAACGCTGTTGAGCCGCGTCACGCTGTCAGGATCATGTGTCGGACGCCGCGGTTGGAGTACCGACCTGCGTCCGGTCACAATAACCGCCTTGCTCGATTGCCCGCAATGGACAGTGCTCCTTCATTGGTCGCCTGCCGCTGGCTCTCGAAGCTGCCAGACTCCGCTTGACATGTTAACTTTCCCCCCCGCATATGAGAACGAGGAAGTTAACATGGAGGTCGTGTTGCCGGTGCTGGCGGAGGATTACGAGATCGTACCGCGACTGGCGCAGCTTGGACTGCGTCGCGACCTTCTGCTTGACGTGGTCGAAGCGGCAGTTGGTGGACGGCGGAACGCGACTGGCTTCCACCCGCTAAGCGCTGGCGGTCTGCTCTCATGGATTCAGGGCACCGGCCAGCTTCGCCGCATCTTCCTGCCGCGTGGCTGGGAGGTCTGCAGGCGGGACAACATCGAATCGATCTTCAACCCGGAGGTCGGAATCAAGGTCGTTTTCCAGAATGCGGATCGTGCGGGCGATCCCGTTTTCGATCCGATCGCAACCTCCAGGAAGGGTGCCGGATCGGCACGCGCCATCGAACTTGGTCAATACGAGCTCTGGCCCGAGGTTAAGGAGAGAGAGGTCGTCGAAGTCACCGCGACCACGTGGGTGCTGTTCGTATTCGCGGATGGCGACGACGTACGCGCGGAGCTGTCGTGCCCGAAGGCGATCAACGATGAGCATTTCGATGGCTTTCACGAGCGCATCCTGCTGATCGAGAAAGGCGGGTGGGCTAAGGCGATTCCGGTGGTGGAGGACGACGAGCCCCCGGCCGAGTATGAGGTTCCGGTTTCCCGCAAGGGCTGATGGTGCGTGTTTAACCCTCAACGACTGATCCTTGCTCGGAAGCGGCGCAAGAGGACTGCGCGGGCGCTGGCGGCTGCGATCGGTGTCTCGCCGATCACGATCTCGCGTCTCGAGAACGGGGCCAACGAGCCGGAGGATGAGACCGTCGAGGCGTTGGCGCGCGCGCTGGAGTTCCCCCGGGGGTTCTTCTTCGCCGAGGACGTCGACGAACTGCCCGCGGAGGCGGCGAGCTTCCGCAGCCTCTCGTCAATGACGGCAAGGGAACGCGACGCAGCTCTTTCCGCAGGTGTGATCGCCTACCTTTTCAGCGACTGGGTGGCCGAGCGCTTCAACCTACCGCCAACCGATGTTCCGGAACTACGCGGCGACGTCGCCCCGGAGCAGGCGGCGCAGGTGGTGCGCGCGAACTGGGGACTAGGCGAGCAGCCCGTCTCCAGCATGATCAAGCTGCTCGAGTCCAAGGGGGTTAGGGTGTTCTCATTGTTCGAGGACACCAAGAACGTAGATGCCTTTTCATGTTGGCGGGGTGATCGCCCCTTCGTCTTCCTCAACACGTTCAAGTCGACCGAACGTAGCCGGTTCGATGCAGCGCACGAACTCGGCCATCTCGTGCTGCACAGGCACGGTGCGCCGCAGGACAGTCGCCAGGCTGAAAGCGAGGCCGACCGGTTCGCCTCCGCGTTCCTGATGCCGATCGACGACGTCACGAGCCGCATCCGCTACGTCACCGACCTCGATAGCCTCATCCAGGCCAAGAAGCGCTGGGGCGTGTCCGTCGCGGCGCTCAACTATCGTCTCCACAAGCTCAAGGTCGTGACCGACTGGCAGAACCGCAGCCTGAACATCGAGATTTCGAGTCGGGGGTTCCGGCGGGCCGAGCCGGACGGCCTGCCGCCTGAGACCTCAGCGCTGTGGCCTCAGGTATTCACCTCGCTCTGGCGCGAACGTATCACCCGCGAGCAGATCGCGGCCGAGCTGAACGTGCCTGTCGGTGAGCTTGAAACGATCCTGTATCGGTTGACCGGACAGAGCGCCGAAAGTGGCGATGCTTACGTTAGGTTACGCTCCGTCTAGTCACCGGCGTGCCGCCTAGGTGACCTCTCAGCAGAGGTCGATGGCCACAGACTGCAGGATCAAATGCGATAAACCCAGTCACGGGACAAAAACATGCCAACCAAGACCGCAGAAGACTATCTCGCCGCGCTTGCCGACGAGCTCGCGATCAGCGAAACCCGTTACGATCAAGCCTGCCGCAGTTACGCATCACTTGGCGACTGGCTCCACCGGCCGGATTCTACGGTCCTTCGGTTCGATCCGCAGATCTACGTGCAAGGTTCGTTCCGCCTCGGTACGGCGATCCGCCCGCTGAGCGACGAAGAGAATTACGACGTCGACTCCGTGTGCGTGTTGCAGACGCTTCGCACGGGCGATCTGACGCAACGCGAGCTCAAGACCCTCGTCGGCGACGAGATCAAGGCATATCGTCGCGCGCAGAACATGGTTAAGCCTGTCACCGAGGGAAAGCGGTGCTGGGTGCTTTCTTATTCCGACCAGGCTCAGTTCCACATGGACATCGTGCCGGCCGTGCCGAACGCGGCCCAGCAGCGGATGCTCCTAGAAGCCCGTGGCATGGACCAGCGCTGGGCCGACACCGCGCTGGTGATCACTGACGTGCGTTCGCCGGTCTACGATCACGTCTCGAACGACTGGCAGCGGTCGAACCCGAAGGGCTACGCCGAATGGTTCAAGCTACGCATGGGCACGTTGTTCGAGCAGCGCCGCCGCGCGCTAGCGGAATCGATCAACGCGAGCGTGGAGGACATTCCCGTCTACAGGGTCCGCACCCCCCTGCAGTCGGCGATCATGATCCTGAAGCGGCACCGCGACGGCATGTTCGTCAACCGCTACGATGAACGCCCGATCTCGGTCATCATCACGACGCTCGCCGCGCACTCCTACAACGGCGAGGCGACGATCGCGGACGCGCTGTATGGCATCCTCGCCCGCATGGACCAGTTCATCGAAGTGGTCGGCAACCAGTGCATCATCCGCAATCCGTCCGATCCGCTGGAGAACTTCGCCGACAATTGGCCCAGCCATCCGGATCGTGAAGCCGCCTTTTTCGAATGGCTCGCACAGGCGCGGCACGACTTCGGCGAACTCGCGCGGCAGATCGAGCGCCGCCGCCTCGTCGGAAGCGTGCAACCCCGCATGGGCGCAGTCGCCGATAGGGCGGCCGCTCGGCTTGCCCCGCCGCCGCCGAGCATGCTGCGTCCCGGCGCAGCTGCGGTGGCGGCAGCCTCCAGCGCTCCCGCCTTCCCGAACACGCGCCGCGAACCGACGTCGCCTAAGGGCTTCGCTTGATCTGGTGGGCGGAGCAGCCGAACCGGGCTCAGGACGAACGGGCCGCAGTAGCCGACCTCGCTGACCGCAGCCCCTGGCTATCGAATGTCACCTCGAGATTGGCCGCCAACATAGCACTAGCGATCGACTTCGATCTGGAGATTGGTGACCGATCCGTTCCGCTGACCCTGCTCTATCCGGACTTCTTCCCCGACGCCGCCGCCTCGGTCATCCCGCGCGACGGTGTTCGGCTATCAGGGCATCAGTACGGTGCTGACGGCGAGCTTTGTCTAGAGTACCGGCCCGACAACTGGACGCCGGATATCACCGGCGCGATGATGATCGAGAGCGCCTACCAGCTCCTGTCGTCCGAGCAGGAAACCGGTCAGGCCGCCGCATCCGATCATCGAACGCTGCCGGCGCAGCGGACACGCGGCACCGTGCTCCGCCTCGTGATCTCGCTGGAGACGTGGGCGGGTATGTCCAAGGTGCCTGTGGGCGAGCATGCCGAGGGCGAGCTCCTGGAGCACGAATTCGGCAGTGTGTACGCGGCTCAGCTCTCGCGCATCGGACCCGCCGACGCGCCGATCTGGAATGATCCGAACCGGCGGGGCCACGGGGCCCTGCCGGTCGCGGCCCGCATCGTTCGGCTCCCCAAGGGAACGATGACCAAGTGTAGATCGCTGGACGAGCTCACCAAGCTCCTCGGCGACAACGGGTTCAGCGATCTTGCCTCACAGCTCGTCGAGGGGACAGTCTGCACGGGCGTGATCCTGTTCGACGGAAAGGGCGTCGGAATGCCTATGGTGCTGGGCGTCGGCGCCGCGCGGAAGGTGGTTAACTACGATCTCGTCGTCGCCGAGGAGACCGGAACGCGTCTCGATCCCGAATACGCCCTTCTCACGGCGGCAAAGGTAGCCGTGGTCGGCTGCGGATCGGTCGGATCGAAGGTCGCGGTCCAACTCGGCCGATCGGGCGTAGGCCAGTTCGTGCTGGTCGACGGGGACGTGCTCGCCGCCGGGAACTTGGTGCGCAACGAGCTCGATTGGCGCGCCGTTGGCATGCACAAGTCGCAGGCGCTGGCGGCACGGCTCAAGGAGATCCGCGCCGACTGCGACGTGATCAGCCGCACCACGGTAATGGGCGGACAGGAGAGCGGAGACACCCTTTCATCGACGATGCGCCTAATCGAGAAGTGCGACCTCATTATAGATGCGACCGCCGACGCGAGCGTCTTCAACCTGTGCGCCGCGATCGCGCGCCGGGCGAAGAAGCCGATGTGCTGGGCACAGGTCTTCGGCGGCGGCGCTGGCGGTATCGTGGTGCGCCTCAGGCCGGAGATCGACCCCACCCCGCTAACCGCTCGGCAGCGGCTCGAGGGCCATTACGCCGAACAGGGCGTTGACTGGCCCGACGACGGATCGTCGCAGCCCTATGCGGACACGACTGGCCCGGGCACGCCCCTGATCGCCGACGACGCCGACGTCTCAGTCATCGCCGCCCACCTCAGCCGGTTCGCCATCGATCTTATCGCCCGGCCAGATGCGAGCATCTTTCCCTACTCGGCATATCTCGTCGGCATGCGCGAGAAGTGGCTGTTCAGCGCCCCGTTCGACGTCCGCCCGATCGACCTCGGATCGAGCGACCCTTGGGGGACGGAGTATCGGTCCGGCGACTCCGAGGCGTTAAAGCAGCTGCTAGCCGACCTGATGCCGGAAACCCCGGATGCGGGTTGAGATGGCGGACAGTGTGCGCGTCAGGCTGCGCAAGGCGCTGAGGGGCGCCGGCCGGCGCGAGATCGGCGGCGTCCTAATGGGGGAGCAGATCGAACCCGGCCACTTCCGCATCGTTGACCTGTCCATCGACAAGGAGACGGGCGGCCGGGCGCACTTCGTCCGCAGCCCCGAAGCGCACGCCGCCGCGCTGGATGCTTTTTTCGAGCGGACCGGCAAGGAGTACGACCGCTTCAATTATCTCGGCGAATGGCATTCCCATCCGCGGTTTCCGGTATCACCCAGCACGCAGGACGCCGCGTCGATGGTCGAGCTGGTGCATGGCGAGCGAGGCATAGACTTCGCAATCCTTCTAATCGTTCGCCTCCAATGGTGGCGCACGATGCCCTGCTCCTGCACACTGTTCCGCCGCGGCCTGACCCCCTCTCCAGTCGAGATCCTGCAATGAAGCAGCTGCTGATCCACTTCTTCCGCTCCCTGATTGACTGGGTTTTCAGGCGACGGTCCGTCGGAGCGACGCTGATCAAGCTCGGCCTCCCGCTATTCGCCCTCGTGCTCGCTAGCCTGACGATCGGGATCACCATCCCGACCGCGCGAGGCCCCCTCATCTTCAGCTGGGACACCTCGGGTGGCGGCTCTGCGGCACTGAGCTGGGGCGTGTTTGCAGTCGCAGTCTTCCTGATCCTCCTGGGGGCGGCGCTCATCATTCGGGACGTCCGCCGCGAGGACCGGGGTAAAGTAATCGTGATCGAGGCCCGCGGGCTTCGCGACTGGAAGGGTCAGCCGCTGGAAAGGGCCGTCCCTTCCTCGGTGAAGGGCCGGCGCGAGCAGGTGCTGGTGGACGTGCGTCAAGGGCTCGTTGACGGTCAAATCGTCAGCCCCGAAGTCGCCTTGAGCCGTATAGCCAGCCTTCCGCACGACATTGCCCGCCGGGTCGAAGGTCTCGACCGCGCCGACATCTCCTTCGTGCTCGGCGGCCTAGCGCCGGTCCCCCTCCTGTTCCTGCTCGGCGTTATCGTCGACGACGAATCGCGGATGCGCATCATGGACTGGGATCGCAAACAGCAGGCGTGGCGCAGCCTCGACGAGGAGGATGACAACAAGAGCTTCGCGATCACCGGTCTGGACGCGCTGCCTGTGGGAACGCCGCGAGCGGTCCTCTGCGTCTCCGCCTCCTACGATGTACTCGACGCCGACATCGGCTTGGTGGAGCCCGGCATGCCGATCGTGCGGATGGATCTGGAAGATCGCTCGACCGCCTCACACTGGTCGGAGGCAAAGCAGCGCCGCCTGGCGCAGGAATTCCTTCACGCGGCGATGGCGCTGAGCCGGCTCGGAGTTTCCGAGATCGCGCTGTTCTTGGCCTGCCCCGCAAGTATCGCGCTGCGTTTTGGCACCATTTACGACAAACGTAATTTGCCCAGCCTCGAGGTGAACCAATACGAGCAGGCTAACCCGAAAAAATTCCCATGGGCAGTGCGCATGCCCGTAGCAGGTCTCGCTCTTCCGGCCTTGAAGCATCGCTGAACTGGTGTCGGTCAGTAGCAAGGCTCAGACGTTCTCTCCGATGGTCGGGTAGGAGATCGCTAGCGGTGGCTTCGGCGGGAAGATTGGCAGGCTCGCGAGCGAGATGATGAATTGCAAGTTCCGCGAACGCGCGGAATCAGGCGGACTCACCGACATCCAAGCGCATAGCTGCCGTCCAGGCTAGCCTTAACGAAGGGTCGCTTACGCCTTTTGGCGCTCCAAAGCGGTCAGGCTGCAATCCACCAAACTTCAGCGATTTGGTGGGAAGTCGCATGGAGCAGCTGCCGCAGACTGCGGTCGCGGCTTTTAGAAGCGATAAAGAAGCACGTAGCCGCCATCGCGACGGACTATTGCGCTGTGCACCAAGCTGTAGCACACACGTTTTCGGACGAACAAAGAACCGCGGTTTTCAGCGGGTCTCAGCGCGACCGAGATGTGGAGCAGATTCCCTTCACCTGCTCCACACCCGTCATCCCCGCGCAGGCCGGGGCGACAGAGGTGTGGTCGAGCGAGCGGACGCCGCGTCGGCGGGTATGGGAAAGGGGGCGATATCGACCGCGTGGAACAATCCGCCACCTGGCGGCCCCCGCCTGCGCGGGGGCACGGCTTGCCGGGCGGCGCCCGGCAAGCCGTGGTTAGCGAATTGTCAAACCTTCGCGCCTAGCCCCAATGCGAACGACTGAGGTGGTGGCGGATGAGCGCGTTCGGGCGGCGTGGGGGAATGGGTGGCCAGCCGGCGCGGCCGGCCTTCGGCGTCGCGCGGCCGATGCAGGGCGGCGGTGCCGCACCGCGGCCCGAGGAAGGCGGCAGCCAGTTCCCGCCGATCGACACGATGCCGATGCCCGGCGAGACCGACGGGTTCGGCGGCTTTGGCGGGCCATCGCCGAGCGACGCGATGCAGCGGCTGACCGAGCGCCAGAATGCCAGCGGCGAGGCGGGGGTGAGCCGGGTCGAGGGGTTCGAGAGCTCGATCCACAAGATCAAGGAGCAGGTGCTTCCCCGCCTGCTGGAACGGGTCGACCCCGAGGCGGCCGCGACGCTGGGCAAGGACGAGCTGGCCGAGGAGTTCCGCCCGATCATCGGCGAGGTGCTCGCCGAGCTCAAGCTGACGCTCAACCGGCGCGAGCAGTTCGCGCTGGAAAAGGTGCTGGTCGACGAGTTGCTGGGGCTGGGGCCGCTCGAAGAGCTGCTCGCCGATCCGGCGATCAGCGACATCATGGTCAACGGCCCCGAACAGACCTTTGTCGAGCGCAAGGGCAAGCTGGAGATCGCGCCGATCCAGTTCCGCGACGAGGAGCATCTGTTCCAGATCGCGCAGCGGATCGTCAATTCGGTCGGCAGGCGGGTCGACCAGACCACCCCGCTGGCCGACGCGCGCCTGAAGGACGGGTCCCGCGTCAACGTCATCGTGCCGCCGCTGAGCTTGCGCGGTACCGCCATCTCGATCCGCAAGTTCTCCGCCAAGCCGATCACGCTGGACATGATGGCGGGGGGCGGATCGATGTCGCCGTCGATGGCGACCGCGCTCAAGATCGCGGGCGCCAGCCGGTTCAACGTCGTGATCTCGGGCGGTACGGGTTCGGGCAAGACGACGATGCTCAACGCGCTGTCAAAGATGATCGACCCGGGCGAGCGGGTGCTGACGATCGAGGACGCGGCCGAACTCAGGCTTCAGCAGCCCCACTGGCTGCCGCTGGAAACGCGCCCCGCCAATCTGGAGGGCCAGGGCGAGGTGTCGATCCGCGACCTCGTCAAGAACGCGCTGCGCATGCGCCCCGACCGGATCATCCTGGGCGAAATCCGCGGCGCCGAGTGTTTCGACATGCTCGCCGCCATGAACACGGGTCACGACGGGTCGATGTGCACCCTCCACGCCAACTCCCCGCGCGAGGCGCTGGCCCGCATGGAGAACATGGTGATGATGTCGGACATCAAGGTGCCCAAGGAGGCGATCAGCCGC
>Ga0325401_1001725_pt1 | contig 18794 bp, 8 predicted proteins | sample PopdelMetagenome_FD_205666 | JGI IMG/M metagenome (GOLD analysis project Ga0325401, IMG submission 205666) | Populus deltoides microbial communities from Bellville, Georgia, United States - Xylem-PdKOR-R2 | ecosystem: Host-associated > Plants > Phyllosphere > Stem > Wood/Secondary xylem | place... | reverse complement strand
TTTTCAGAAACTCAAGAAATCAACTAACTACCCAAATGTTCAAGAAACACAATCAAGACTACTAAAAGATTCACGAATCAAGACTATCCAATTACCTAATGATCAAGGTTTCTTTAAGCATGTATTCGGCCAAAACTCAAACAAAGTGATTTTTTTTCTTTTTTTTTTTGTGCAGCAGCAATCAAGATTTCAAGATCAAACCTCCCTTTTATATATATATATATAGGTGGCCGAATCTATCAAGAATGAAACAAGAAACAACAAAGACTCAAATTGAAAGATATAACTTGTGATTAGATCAACTTTGATACCAATTGATGCGAACCCTAGTGGAATTTAATGGAATTCACAACACCAAGATCAATCTAATACAAGTTTGTTAAGATTTGAATGAGCTTATCACAATGGAAGACTTGCTCCAAGGCAACAAGACTATAAACCAACTCGATCACAACGCCTACACTTGGAGACGAGCAAAAGAAGTATAAATTCACAACAAAGAATGGTCAATTCTTTAAAGAGTTGAAAGTTCAATCAAGAACCAAGATTAAGCAACCAAAAGTCGACTACAATGTTGAAAATATCATCAAAATTCTGCCCTAAAATTATTCCTAAAGAGTATTTAAACTCTAAGCCAAAACCCTAGTTTCCCTAATGGGTCTCACATAAGCCCAATTTAAATAATAATCAAATCAAGCTAAAAATAGCCCAAACTAATTAAAATAAACAAAATAAACAAGTCTAAGACCCAAATAAAATGTATCCTCTTAAAATAAATAAAGTTTGATAGCCCAACTAATTAAATAAGACAAGTTCGTTGTTTCCGCATTTTGTCTGGCAGCAACAAAAGCCCAAATTAAAATAGATGGTTCTCTCTCGGCTTAATGAATTAGAAGATATGTCATATACCATTGGAAAGGTATGGAAGTCTAGTTTCCAGCACAATTAGAATCAGTTATGACCCAAAGAGTAAAAAAAGGTCAAATTATCCGAATCTAGTCTTCTTCTCTCAATCCTTGTGTAATGGTTTTGGTTCCACCAATAAACCCCTCTTGAACATGAATCAGATTAATCAAAGCTTGCTCTTTATTATTACAAATCCTCTTGAAGTCCACCTTAGCCCATGTATCTTGAAGAAGTCCATTGAAAGCTTCTTTGAACTTCTTAGCTTTAAGCCTAGTAACTGGCCAATTGGAACCTCCAATGGATCTTTTGATGGTTGGATCGCATCACTTGCATTTTGCCAGGTTTAACCTTCGATCATTCCGACTTGAATATCTTGAGTTAGAGAAGTCCATTTAATGCAAACTCGATTTTGTTGGATTCCTAACTCAAAGACCTATCAACCTACCAAAGTTTAGTAGAAAAGAGCTTATATGAGAGATATATGATTTTTATAAGACAACTTATAAATTCTGCCAGGAGACAAGTTTTGTGAAGAAACAAATTCAACTTACTTCCCAAGCATCCAAACGGACATGGTAATTATTTCTTCATATGAAAAAGGTCTTTATTTGGTCAATTTAACTTCTCTAATTCTAAATTCAAATCTTGAAGAGCTTATGCACGACTATTTTTTCTTATTTTTAGGAAACTAGTTATTTTACTACTTAAATGTAGATTATCTACTTTGGAAAGGACTATTATTATTTTGGAGGATACAAATGGATTGGAGGGTTGTGAGGATTATGGTTTCCTATCAAATAAAAAGAAAAAGAGAAAAGAAAGGGGGGGCAGCTAGAAAGAAGAAAGAAAGCTCTTACCCTTTTCTTCTATATCTGAAATTATGTTTTCATCCTTTGTCTTCCTTAGTTTTTTAATAGACCTGCAAAACTAAGTTATTTTAAATTATTGCGAACACTGTGATTGTTTAATGGTTAATGTTTGTTACACTTCCGATCGGTTAACTGACTAATGTTAATGAAAGATAAATATTCAGAATATAAATTGATGTATCGTTTCAATGATCAATTTTGATTATTGTAGGTAGATGTTTATTTGAGACCAATGTTTTTCTCTTAATAAGTTTTAGTTTATTGAGTTTAATTTGATTACTTTATTTTGTTTATCATAGCATAAACTATATAGCCTTAAACCCCATCAACTTTGAATCATTTAGCATAAAGATCTGAACTAGATATTTCTCTTGAGATCAACCTCATGCTTCCTCTATATTATCTTATTTATTTAAGTTGGGGTAATTAATTTGTATAACTGCGTTATCACAACATTGGTTGGATGGATTGATGAAGTAGCTAAAAGTGTGAGTAAGCAATAATAACTAATTGTCAACCTTCAAACTGAAGTGACAAATCTCCTTTGAATGAACAATGAGTATGTTTCAGATGAAAAGTTGAAAAAAAGGATCCCACCAATCCTTATTGGAATGAATCCTATGTAGTTTTATAATGCTTGCCTATTATCATGGTTGATTAATTTTATTTCATGCATTTTATTTCTCTTGAACTAATTTATTTAGACATGTGATTTCTTTTTGGTGATGCCAAAACAAAGAGATATTTATAGGATAATATCGATATTTTATCTCTATGATATTTCTATTGGTAGGATGAGAAATGGGTAACATGTATTTGATTTGTATATCATCTCAAATGGTTTCATTTGGTAGCATCAAAATGCTTCTATATCTTGGTATAATATGTTCATATTTCATGAACTTGTGTTTATTGATATTGAAATTCTTATGTTATCGAATTCTCTCACGTATTTCATCGTCCTATAGTATGATTGATAAAGGGAGTATAATATGATTAATAGGAAATGCAATCAATCATGCATAATTGTTGTTGACATGTTAATAATAGTGAAAGTATTAATGGTTTGTCATCGTATAAAAAAAAGAGAATATTGGCAGTATCCATTGTTCCTAGTTTTTATGAAACAAACCATTAAAAAGTTACTAAAAATTCTTTTGAAATTATGTTAATTTAGATTCATTATTACGCATTACATCTCAAGGATTATTAATAAAGTCTTGAAGTTACGCCTAACAGTAAGCCACATTAACGTGATATTATTATTCAAAGTTATTTTTTAAGGATGTTATTATATGTGCCTCAATTCCTTTTCGGAATTAATTTGACTCTTAAAATCAACTTTTTAGATCCAAAATATTATCCTAAATATTTAGCCTGAAAATTCCTTAAAACACCTTGTCTACACCTAAAAAGTCTAAGACCTCTTGTACACCAGATGACCATACCATACATATTTTTGAAACCTTCTAGTAAGCTAGACAATAAGTCAAACAGTAAGTGGTACACTAGTTAACCAAACCAAAAACAAAAATCCATTGACAATTGATAAATTGGACATACCAAACCATATAAAAAATCCATAAAAAACAGGTAAATTAGACACATCTACCAAATAAACTTGAACCATGTGATATACAAGGATATATCCAAGGTTGTTAAAAACACATTTTTAACTCGGCATGGAAAAGAGATAATAAATTCGGATCGTAAAATTGTAAGGAATTTTAAAATACATAAAAAAAAATCATGCTTCAAATAAAAATTCATACATAGTTCAAGCACCTTAAAATACATGCTCCAAATAAAAATTCATACATAGTTCAAGCATCTTAAAACACATGGTTCAAATAAAAATTCATACATAATTTAAGTAACTTTTCATTAACTAATAATTAACAAATTTAAAACAAAAAATCTACTGGTGTGTCATATAAACTAAAACTAGCTTCATTGCCTTCAGCTTCCTCATTATTTCTCAGATATTCATCAATGCATCAAGAGGATTATTAGTGTCACTATTAGTACCAGCACCAATATTATGAATATTAGTGCTACTACTAGTACCAACACCAATATTATCAATGTTATTTAACTCAAAACTCCTTGAATTCTCTAAATTCTCATCAATTTGAATCTCCAAATCATCTTCAATACCATGACTCTCCATTTCAGCATCATTAGAAATTTCTTCTTCATCACTTTCATCTTCTTTACCATTTTTTCTTTGTGTTGCACTGTCAATAGCACCAAGCAAATCAATTTTTGAATGTTTTTCTCCCTCGGTTATCCAATCATCATCAGATGAAAGATCATCTTCTACACCAAAATCATCAGCTTGCCTTTTGACTTGGTTATCATTCAATTTCAGATTGCACATTACAAAAACCAAGTCATTCATTTTTCTCTGGTGCAAACGATTTCTTCATTTTGTATGAACATAAATAAACAATTCAAATTTATAAGATTTTTATCAAATATTTCAACATTTAAAATAATAAAATAAAAAAACTCATCATTTCAAATGCACTCCAGTTACGCTCACATCTAAATGAAGTACAAGTCAAGCTTAGAACTCAGATTGCAAACCTTTATAATTCTGGACATTCATCCCCATAAGAATCCCACCATTAAGCAGGAGTTTTTTTTTTTTTTATCTCTTGCTATCTAGCAGCTTCAATGCCAAACAACCCTTTTGCATCCTTGAATGATTCAAGTTGCAAATCAATTTTGCATCTTTCACTTGCATTAGACACCATCCTTTCTAAGCATTTATATAATCCAATTTTAATGTTGGCATTAACCTTAAAATTAGGATTATAATAATAATGAGGATTCAAATAATAAGCTGCTGCATGTAAGGGCCTGTGGAGTTGAAGTTCCCATCTTGCATCAACAATATTCCATATAGGCATATAACTATATAAAAAAACAATAAAAATATCATTACAATCTAGGAATATCTCAATTGGAAGTATCTCTAAAGACATTTATATTAATAGATGACAACATTTGAAATAAAAATTAGCAAGATATATATATCTTTTTTTCACAAAACCAAAATTCACTTGTATCTTCTCTTTTGCTTCATCCATTGCTTTATATATAAAACCTATAGCTGGTTTCTCATTTGAATAAACTAATTGAAGAACTTTAATTAGAGGATACGCTGCCTTAATACATATAGTGACATCATGCCAAATCCTGCTGTCCAAAACATAATTTTGAATTCGTTTCCCTTCTTCTATTCTTGCAAACCGACATGAACTCTACTGTTTGGAAGTAAACATGGCCATCAACTGCATTTTATGATCGTTCAAACATCCTAGAGTCAAATATGCAGTAGCAAACCAAGTGGCAGTAGGCCTAATCAAATCCCTTCCTTTCGTAAAGTGCCTTAGCATGGAAATAAAAATAGTTCTTGAATAAATATATGAGGTGATTCTCCTCTCCTTAGCAATAGTTACTTGATGAACCTCTAACTTCTTCTCAAAATCTTCTAATATCAAGTCAATACAATGGGCAGCACATGGTGTCCAAAACAAACTCTTTTTTTTTTCCATCAATAATTGTCCCGCTGTCTTATAATTTGCAGCATTATCGATGACTACTTGGACAACATTTTCCTCCTCAATCCTCTCCACAATGACATCTAACATCTCAAATACCTTATCAACAGTTTTGAACATATCAGAAGTATCCACCGATGACAAAAAAACTGTCCCTTTAGGACTATTAACTAAAAAGTTACAAATACAACGTCCATCCATCAGACATTATTGAACAACCTGTTTTTTTTTTCTATTCTAGCTTGTACACCTCAAGCAATTTCATTGTTTGATCCACTTCCTGCTTCAAATACTTCTCTCTAATATCATGGTAGGATGGAGGCTTGAAACCTGGCCCATGCTTTGCAACCAATTTAAGTGCCTTTAGAAACTCAGGGTTTTTTACATAATTAAATGGAATTGCACTAGTGTAGAAAAACCTTGCAATTTGTCGACATGCTTCTTCTTTAATATCCTTTTTTAGCAATTGATTTAGGGTTGTTTGTGTACTTCCACTCCCACTAGCTGCTCTCTTTTCTGTCCTTGGAGCTAATTTCTTTTATTTCATTATCATCATCATCATTTCCACTATATTGATGGGCCTTTCTTTTCTTTTGAATTGCTTCTAGATTTTTCACCAAAACACCCAAAATCATTTGCTTAACATTTTCTGGAACTTGCTGACATGGTTCAACATCCTTACGAGTGCAAGCCAAATGCTGTTTGAAATGAAAAATACCTTCACTGATAATTTTTTGACAATAGTTGCACTGAACTTTGCTAGAATTCTTATCAATATCTATACCATGTTGCCATCCCACATCAAGTCTATTATTAGAAGAATTTTTTCTAGATGCCATAAGTTCAACAATTCAAGAATCAACTCAAATAAGCCCTGTAATCAATCCAAACATTTTATGATTGTAATTAACTTTTTGTTATATGTAACAATTCACAAAACTATAATACTTTCATTCAGCCACTAAACTATTTCATACAAAGTTCCTCAATCTATTATAGTACTCTATATTAATATGTTATTTATTAAAAATTCTGAAGGAACTACTTGCATAGAATATGTAATTCCCATGGATGCAGACAACATATCAAAATCAAGCAGAACATATATTGAATAATCCCTTGCTATTCTATATAATTAAACTCTTGATTTTTCCCAAAATATACTACTACCTAGATTGAAAATGAATCTGCTTCAGTGGCATCCTAAAATTATTCTATCATTCCATGAATAACACCACAGACACAGAGCAATCAAGCAAACACGTTCCATCATCCTGAAATGTGAATTACTGGAATGAACTCAACGTACACCAGACAGGCAGACACCACCACTACCATTCGTTGTAGAACCAAGGGATGCAGAAATTCACATTTCACAAAGGTTATATATAATTAATAACACCACAAACACAAAGCAATCAGGATCGGGAAAATCATCATACTAAAATCATTCCATCAAGAAAAACATTAAAGGGACAAATTGTTATTCAAAATCATGGCAATCAGGACTGGCGAAATCAACATTCAACATCTGTACAGGGGAATATTACATTTTCACATTTTGACTCTGTACAGGCCTACAGGGGAATATTACATCATGGGCAATCACCAAGGTACAATGAAATAATTTACAGTGAATAGGAAGTCGTTGATGATGAAGGCTGAAGAGGAGAATGATGTCGCCTGCCACTATTGATGAAGAGAAAGTCGTGAGCTGTTGATGATGGGAAAGAAAGGAGATCGTTACCGCTGTTGATGAAGATTAAAGAGGAAGTCGTGAGCTGTTGATGATGGGAAGAAAGGAGATCGTCGCTGCTTTTGATGAAAAGGAACCATGAGCCATTGATCTCATGGTGGCTGGTTAGTTGATCTCACGGTGGTTGCTGGTTGGTTAATAGAGAAGGAGATTAAGGATTTGTTCTTATTGAAAATGAAGAAAAGCGATGCACTAATGACTGGATCTCATGGTGGCTGGTTAGTTGATCTCACGGTGGTTGCTGGTTGGTTAATAGAGAAGGAGATTAAGGATTTGTTCTTATTTACCCAGCCAATAGGCGCTAAACAGCTGGAGCGACTGTATATTTACCCAGCCAATAGGCGCTAAACAGCTGGAGCATGGAGGGAAACATTTACTTCAATTTATATGTTTTGGTGAAATCGTCTATTCTCTCTTACTCTAAACAAATAACTAGTCTTGTTTTCCCTATAAATAGTCCTCTATTTATACCTTTTAAAGATTGTTGCAGTCATTAGTTATAATTCATATTATTACATAATCATTCCTTTTTTTTTCTTTTTTTAGCTTAATCTTGATTATCCTCTTACATATTGATTGCACCTCATGCCTTACATAAAAAGAGTTAGATTACACCTACTAAAGACTTGAGTTTATTTGATTATAATATATTTTTTGGAAGTGAGTATTGCTTTCATTCATTTTGAGTGAAACTTATTGTAAAAGTGTTAGTGGCATTATAACCAATTGCTTGTAAGCTTTTATGAGATCTCATATGGTTTTTGGTTTATCTTAATGAAAAAGATCATATTGGGTTTGACCTTGTTCCTTGTGTAAAAGGGTTTGTTGGTTTCAATCTTTATCCTGTGAAAAATATTGGTGGATTTGATCTTGAGCTTGGTGTAAAAGGTTAGATTGATTTCAATCTTTGTCTTGTGAAAAAGATTAGGTGGGTTTGATCTTAAGCCTCATGTAAAAGGATCATTGTAAAGGTTTGAATTCTAAACCTATAAAAGGATTTGTTATAAGGTCTCATCTAGCTTATGTAATAGACTAAGAATGATAGTAGAAGCCTACACATACCACTTAGGAAGTGGAGTCGGCGGTTAGTGCCAAACTATTATTAAATTCATGCATATATCTCTTCCTTATCTCTTTACTTTTTACACTATTATTAACTTCTTGTTGTTGTTGTTTGGATTGTATGCATAAACAAGTCATTATTGTGTGCTTGTGTGTGGCTAATAAGGTTGTTGAGGGTGTTGTTAAGTTCCTTGTTGTGATTTGATAAATGATACAACCATATTATTTGATAGTTTCACCCATATTTAACTAGTGTTTTGCCTATATTTTATACATAAAATACCTTGATATTCTTTGTTTTATGTTTTGAAGGCGCTTTTGGATGAAAGATGCAAAAAGAAGTAAATTGGAGGTAATTGGCAGATTTGACCGTCAGTCAATGTTTTGTGCAGAGCGTGAGCTCTAAAGATCAAAATGAAGTGATTCCAGTGGCATTAAAAATCTAACATCCATACCTTTCTGGACATTTAAAGCAAGAAAATAAAATAAGGAAGAGCATGGAAATCGCAGCCTTCAAAGTCAAATCTCGCAATCTGCCAATGTTGACCGTTTGCTATTCCAACTTGAATATCTGGAGCTACAGAAGTACAATTGATGCAAACTCAATTTTTTTGGATTCCTTACTCAAATAAATATCAACGCTTCAAATTTCAGCCCAAAACAATGTCATATGATGGAGATATGAGTTTTCAAAGATGACAACTGAATTCTGCTAGTAAACAGGTTTTGTGAAGAAATGAGTCCAAATTGTGTTTCAAGCATCCAAACCGACATCTAAGGTTTTATTTCAGCAATTTAGCTCCTCTAAGTCAAAGGTTGAAGATTTTATGCAAGACTATTTCTCTTTTTTAGGAAAATTATTATTGAAGTACTTAAATGTAAACTATCTACTTAAGGGATGACTATTTTGTAAAATAGAGACTAAGGTTTCTTAGGATATAAAAAGAATGAGAGAAGAGAAGGGAGGGCAGCCAGCCAAGAAGAGAAAAACATCTCATTCCCCTAAGAAACCCGAAATCATGCATTCCTCCTTCTTTTTGATTAGTTATTCAACAAACATGCACGGCTAAACTCGTTTTCTTGGTTGTAAGAACACGAAAACATTCGGATTTCAAGAACTGTGAGATTTATTTTACCTTTTCTTTTTAGTTTATATGATGAATATGTTTCTTCTCCTATGCTTATTTTTCTTATGATTGTTCATTTTAATTGCTAGAACGGACTTTATGTTATTATTATAGACAATCTATTGCTAAGTTTGATATCAAAATCGGAGTTGTGGTATACGAACTTGTGAAGCAACTGAGTTTAATATTTGTGGCGGATCTACATTATTAATCTTAGGGAGAACATTCAATCAAATCAAACACAGACTACGGACAATTATGTTTTCTTGATTAATCAACTTATCTAGTTCTTAAGGCTGCCATTAAATTAAATTATTAGTGCGGACATTGTGATTGTTTAATAATTAGGGTTAGTTATACGGCGGATCCGTTAACTAATCAATATTAAGAAGAGATAAATATTTAGAATATAAATTGATGTTTCGTTTCCATGATTAGTTCTGATTTCCGTAGGTGACTGTTTACTTGCAACCAAGATTTGTTCTCTTGATAATTTTCTGATTTTATTTAATTTTGCTTGATAATTTCTGTTTTCTTTTGCTTTAACCTAAATAACGTCCAAACCCCCCCAAATTGCATATCATCTAGCATAAAAATCTGACTTGAACCTTCCTCGTGGTATCGACCCCTTGCTTGCTCTATACTATCTTGTGTGTTGTGTTTTAAGTTAGAATAATTAATTTGTGCAACCGCGACATCGCAACAATACAAAAATGGATTGTTGGATATAGTTTTAGAATACCTAATTCACCCCCCTCCTAGGTGCATGGATAGATAAATAGATCATATATTTTTTTTAAATAGTGTTATTAAGTATTTTGAATTGGTTTGTGTACTTGGTTTTGTGTGTTTAAGCATGGCCCTTGCAATACCCTTCTAACTTGCTTCTTAGGTTCTCCAGTCAACTATTGTTTTGTTAGTTATGTCACTTATAAGATGATTTTATTTATTTATTTATTTAAATTTTAACATTTGATATATTTGTAAATATTTTTCTTATAATATTTCTTTTTATTCAAAATGTTAGATTTCTAATGTTGCATGGTTTTTTATTTATTTATTTGAAATTTTGTATCTGTTTGATCGTTAAGTAGTTTTTTTTATATATATTGTGGAAGTACCTTCTTTCATTGCTTATTTCTATGTGAGTGAATTTGAGTTAGGTTATTTTAATCCCTCGTCGGCCTATTAAGTCTTAGTAAGGGCTTTTGACCTAATTTTGTCTTATTAAAACAAAGTGAGTGTAAGCTAATTGATTACTCACCTTACTTTTGGGTCCAAAGTCCAATGATGCTTAAAAGTGAGGAATGAAGCCTTTTCTTAAACCTATTTCAAAAATTATTTCATTTTTACGATTAGTAAGTTTTCGAGCTAGTAATAAATACATATAACATGTTAGATAGCTTGACATAAAAGTGTGATTCTTAAAATGGCTTTTTAAGTTAAACAAACACATGATAACTTATCTTAAATAGGATACTTTATGGTGATTTTTATTTTTTCTTTGGTGTAACAAACTCCTTACCATAGAGCAAGTCTCTACAAGAGTAGTTTTTAGGTATTTTAGTTATCTTTAAAACTACATGATTCTTCCTTTAATTTTTTTTTACACCTTTGCTTACATAAATGTCCTTTATGATAATAAAGATAAAAATAGAACCAACAATATCTCCAATAAAGAAATATACAAACTGGGATAAATCACCCAAACAGTTTATAGCTTAGCTTGTTGAGCACCCATCTTGGCTAAAATAACTAGCACACCAATTCCTTCCCCATATAACATGGCATATAGTAATTTGCTAATAATGACTCAATAATGCTCGAATTTCATTTATAGCAACCATAAAAGCATGAGAAGAACCACAAACTAAGTTAACCAAATAAATAGCTTTCATGTCTAATCCTCTTACACATAGCTAATACAATGCCATATTGAATAGTTAGAAGCTTCGTATCAAATCCTATATGACATGAAAAAAAGTTGTCAAGTACCACTATTATTCCTGAATATATCATCAAAACACATAGTACTAGGGTTTCCTTAAGCATCATTATCCATATCTAGTTTGATTAAATCATCGAGGAAAGAGACTAACTTACAAATTGAGTAGCTCAATTAATAAGAGATTTTAAAGGGTGTCAAAAGCCATATAACATTACACAAGTAACTAATGCACATATTGCAATTAACTTTGAAAAGAATGTAATTTACCCTGAATAGATCCCAATACTAAAATTTCCAAATGACCTATATCATTATAACAAAAGAAACAAAGTGCACAAAAACCTAGACATGCCTAAAAAGACTATGAATACATGTTTGAGAAGATTAGGACAAATAACCACAAACACTAAAATCTCTAAACCCCCAATAAAATTGAATATCATTGCTAAGAGGACAATTATAGAACACAAGTCATAAAAGTATTTCATCTTCTTAAGAACTTGGATTTGCAAAACCTAATTAATAGAAGTAGCTATAATTGAAAGAAACAACTTTAGGAAAAAGCAAATAATAAGCTATAGTAGAAGAGTAATCATCATTTGGTAAAGGATCTAAAACTTGATGATTCAAACTGGTGTAACTAACATTTTTATATGAATCTCTAAAATTGATGTATAATTTAGGATTTCTAGTTTCTTTTAATTAATGGGTGGTGACTCTATTTTTTCATAATTTCTCTTTTAATTTTTTAAGGTCCTAATTTATGTCATGTTGCGAAATCCATTATTTTCTAACACATTATCTAGTAGAAATTCCAACCATTCACTTAAAAAATTAATTATTTAGTCAGATGGAGTAATAATTATATTGATAGCAGTACTACCAAATATTCAATTACTTGTTAGTTGTTTAAGTCATCTACTCCCAAGCTATTGTGGTAATATCTATTTTAAATCCAAACTATTTTTACATCAATTTTATTTCCAAATTATTTTGATTTTTAAATAATAATTTTTGTTAGTCATTTAAAGGGTAAGGTAAAACCTATTAAGAATTGAGTTCTTTTATTATAAAAAAAAAGGTACAATTTGGATAAAAATTTCTAGAAAAGATGAAAGTCTTGATTGAGAATTTTTGAAAGTTTACAGCTAAACTTGATATTAAAAATTATTTTATAATAAAACTCAGACTACCTATATAATCAAAGAGTATTTTACATGATTGTCTTAGTTTTTTTTTATTTCTAAACAATTTGTTGTCGATACACAATTAAAACAATCAATTATTTTAAATATATAAGGGCATATGTCATAGTCGTAAACATTGTAGTCATATTCTCTAAAAATAATTATTTGGATATTATATTCGTCAAAATTATGGGTCCATTTATTTCTTATTATAAGATATATTTCATTTCAGTCTTCATAGTGTGATAAACTTTTTTTATTTTTTTCCTTGAATTTTAAAGTTTTAATTCATAACTTAATGTTTAATTAAGAGTTTTAATGTGGCTCATAATAAGTAAAATTCAAAATTATTGGAATTTATTAGCAAGTTTGTATGAACTTTTCAATATCATCTTTTCATTTATTATGAAAACTATTTTCATAAATATATTGTGTTATTGATGCATTTAAGATTTCTATCTTTTCACCAATATAAATGACAATTGAGATTTTAAAAAATCTTTATCAAGTAAAATTGGTACACCACAAAAATATTGCATTATTTTATTATCATTTTTCATCACAAAGAACATCTCTTAATGATCTATAAAGAGTATCGAATTTTTTTTTTCATAATTCACTAAAGCTTTATCCCATAGTTTGTTTTGATAAATTTTCTAAAAATATCTCTCTTTTAATTTCACATGTAGGAATTATAATCAACATGCAATGGTATTTTAAATATTGAAGGAGTATTTTGACCATCAAGTAACAACAAAAACAAAAAAATATAACAATGCAAGGATGGAATATAAACAAACATAGGTGCAATAAACAAGGAGAAATGCATAACACATTAAATGCATAATACATTAAAGCCAATCATATAGAGGTAAAGCATGACAACTGGACCAGATAAAATAATGATGGGCTTTAGTTTTTCAAATATGTAGATGATAAAAATCCAAAATTGCAATAGGCTCAAAATATAGATCCCTATTAAAAATGATAGCATTATCTAAATAATGTGATATCATGTGATACCCGTAACTTTAAGGTAATATTTGGTTACTATTCTAAAATAAAAAAAGATGGAGACATTAGAGACAGAGAAGATGAGAAAAAAAAAATTGGAAGTAGAATTGTGTTTGGTAATGATGTACAAGACAACATGATTGTCTATGTATCCTATTTGGTTATTGTGGACAAGAAATAATAAAATATGAAAATTTCTATTTTACCCTTAATATATACTATTGTCAAACTTGCATATTTTTAAAAAATAATTAGATTTTTTTTAGTTTATATTAAGAGATTAATAATATTATAATAACCCTAGTTATATAATCAAGATTGACTTGACTGGTTGACTCGGGGTCTGGACTGGTTCGAGTTTAAAAAAAATAGAAAAAGGATTGACTCGACTTGACCTGATCAAACACCTAGGCCAACCCGAGATAAAACATGGGTCAAAAACCCGTTCACTTTTTTGAAGAAAAAAATTGGTCAAAACAAGGTTGCTTTGATTATTTTAAAAAATATTTTTTAGGCAGCCGGGTTGATTTTCTTGACTAATGACTTAAACCTTGGATCAATTCGACTCTCGAGTCGGGTTTTAAAACTATCATAATAATTATTTTTATCTATACATTGACTTGTGATGATCCTTTTAACCCGTGACCTAAGCCTTGCCATAGTTGACCCATGAGTTTGGTTTTAAAACTATGATAATAATAACTTTTATCTTTACATTGACCTAAGTCAACCTGGGTTGACCCTCTTGATCCATGACTAAGGCCTTGCGTTAGGTTGATCCCCGAATCAAGTTTTAAAAATTTGATAATAATTATTTTTATTTTATATTGACCCTCCTGACATATAATCCAGGTCTTATCTCAGGTCGACCCTCAAGACAAGTTTTAAAACTGTGATAATAACTAATTTTGTCCTTACATTGACCCGGATCAATGATCAACCCCATTCGTGACATGGACCTTGTCCTGGATCGACTCTTGAATCAAGTTTAAAACTATGATAATACTTAGGTCAGCCCATCCTATGACCCAAGTCTTGACTAGTGACTCGAGCTTTGTCCCGAATCGATCCCCGAGTTAGGTTTTAAAACTATAATAATAACCATTTTTATCCTTACATTTCATAGTTAGACAATCTTGGAATTGAGAGTTTTTTTATAAGGATATTTTAGAAATAAAAAAATAATAAATATTATCTTTGGAGATATGTACCCTTTGTACCTCCTGTTTTGAAAGTATAAAAATTCACTCTAAGATTATACCAGAGATAGATTTATTTTTGTCTCTGCCTCTTCAACCAAACACATATTTGTTTCTATTATCTCCGTCCCTATTGTCCCAGTAACCAAACCCTACCTAAAAATCTTTAAAAATATAACAAGAACAAAATGCAGAAAAGGTGAAAAGGCTTTTGACAAATTAAAATCAAGACTTGTCTAGATTAAACCAATAAGCACAAGTGAAACAAAAGTAAAAAAAATGCAATAAGTAAGCACATGATTATAAAATAAATAATGTGTAGATAGAATGATAAAATACAATAATTTATCATGATTAGGCCATATTTGCATCATGTCTCCAAGCTCCATTTGGGATTTAGAATCCACTAGTCTCTTCTACCTATACAAGCGAGAAAGAAGTCTTTTAAAACCACTCGTTTTTTTTTCTCAAGACCAACTCACTTCTTGTTATGTGAAAATCAATCTTGTTACAAGCAAATGATAAAACCTTTTATAACCACTCCATTTGAGACTAAAAAACAACCTACTTGTTATAGTGTTCCTTTTTATCTCTTACAAGTTTAATAAAACTCAATACTCTCTCAAAAGTGTAGATGATACAAGTCAAGCTTACGCAATACCAATGAATAGTATTTGCAGTTTTAACTCTATTCAAATAATGCAAGAGATTTTATCTTTTATCTTCCTCTTCTTTCTATGCTACTTCTTAAACTCCTCTCTTTTTGTACCTTTAAAAGATAACTTATCAAGTACATTTGTAGGTGCAATGAAAAACTAGCAGTTGGATAAATAAATGATTATCCTTTGAAGAGAAGTCTCTAAATGAGAAATTAGATGTTGTAAATAGTTATTTGGAGAGATTTATCTAAATTAGGAATTAGCCATTGTAAAAAACCTTCATTTAGTATAAAAATAGTCATTGTAAAGAATTTATCTAAGTAAAGAACTAGTTTTAAGCTAGTTACCTTAGCCAATTATATGCTTCTTTGGTTGGTTTTGGGCTTTCTTGGCTAGTCCACACATGGATAGAATAGGTCGTAGGCCTCTATTTAGTTTTTTGTTTTTCCTTTGTTTAGTTGGTTCTACTTACATATTTTCTTCATGAATTTTATACAATCAAACTCTAAATATAAACATGTCCTTAAAGCCTAACCTTTAACATCACAAAGCTTGAATTAATCAATTTTCATTTGATTAACAAGCTTGTTTATTTTATATGCTTGAATAATATATATTAACATCACAACACTTCAGCATAATATATTAGTGATACCAAGTATTTTTTTTTTCATTAAAATTATAGCCATTATGGTTGTAATCTCTCATGGCTAGCATAAGAACATGATAAATATACAAAACAAATGGTGTTTATTAAGAATTATCCAATGAAAAAGTATGAAATTGAACATTACAATAGGATGCTACTACATATTTCCATCCAAACTCATGCTAACAACAAACAAAAAATATGATGTTGATCAATAGTTTAGTAATATAACATTAGAGGAAAAAAAAAACTGATGAAATTTGAAATATTGAATAAAAATAAAGGTAAGATTAACAAACTAATATGAAAAAAATATTAAAAATAAAAGAATAAAAGTTATATAAACATATTCATCTAAAGAATAACCCCCATAACACAAACTCAACGACCAGTTATTCTTTAATGTTGTGTTTAGTTAGTATTTATGGATAAAAAATACAAATACAAAAAGACAGTGAAATGTATTTGATTGAAGGACGAGGAAAAAAAATTCTACCTTTATAAAAGTTTTAGAAAGAATTCTTATTCTTTCAAAATAGAACAAATATAAGAACATATTCCTTCTATCCCAAATTTTTTGTCTTTTCCATCCCACAACATTAATCAAACTCTACATAATAATGAACATATATTTAAAATGGAATAAAAATGACATGATGATGATTAAACGTTCATGTATGATCACACATCTATTATTTTTCAATATGTTATTAAGATTATGAAGTCATTAATTCGAGCATCAATATTGTCACATCTGGACATCACGGCGACTGATTAAAAAAATAATCTCTTGATTGAAAAAAAGAACAGATATTTGGCATCTTGTTCTTTTAAGGAAAAATTTCTTGTTCAAGGAGTCGCCACCTAGTATTATGGTCACTAGGAACCCTAACTGGTCAACAGAGATTCTATGGTACGGGACTGGTTACGCAAAAGGAAAGATGTTATCACCCTTTAAGCGTCCTATCTAAGGCAGGCTTCATTGCTGGTTTTGTCTAAAATTGCTAAGAATTTGTTCTCCTTTCCCCCCTTTTTTATTCTTTCTTTCATGTTCCTGACTCTGGCATTAGTGAACAATTCCTACAAAGATTTCCAACTCTGGCGATGGTAAATATCGCACAAATCCAAAAAATACGATACTCTTAACTCTGGCGTCAGTGAATATTTTCGCAAAAAATGAATTTGAAGAAGAAATTTTAAATGTTATTTTTTTCTTGTTTATCCTTTATTATTATTTGCTCTTTTTAGATGGAAGTAAAAAAAAAATATTGCACAACATATTTGCATTTAATAGTAAAAGTCCACAGATTGAGCACATCTACAAAAAATACAAACACAAAGAAAAAAAATAAAACAAAGTGTGAGGGGGCCACAAATAAATCAACGAAGGCCCCTAAATATTTTTGAAATTTTCTATTATCAAAAAGGGGTTCGTTTGGTCAAATATCAAATTAGAATGGACATAAAAATTATAGCCAAGGCATAAGGGTGTGTTTTGCCAAGCACACCCTTAGCAAGCACAAATTGGGCCGGCTCGGCCTAAAGCCCAGACCCGACCCACTTTTTTTTCTTTTTGGGCTGGATCTAGCCCAGCCATGCGGGCTGGGCTAGACCCGTCCAAACCGGTCCGGTTGTTGGTTTAGACCAGTAACTCGGCCGATATATTTTTCTTTACAAGCGTGTGCAAGCTACTTGCGCACCCTTGCTATAGGAAGAGGGTAATTAAAAGTGAAAAGGGGGGGCGAAATGACTTACCTGTTGTTGGACTGTTGTTGCCAACTGCTTGAGTGAAGATTGATGCAGGTGCTCGTTGCTAGGAAAACTGGTATTATTCCTTCTACATTGATTTTCCTCCCCTTTGTTTCTTCTTCCTCTTGCCTTTGTGTTGTGTTTTGTTTTGTGTTTTTCGGGTTCTTTATCTTCCTTTTCTTTCTCTCGTTCTCTTTGCTTTGTCTTTTTTTTTTTCTCGATTTTTCCTAGTGACCTCCTATCAGGGTTTCTTTTAATGGCCTCCTTTTAGGGGTTTTTTTGTAATGGCCTCTCTCCAAGTTTCTTCTGATTGTCCCCCCCTTTTTTACATCACTGAGGTCTGTATTTATAGTTCTAGAGTCCCTTCGAGTGTGAGAAACAAAGTTTCAATCAAACTCATTCTCTTTTTTGAAGTTTGAATTTGATTAAAAATCAAATTTAAAAGCGGATAACTATCATTATCTTGAAGATATGGATTATCTTGAAGATAAGGATATAATGACAAAAATACATTGTAGTCCCTAGTTTTCACGCAAGTTGACAAATCACACTTTTCATCAAAATAAATCTCTGATCTTTTAATTTTATATTTTAAACTCTGTAAAATTAAATTAAAAAATCAATAAACTAAAATTGAATTATAACAAATATAATAGAAAGCTATTATCCTCGGCTTGACCTTAAGTCTGACCTTCACCGTCACCAAGCTTGAATTAATCCATATAATATTAAGATTATAAAGTCATTAACTCGAGGATCAAAGAAGATGATGAAGCTATCACCTTGATTTGACCTAATTAGTGCAAGAAATTCAAGGAGTCCAAATCTCCACACAGTAAGATTGTAGTTCAATTAACAATTGTCATGATAGAAGGCTTTAACAATAAATTATACATTCTTGTGCTTTTTTTTTTTTTTTGTTGGGAACATCCGTTTACTATTTTTATCTTAACATCAACCCTATATATTACAATTTTACCATTGCATATTCATTTTGTCAGTTGAATGTCACTAATGTTGAAAAATATTAAAGCGTGAAAGCTTTTGCTAATAATATACACTTTAATCCCTAAACTCTTAGAAATTTTTTTGGTCTTTAT
>Ga0325401_1001723_pt1 | contig 18800 bp, 7 predicted proteins | sample PopdelMetagenome_FD_205666 | JGI IMG/M metagenome (GOLD analysis project Ga0325401, IMG submission 205666) | Populus deltoides microbial communities from Bellville, Georgia, United States - Xylem-PdKOR-R2 | ecosystem: Host-associated > Plants > Phyllosphere > Stem > Wood/Secondary xylem | place... | reverse complement strand
AGTTACAAAGAAAAGTATGAAATCAATTGAAATTATACCTCTCACAAAGTAATTAACTCAAATAAATATGTTTTTGGTGATGAATTTCACCCTTCTTCCAATGCTAATACTCTCTCAATAACAACTATAATATCCAACTTCCCCCATCTAGCTACTTGGAATCTGTTACTTCTCACTAATTTTACAAACTTTTTTATTTGATTTCCTGGTTCATAATCACCCCTAACTCTCCCCGTGCAATTTCTATTTGGAAGAACAAGAAACAAGCAAAGAAAATGCAAACTTTCTTTCTCCCTTATTTATCTAGCCGATAATTTTAAAAAGGTTTAGTTTTTTTTAAATTACCATTTTACCCTTCTTCTCATGCTACTAAGACTTGTTATTTTCTGTAAGACCCCCAACCATACAAATTTCTTTGTGTTTTTTGTTATTTATTGTAAGAAACTTACACTAATAACCATGAAGTTTACATACTAAAACTTGTTATTTTCCATTAGACCATCAATCTTAGATATTTTCTTCACGTCTATTTGTTATTTCTGATCAAAATTTATACTATTAAACATGAGGTTTACAAGTTTCAATGTTTTAGTTTTCTATTTGTATATGTGGTAAGAAAAATCCAAAGGTGTGTAGTTTTTAATAGATGAAAAAAATGTTATTGACTAACATTTAAATACATTCACAATAAGTAATCTATATGTCACAACTATAGATTATACTTTTAATCACATTTGTTTTACTATTGTTTATTAACTAATTGATTGATATTTATTTCTAGATTCAAGATGATATTTGTTTTACTATTGTATATATATTCGTTTCTATATTTTTAGGTAGCATCTTTTTTCCATGGTTATTTTTCTTCCCTTTCCTCTCATCCTATCTTTCTTTAAGCCTTTGTTTCTCTTGTAATCCATATGATTAACTAGATCAATTGTCTTCTAGATATAGGCTTTCATGTTTCTATATTTCCATGTCTTTGTTTGTTGTTAAGATTGTCACATCATTAGTTGTAAAATGCCAATTTATATGTATAAGTAGGAACATAAAGTGGATTGAAAAATTCCAAACTGTATAGGGATCAAAACTAGACGTGGTTGAATAAGGATAAACTATTTTTTAATCTCTTTATGTCAAGACCCAAAAAAACAACATATTTATTTATAAGAGTTAATTTTTATCTGGTGTAATTTTTTTTTATTGAAAATTCAGCAAAGTTTTCTCTGTAACGAGACCATATCAAGTTATCGATTCATTCCTAACACAATTCATATCATAATTATAGTCCAATCATCTTGAACCTCTTTCTCAATCAATACATCATAAAAATAATAGACATGTATTGTCCGATAATAAAGATGCAATTAATAAAAACAAAAATACATAACTAATTCTAAGGTTTGCATAACTTGCAAAATTAATTGATTTTAAGAAAAAGAATAAAACTTAGATTATGAATGTAACGCTCCCACTATTTTGTTCGGGACAATTTGTTAATTAAATATAAAAATTTAGGGTAAAATCTTTCTTTTTTTAATCATTTTAACATTTCTAATCCTATAAGCAACTATGATAAATGCAAATACTTAATATAACACAAAGATATTTTTAAGTAGGGCATTCACATTAATTACATATAACAATTTTGTTTTACAAATAAAAAGGTTCATTCAACCTCTTTTACATCATTCATTAATCTCAAAATACATGTTGATGAATATAAATACACAAAAAGTGTCATATATTCAAGCATAATCTATTCTACTACTGTAAGGGTCCTGAAAATAAGATTAACATTTTATCAACACAATTATTAATAAATGCAATGTATTATTTCACTACACCCATATAAAAATATTTTTCCTACATACTTTATTATGAATCATTAATATCTTACACCTCCATATTCATCCAATTAATTCCAATCTTAGCCATTTCATGGGGGTGCTACTCCCTTATTAGGGACACTAATCTATTCGTCCAAATATCAGGCACTAATTCGTCCGCCAGATTACTGGGCATTAGTTCACTCATCCAATTACCAGACATTAGTTCATCCGCCTAAATGTGTTCACCCGGCCAATTACCAGGCATTAGTTCATCCGCCCAAATGTGTTCATTCGCCTAATTACCAGGCATTAGTTCACCCGCCCAATTACCGGACATTAATTCATTTATCCAATTACTGAACATTATCTTTATCTCTACACTTATTTTTTTATTTCATTATGTTGTACTTTTATCTTGCAAGTTCATTAACTTTATATATTACTTGTCTAGTTTTGTTGCCTTAAGTTTTTTATTTTCTCCATAAGTTGTGTTTTATTTTATTAATATCTGTTCACCCACTTTAAGCCTAGCTCTTTGTCTTACAATTGAGTATCAGAGCTTTGAAATCTTAAATGGGACTTAACCCTTAGAAAAAAAAAATAATGTGACTAACGAGTTTAAGACACCCTGGTTTGATGACTTAAACTACCTATATTAGAGTTATAAGAAGAGAACTTATTTTCTTTCATAAGATCGTGAGATGTGGTATATCATTAATAATGACTTTTAATATTAGTAGATGGCATGAATATGAAAAAATTTAGTGATTATGAAAAGAAGAAACTCTCTTAATAATAGGGCTTTTAATGTTTTTGTTCCTATTTTATGTGATAGTGAGTTTAGTAGAGTTTTCACTCTCATGAAGGTTTATGACAAATGAAGAACATTAGAAGTTACTCCTAAAGGAATAACTTAAGTTAAAAAATCCAAAAACAATATTCTTATACATGATTTTAAGATTTTCAAGAGGGAACCCCATGAAAGCATCAAAGAAATAAGTATAAGGTTTTTTTTTCTTACAATTATCAATACATTACAAAATCTTGGAAGAACAATTAAAGAATCCAAGATGGTAAGCAAAATTTTAAAGTCTGTGTTTAGACCTTAAAATCTTATAGTGACAACCATTTAAGAGTTAGAGGATTTGAAGACACCTAAACATGATGAGCTTCTTATGTCTTTTATTTCCTATGAGTTCAAGGTGAATAAAGAAGATGTCATATGAAGGGGAAATACATTACACTAAAAAACTTCATATGATGATGATAATGAAAATGAAGATTAAGATCCTACTCTAAATGTAATGAATTTAAAAAGTAGCTATAAAAAAAGGTTTTCTAAAAGGTGAAACCACAAAGATTATAAGGGTGAAAGTAGCAAAAAAGACCAAGTCATTTGTTATGACTATAAGAAATGCAAATAAATGAAAGGTGATTTTTCATGGTTTAACAATATGAATTTAAAAATACAAGATAAGAAGTCATTGAAAGTTGTTTCAGAAGAACTTTGTCTAAACAAAAGTGATAATGAATCAGAACTGGAGGAGATTGATAATCTTTGCCATATGGTAAAATATTACAACATTGATACCGGAGGCACAATATCTCATGTTACAAAATAATAATGATGATGTATCTCATGATAATTTTGTTAATGATTTTAAAGATATGTATGATGAATTAAAAAATACATAAAAATAATCTAGTCAATTTGACATTGATTTAAACAAACTTGAGGATTCATAAAAATTAAAAAAAAATACATTGCTTTAAAGTTTGAGCTTTTAAAAAAGAAAAATGAATCTTATATATTGAGTATCTCTACATATCCTTATGATGCTTTCAAATCTGAATTTTGGTCTTAAAAATTGAAGTTAAAGATTTGACTTCAAATTTAGAAAAATTTACACAAGATGCAAAAAGTCTGAATATGCTTTCGAAAAAGCAAAGGCTTGTTTTAAATAAATAGTTGGGCTTCAATCTCTCAATAAAAAAGAGTTTTATAAAGTAATTTTCACACATGTATATAATTATTCTTGTCCTTTTGTTATTGTAAATATTGTATGGGTAAAAAATGATATTTTGAATAGCCCTTGTAAACCTAAATGGAACTTGATGATATGATTGACAAAAAAATTGATTAAAAAAATTCAGATTATCATGTAATTGTGTCTATAGTTTAGTTTTACGCTATTAAGTATAACTTTCAATTCGATCGTTGGATCAAGATGAGACTTTAACAAGACTTTTCCAAACATATTGTTTTATTATGAGTTAAAATTTAAGGCCATTGATTATGAGATGCCCTACAGGTGTTGTAAAAAGGCTAAAGATTCAGTTTTACCATGAAAACATTAATACAAAAGAGATTGAATCAAATAACGTTGGAATCGCTTCAACATTAATATTAGTCTAAAAATCATATATCTATGCAAATCAAAACCATTTTACGAGCCCCAATCTACTTTTCTCTTATAGTTAAAAGGTAAAACCACATTGTTTGAATTTCCCACTCCAAAATGATCCATTGACACCAAGATTACATTTTTTATATAGCTCGAATGTGTTTGACTAAAATCTTTCTACTATCTATTTTTTTTGATAATTTTCTCTCTCCTCTCTCAATATTCAAAAAATAAATTGATCAAAATAAAGTAGTAGGATCAAAATATAAATACCTAAATTATAGGAACAAATTGATAAAAATAAAGTAGTAGGATCAAAATGTAAATACCTAAATTACAGGAATCGAATATGCAAAAGTTAAACATTTCAGGGATCAATATGAACTTTCATGTGCAAAAAATATAATGTTTCTAAAGTACAAAATACTATGGATTCACCCCAAATATGTTTATATATATAATTTTTTTCAAAAGCATGTCTATCATAAGAATATATTTTCAAATAAAAAACTTATCACAATTTATAAAATAATTTTCAACAAACAAACATAAAAATAATATTTTGATTAATTTTATGTCACTATATAAAAAATAAACAGAATAATTAATTTGATAAAATTATATAAATCATTTACAATAAAAAATAAAAATTTTATTCATATTAAATATTCACGAGAAATGTTTTTTTTTTAAATCTACATATTAAGTTCATATATAATTTTATTCATAAAATAATTTTTAATATTACTATTAAAACCCTAACCTTATTTGAAAAAATAAATGGCATAATGAATGATTTTTTTTCAAGTATTATTTTAATAATTTTATTTATAGAGAATTTATTATAAAATAAAATAAATATATAATTAAAAAGTAAATAAATGTGGAGGGTCTAAAAAATGTCATGCATTAATGAGTAAGTAAAGCTAGACTCGAATGATTAGTTCATTGAAAGAGCTTAGGCTTTGAATTGAATTCAATTCCAATGGTTAAATTAATTTTTGTGTTTGAACCCTTTTGATGGTATTTTATTTGAATTCCAAATGGAATTCAATTGCTAAAAAGTGACCAAAAGCAAATTAGATGGGAGACCATCTGATTTGCTATATTAATTCTCCTTGGAATTGTCATTAAGGATCTGTTTGTTTCACAGAAAATATTTTTCAAGAAAATATTTTTCATATTTTTTTATGTTTATTTCCATAAAATATTTTCTAAAAATATTTTCAATGTTTGTTTCTTGTAAAAATATTTTATTGAAAAATTGGTTAAAGTAAAATATTTTATAGTCAATCTTCAAATTTAGATTATTTACTAGAAAATATTTTCAGCTCATAAAGTTCCGGAAATTATTTCATAAATAGTTATTCAATTACAATATCATCTAATTATTCTACCACCAGCACCACCATCTCACCACAAACTCCACCACCATTACTACCACTATCTCCTCTTTCACAACCATTACAACCACCTTATCGCCACCTCCTCCATCACCACCATCATCCCAACACCTCCTTTACCACCACCTCCTCCACTATCAATGCTATGTCACCAACACCTCCTCCTTCACCACCACCTCCACCACTATCTCACACCATCACCATTGAAAAATATTTACATATAAAATATTTTTCAAGCCAAACATTGAAAAATATTTTTTATCCATAAAATTATTTTACAAAAAAGTATGACCCTAAAAATAATATTCCAAAAACACTCTTAAGTTAAGAGTGTATAAACCCAGCCTGGTACAATGATCGGGTCACAAGTTAGATTTTCAAGAGGAAACCCCATGAAAGCATCAAAGACATAAGTATAAGGTTTTTTTTTTGTTTTTTGTTTTTTTACAATTATCAATACATTACAAAATCTTGGAAGAACAATTAAAGAATCCAAGATGGTAAGCAAAATTTTAAGGTCTCTGTCTAGACCTTAGAATCCTATAGTGACAACCATTTAAGAGTTAGAGGATTTGAAGACACCTAAACATGATGAGCTTCTTATGTATTTTATTTCGTATGACTTCAAGGTGTATAAAGAAGATGTCATATGAAGGGGAAATTAAAGTTCTGGGTCAAATTATAATTTTTAAGAGTTGATTTGGTCAAATCAGGGGCTTAATTGCATAAATATTGAAGTTTGATGGCCAATTAGAGACTTGATTGAAGAAATCCAAAACCAAGGACCAAACTGAAAAGCGCAAAAATGAAGGACTGATTTGAAATCTGACGCGTTTTGGCGCCAGTTTCCATTTAAATGAAACGGCGTGTTTTGGGAAAAACAACGCCGTTTCATTCACTGTTCATTAGGAAAAAAAAAGATAAACCCGAAACGGTGTCGTTTTGATCGGCACTGTAGGTCTTCTTCTTCCCCTGGACGCGTGAGGCATGGGAAGAAGAAGCAGCAACCTTCCCCTACATTTATCCTCTCCCTCCCTCTCCTAAAACCTAAAAAACCCCGACAAAACACCCCACTTTCTTGAAACCTGACCCTTGGCCTACCACCAGATGAAAAAACAGAGGGGACAAGCCCCTGCGGGTGGCTACCCAGAGGCCGCCCAACCACCCCTTACCCCTGTGCCATGATTGGACAGGGGGAGTAGCCCTCTCTCCCCCTTTTCCTCCTTATAAATACCAGGGGAGAGAGATGGGAGAATGGAGAGGAGTTACTGAAAAAAAAAAGAAAAACAAAGAGGCGGAGACTGAGAGAAAGAGAAGAGAGAGAAGCAAGGGAAAACAAAAGGAGAGGAGAAAATTTTGGAGAAGAACAGAGACAGAGAACATAAGAAAAAAAAAGGAAAACAGAGGAGAAGATAAGAACAGTAACCACCCTTTCTCGCCACAAACCACCCCCAGCCCTCTCAGTCGCCACCAGCAGCATCGTGAGCGACTGCCAGCAGAACCAGAGAGAGAGAAGAGAAACAGAACAGAACCGAGAGAAATAAAACTAGGGGAGAAATAGGAGGGAGGAGAAGAAGAGCCACAACAGCTGCCACCGTCCCTTGCCGCGAAACACCACTATTCTTCCCCTCTACCGCCACCAACACTATGAGCTGCCAGCACTGCCAGGTTAGTTTCCTTCTTCTTCCTTCTTCTTCGGCTCCACACCCGCCAACTCCACTATTCATGTAGCATGTGAATAGTGGAGAGCTATTCCATTGTTCACTGGGTCGGATATGTCCGGTGTAGCCCAAAATAAGTGGGTTGGGTTCGGCCTAATTTTAAAAACAATTTCAATTTTTTTAAAAAAAGCTTTGATTTTCTCACATGTTTTTTCTATCCATTTTGATTAATATCAATTTGTATTTTTATACCATAAAGATATGAATCCGGTATTAAAATACCCAGTTTTCGTCAAATGTCTTTGTTTTCATGCATACGGCCAAGTCTCAAAGAAAAAAAATCATATCATATTTTCATGCAACAAAAAATTCAAAATATTTATTAGCATGCATTTTGACTTTAATAACCAATTTATTAAAGTCACGAGAACTAGGTCAATATTTTAAAAATTCCAAAAAAATTATTTTGTTTTCTTTTAATATCTGGGATTACGAACTTACACGTAAGACGTCCTCCTAATATTAAAATTAGTTTCTTGGGTTGACATAGAACGGTTAGGTTTTTAACTGATAAGATAAAGACCTCCTTATCGGGGATGACTTTTCTTAAACCGTAGATAGACCAATAACTAGAAATACAATAAAACCTTGGCATATATCAAACAATTAAACAATGCAACTTACCTTAGGTAGGGTGTATTTGGGGTGCTCATATCTTCCCTTTACGCAACTAGTCTCCATGCCCGATCTTTGAGACCAGTTAGGGTTCCTAGTGATCAAAATATTAGGTGGCGACTCACATTCCATCTTTTCATTGATAAAAGAGAAGAATTCCTTGTCTGCCCATAGATACAAGATACCACATACACCTGAGAGTGGTGGACGATCGCCTCAACGCCGCACACGTGCGACAACCATTATATTGTTTTACTTGAAATAATCAAGCAATGAAGAACAAAATAGTAAAGAAAAAAAAGGATATATAGTTTGCCTGCAAAACACGGTTCTCCAAGAAATAGTCAGGTCTCATCTGGATTTACCCGGGTCTTACAAGTCCCGGGTCGATTGGGTTTTGCCAGGCCAAATCCCTGGCTGGTTTTTTCTTTTACCTAGCCCAACCCAAGCCCCTGGTCTACCAGCTCCCAGGTCGACTTGCTAGGCCGGCCCGGATTGTAAAACTGTGTTCTTAACAACACAATCCCTATATTGTACAAAATCTCCGTCATGTACTCTTTAATCTTGATCTCTAACAAGTGACCATCACTGTAACACTCCACACTTTTATATGCATTTATAGTTATTTTCTTGCAATTTGGTACATTTTACAAGTAATTTTTTTTATATAGTTCTCATAAAAAAGTCTACTGAAATTTCCATCAAAATTTTGGCAGAGTCTCCCCTATACCAGGAGGTCCCAAGTTATTGACATATACCCTGTTTACACTTCTAATATTTCATATCTCATAACTCAATCACGACCCAATCGTTCTGGGCCTCAACCCCACAAACATCATCATCATCACAACCATAATATTTATATCATACATTGAACAACAATATCGTTAGAGAGTAATAAATGAGATAAACACGTATACATGGAACATGATTATATGAATTTCAGAGTTAAGTTCATCTATTCAAGTTTAAACATCTATTATACAAATTGAGTTATATAAATATTTTAATATTTCAAAATACAAGGATATACTCCCTAGAACTAGATAATAAAAAGTGAACAAAAGCAAGAAAAACATGTATTCATTTTTTATTCACTTCTCCATTTTTTATTTCTATTGGAACTCTTTCTCATTCAACTACTAAAACCGTTTCATCTTCTATTTTCAACTTTCATTCAAGATTCCATAAGATTAACCACAATTATTTCTGCCTAACTCATTGTCAATACCAATTTCACTAGTATCATCATCACCTCGTAGGCGTTGATGCATAGCGATCCACTTGCCCGGGACCCTAACATACATTAAATATATGCTAGTCGATGCATGATGATCCCCTTTCCCGGGATCCTAACATACACTAAATGTATGCTGGTCCATGCCCCATAGGCATCGATGCATGGTGATCCCCTTACCCAGGATCCTAACATATACTAAATGTATGCTAGTCCATGCCAATTTCACCCATCAACATTGTCATTCTTTGTTCGACCATAGTTATCATTACAAATTTCCATTTCGAACATGACTCGTTTCTTTTAGAAGCTAAGATATAATATCACATGTTCCCTGAAGGGAAAGGACCTAAATTTTCATCCTTTAACGCGTCTAAATAGTCGCTTTAGCGACTTTTTGAATCAACCGGCAGAGGTTGTATTCCGATCTCTACTCATATTATTGACTATATCTGGAGTTCTAGAATTCCGTTTCAAGCAAGGTTGGTCTCATTGGAAAGCTAAGATACAGGGCTACAAGTCCCATGAAGGGAGGAGAACCCAGTTCTGCCCCCAAGACACTTGAAATTATTCATTAACAAATCAGACCTTCTGCCCTATAGGGTCTGTCATGACCCAGTCTCGGTTGATGACCCATAACTGGAGTTCTATAGCATCAAATTGAGTAAGAACGGTTTTCTTAGTTAGTCAACATCCAAAAATACAATTACTATAAAGGAACCTGATCCTAATTCCCTCATCCTCCTACTCGAATTCTCTATAAAATTTAGGAGATGAATCTATCCAGATTCATCAACCTTTTCATTTACACACAACATCCATAATTCAACTTTTTCTCTTTTATCTCAACCCCTAGCCATATCACATACCATATAAGAGTGTCAAAAATATCTTTTTAAGAGTCAATTTATCCTATTTATTTCAATCTTCTCTCTTAACATCAAAATAGAACATTCTTATCAATTTTACAAACTTTCTAAATAATATTCTTCTAAACACAATCCTTGACATTTCAACATGCATTTGTTTTCTCATTTTGACACAATTAAACACACATCATCAAGCTAAATGTCAAATTAAACATCCTCCCCCTTTGATGTATAATTGATTGAAAGCATGGCCTTAAGGAACTAAGAGTCCCTTCATTCTTTTCATGCTAATTTTATTTAATTCACACATACATTCACATAAAGAAAACAACCTATTATAATAAATTCATTAAGGAAAACCACAATTTCTCCCTTTTCCTCTTTGCTCTTCATATGGTCGGCTAACTTTCCTTTCCCCACTTATGTGGCCGGCTTTTTATATCAACTCGAGTTGTCCTTAGAAATTATGATAACAAGCACAATAATCTTATACAATTTTTTTTCCCAGCAACACCCATGACACCAGTTGTCATGTTTAATCTTGTTTCCACTATCAAATTTCTCATCATTTACTATCGTAAATCAACATGCAGCATAAACAAATAAAATTTCAGAATGTATTAAACTCTTCAAAATATAAAGAGGTGAGGTGGTAAACACCTACCTGTTCCTCTTAGTGGTCTCGTTCTGCTAGCCTGAGGTCCCGCAGTTGATGCCTCTCCTGCTCCACACAAGACCAACATTTAATATCATTCATTCCCCTTTTCAATGTTTTTTTTATCAACTAGAAAGCATCAATATATGATTTCATGCAAGATTTCCATATCTAAATTAGATCATCATTTCACGTTCACATAGCCATCTGTTAACCCGAACTGTGCAGACTTTTCCAAGCTAATTTCTTAACCCAAACTTACCTCACCTTAATCACTTTATATGAGACTCTGATTTCCCATAAGTTTTTGTTCTTCGGGCTGTCCAAATCAGCCCCTTAACACCCATTAGAAGGGCTGTCATAGCAGCTTTGCTTTAGTTTCTTGGAGACATTTTTTTATTCCTAACAACTCTACACTTAAGGTTGTCACTCCAGCCCCTATTTAAAAAATAAAATAAAATTGGAGAGGTATTTACCCCCCCTAAACATAGACTTTCAGGGCTGTCACAGCAGCCCCAAAGTCTCTTAAAAATTAAGTCTCTCTATTGCTCAATTTCTTTTTAATTTTGGGGTTGTTTCAGCTCACACAAAATAAATTTTGGCAACAGTTTCAAGCAGTTGTAAATAACAAATGAATAATATTACAAGTAATCCATATGGTCACATTCTAATTCATCATTATAAGTATAACATATCCAAATATCAACTCCATCCAACGGTGACATTTCCAGAAACATAGGTCTAACCGAACTGACCTAAAACTTGTAGACTTACTGTGCAAAAAGCATAAATTTTGTTTGGAATGGTTTGTTTTGATCTGCACCGTTCCGAATCTAGAAAGAATCAGGAAGAACAACATATCCAAATTATAGCTCGATCCAATGGTGGAAGGTGGAGAAAATGGTTAGCGACTGAGACTGTCTAAAAATGTATTTTCTCAGAAATGTTCCTCCTGCACTATATCTCAAACGGAGACTGATATAGAAGAGCCCTCTGGTGAAAATGTACAAGATACGGAGGAGAACAACATATGAAAATATCATTATAATCCAACGGTAGAAGGTGGAGTTATAGCTGTTGGAATTTTTGCCATCAATATGTCTTCTCTTTGTCTCCTAAGCTCCCTTGTTCCTTCTTTTCTCTCTTGTTTCTTGTTGATTTCTAGCTAAAAACACTTTTCTTAACATAATTTTTGGGTTCCTCCTTGCCTTTTTCTCTCTTTCTCTCCTAAGCTCTCTTTTCTCTCTTTTGTTTTCCTCCTATTTTTCTGTCCAGCCGTGGTTTAATGTATAAGAGAGCTGTTGGAATTTTCAACCTGATCAAGCATATTTACAAAACTACCATTAATGATTTTCATGCTATTTTTTTCAGTCTAATTATCGATATTATTTGACAACCTTACCGAACTCTGATCGCACTAAAATTTCAACTGTATATGAAACTATATGTGAATAAAGCCCTCATAAACTACATGTGCTCGATTGCAAATTTAACCATATGCATTTTAATATTTTAAAACTACATCAGCATTCTGCAGCCACCCAATCCTAATTTCTTCTCCTATCGAGATAATTCATACGACTTAGACAGATTGATGGAGATATTTTAATTTGGGTTGACAAGCACATGTGCTTGAGGCAATGATGATTTTTCTCATTCTATCTTTCTATTGACTTTAATTTCTTTATTTTTCTTCTTCAAGGAAATTTTAAAATTGTAGAACATGTCATCAAAGTTTCAGTTTTAGATTAAACAAAAAAATGTATTTGGCAAACATGACTTCTATTCCATTATTGTATATATGTAGCACAATACAACTAAGATTGTTGAAAAGTTTAAAATACTCTTAGCTGCTACGCTATTCAGTCCAAGGTTGTCCTTAAATGCAGAGTTTTTAAACCTGACCCGGTGATTGATCCGGTCCAAGGCCCGGGTCAATCCCAATTTTTTTTATAAATGAAAACCATATTATTTTGGTTAAAAATAAATAAATAAATAATCAGCGAGTTGTAACCGGGTTTTTGACCGGGTCAACTGAGTCACTAGATCAACCTGCCAGGTTACCCAAATTTTTAACTTCTCTTATTTTTTTTTTAAACCCTACCTGATTTCAATTCTAAATCAGCTGGGTCCCGAGTTGACTACAGTCATGAACTCATGGAAGAGTTTGTGCTTGCCTTTAAAAAGTTCACAATGATCCTTGGTAATTGTGGCATAGTGAAACAATCTCTTAGTTGACCCTTACAACCTTAGTTATTAAACTCGGACCGGCCTGACGGGTTGACCAGGTAGCTGGACCGGTCCGAGTAAGGCAAAAGACTGGCCAGTGTAAAAACCTAGCCAAACCCGGGTGACTTAGGCAAACCCGGACGAGACTTTTTTTTTCAAATGTGATTTTTCTCCTAGACCCCTCTTTTTTCATATGTTTTTTAGTTGGTTATTAACCCTTTTCAAAGTTTACTATATAAATACTACAAGAATGTTTTATTTTTTCAATGTGGAATTTAAAAACTTTTAATATATACTTTATGTTCTCAAGGAAAAAAATATTTTTTCAATGTGGGATTTGAAGCCCTTTAGTATATATACTCTATATTCACAAGAAAAAAAGTTATGTTTTTTGAATGTAGGATAAAAAAACTTTTTGATTTAAATACTTTAACTTAAAAGGATAACATAATATCTTTTCAATGTGAGATTTGAAGAATTTGAAACCCTTTAATATATATACTCTATGTCCACAAGAAAAAAATTATTTTTTCAATGTGAAATTTGAAGCCTTTTAATATATATACTTTATGTTCACAAGAAAAAAAGTTATATTTTTTCAATGTGAGATAAAAAATTATTTTGGTTTAAATACTTCAACTTAAAAGAATAAGATAATAGATAATATCTTTTTAATGTGGGATAAAAAAACTTTTTTAGTTTAAATACTTCAACTTAAGAGCATAGACATCAATCTCGATATAATTGATAGGACCTTCCAAGAAAAGTTGTATATAGAGATAAGCGGAGCCTACATAAGTTATTGATGCATGTAATTAATGTTTTTTTTTCTATTTAATTTTTATACTCCTTTTACTCCTATAATTTTTTGTATTTAAGTAACTTTGTTAGAATTTGCTTGAAAATCAATCAAGTGTCTAATAAGAAGATAAATAGCTCTAAAATGTACCTTATCTTGCATGACACCTTTATTTTTTTTAGTTTACACTAATAGATTTATGTTCCACACTCTGCTTCCAGCCAAATAATTTTATTTTCAGTGTAAAAAAAATGCTAAAAAAATAATCTATAATCTGATTCATTATTTCAATTGATAATTTAAATAATATATTAAAAAAATAAAACAATAATAAATAAAAAACAAAAAATAACAACAAAAAAAAGATAAAAAACTCGATCTGGGCTAACTTGGATTATGAAACAATACAACGTTGAAGGGAAAAACTAAAAAAAATAAGACAAACAACAAAAAAAACCCGTTTAAATCAGTTTAACTCGCAAACTTTGCAACAATGGACATTATGTTTGAAAATCAATTCCTAATAAATCGAATAAGAACATGATAATTCTAAAAACAAATATGAAAAGAAAAAAGATGTAGCACAATCTCTAGCAAATAAAATATTGAAGGACAAAAATTAAGAAAAAAATAATTTAAAAATATAAAAAAGCGCAATTTGAGCCCATCCAAGTCAAGATGCAAAATCTCTAAACTATTTGTGATACCAAATGACATGTTTGAAAGCAAATTGAATAAAATTATAAAACTTAATTATCGAACAACTCAATGTAAAAAGAAATTTAATTTAAAAAAGCAATGGAAAAAAATATGAGTTAACCCAGTTTAATCTGCAAACTCATGACCATGGAAATCATGAAATCCTTGAATCGAGTTTAATCAAGAAGCTTAATTTCCAGCTAATTTAATTTTAAAGGATAAAATCATGAAAAAAATATCAATTTAAAAAATATGCCAAAGGAAAAAAAAATAGGAATCAAATTTGATAGGAAAAGAAAAACCTCATAGAGGATAAAATTGTAAAAAAAAAAACACAACCTAAAAAATAATCATGATAGAAAGGAAAGAAAAAAAATATACAAAGACCAATTTCCAATAAATCAAATATTGAAGGTTGAAATTGAAATAATTCAATTTAAAAAAGGATCTAAAAAAAGTCAATCCACGTTAACTTTTGAAACTGGTGACTCTAGTCATAAATTTGGGACTAACTTCATAGCAACGAAAAAATATGAATTAACCCAAGTTAACTCGTAAACCCCACGTCCATAAGCACAAGTTGAGGATAACCCAATATAAAAGAAAGGAAAAAAAGAGTAGGAATACGAGTTGCAAATAAATTAAATGTTAAAGGATGAAATTGAAATAAATCAATTTAAGAAAAAGAACTGATTTACCTTAGTTTCCTAACCTTAACAAACTAGCAATCTGATATAAAGATGAAGGAACATAGGTTTGGTTATATATATTTTTTTCTTATGGTGTTTAGGCTGAAAATTACATGGTTTGTAATGGAAATGAGGGATAAAGTCTGAATGAAACTTTTTGATAAGTCAAGGATGCCACAAAGAAATTCCTATCAGGATAAATATGGCACACTATTTGTGATTAAGAGAGTGATAAGTCTGATTTGTTCTAAAAATGGAAGAACAAGGAAGAAAACTCTTTAAATGAGAAGTTGAAAAGTTTTATATTATTTCCAAAGTCCCCTATATGTGGTTTGAAACATCATTATATACTTAGAACAACCTTTCAAGTCTAAGAAATACCAAAATAACATAATTGAAACCCAAATAAATAACTTTGTTCAGAAAATTAGATAAATAATAAATAACACATGTTTTTGACTCATAAAACACTCACAATCAAAACCCAAACTGACAAAAACTCTCAAATCATGAACCAAGCCTTATTTGAAAACAAACAAGCATATTTGAACCATTTCCATTCTGTTTACAAGCCTCTAAACTCATTAATATCTCAATCACACTAATTTGACTCGTTAATGCACTTTGTAGTTGTTTCACTCGAGCTCTTTTCATTGAACCATTTGAATGCCCATACACATTAGAATCAGCCCTTTCCAAGTAAGAATCATGATGCATATTAAGGACAAAAATAAAAAATTTGAACTTGTGTTAACCTTTGAAATCATCATGAATCTAAAGCTAATTCTACAGAAGGCAAACCATAAAAAATAATAATGCATAAATCTATAAAAAAATGTAGAAAATATAAAACATTAGCTTTAAAAAAGGAAAAAAAAAAAGCCAACCGGTACAAACCTTCTAAATCTAGTCTAATCTCTAAACCTCGCAACCCGTGAAATCATTGAACTGCATTCAATTAAAAAGCTTAATTTTCAACTAATTTAATTTTGAATAGTTATGAAAAAAATATCAATTTAAAAAACTTTTCAAAGGAAAAAAGATAGCAATAAAAAGAATATGAATAAAATTTGATTAAATAAAACCCATGGAGGATGAAACTGTAAAAACAAAACACTAAAAAAATGACCCCAAACAAAATAAATAGTAATCAAAAGATTGAGCACCAAATTTAAAAGATAAAAAAAAATGAAAGGTGGTTAAATTGAAAAACAAATTGTAATTTTATAGTTTATTAAAAAAATAGTAATTAAAAGAATGAGGATTAAATCTGAAAGATTAAAAAATAAAAGGGGGTGAAATTGAAAATAATTGTAATTTCATGGCTTATTAAAAAACAATAGTAATCAAAAGGACATGTACCAAATATGAAGGAAAAAAATAAAAGGGGTTGATGCTGATTTTAAGAAAAATAGACAGAGAACCTAAGGTGCGTTTGAAGCACATGCCAACCTATCAAATTGACGAAGCTGAGACCTTTTAAACTCCACCTTGAAAAGCAGTGTTTGGTGGCTGGATACAAGGTTGTCAAAAACACATTTTTGACACGACATGAAAAATACAATACAAACTCAGATCGTAAAAACGGATTGTAAAATTGTAAAATCGCAAAGAATTGTTTTTTACATAGTTTAAGCGCCTTAAAACACATATAGTTCAAATAAAAATTCATATATAGTTTAAGTAACTTAAAAATATAATAAATACAATATTTAATTTTTATAAATTTTCATTAACCAACAATCAACATACTTAAACAAGAGCATTGACATATGTTTTTAGCAACATCGCCACCTGTGTAATCCATAAGAATGACAAATAATTCCATTGAACATGCCTAATAAGATAAACCCAAACTATGAAAAATTCAAAGTTGAATTTGATCTTCCTTCTATCCATAACTTTCATTTTTTTATTTTCTGTCTTTCTTATTAATATATATCTTACTTAATGCTTACATGGTTCACCTCACCTCACCAGTACATCTATCACTTATGAAAAGAAAACTCTAGGTAGAAAACCACAAACTTCATGTACTTAGAAAAAAAAAAAAAAACAAAACATGTAACAGATGGAAATAGAAACAATAACTTCCAAAAGATCCTGATTTTATATGTTAATTATGGAAAACATACTATTCTAATGTATAATATCATATGGCTAAAGAACATAGATATGTTTATATTAACTATTAACCAAAAGGTTTCCGAATGATTGAATTGAAGAATGTAAGAGCAATTAAAAGACAACAATTGAGCAATTAAAAGACAACAATTGAGCAAGACCTGAGAAAGAAAAAACATTAGAAACAAAAGCAACACCCAAGAAGTGAAGGAACCAAAATTGGCTTGCACGGGGAAAGTAGAAATAGAAATAAAAGGATCAGCTTGTTGCTGATGGCTTTCTCAAAGAGAAGGATACATATGCTTTGATTTTGGGCTGTTTTATGTGGTTGGTTGTTGCCTTATTGGTTATGGAACGGTGGATCGTCAACTATTACTTTTTATTTCTAAGCTGAAATTTGAAAAAAAAAAAAATTCCACACAAAAAAACTGAAAAATATAAAAAATTAAATTTTATATTAAAATTAAATTTTAAACAACTAAAAGGATTAATCACCTATAAACTAAAAAAATAAGGGATAAAAATATTTTTTATATATCTATTTAACTTGTTAATTTTACTTTGATGCTGTAATTTACAATCCAACCCTTCCTTGGAAAAAAAATGCCAGAAAGGACAAACGCTATTTATAAGAAAGAAAATGAAAAGAAAAGAAAAGCAGTTTATGTATTTTATTTATGGAATATCCTGGAATATTCAAAGATTATTTCGCAACATTATCCACTGGCTCTCTTCCACGTGCTTCATTTTGTTCCCATTATTCGATGTGATAAATAATTTTGTCAGCTTTGTAAGTATTGCAGGCGCCTTTAAAACATGGAAATATGTCGCGGCCTGCCTTCAATCACAGGAATCGCTGGGGCTGAACCACGCAGAAAGACTGGTAGCCACAAAAAAGGAAAAAGGAAAAGAAAAGACAGCACTACAAAACAAATATTGAGATCTGAATTCTGAAGGCATCATCTACTACTGTTAGCACGTGTACTTGCTATTTAAAGTATTTTTATTTATAAATATATTAAAATAATATTTTTTTATATTTTAAAAATTATTTTTGATATCACCACATTAAAATAATTTAAATACACTAAAAAATATTAATTTAAAACAAAAAAAATAAAATTTAAATTTAAATTTTTTCAAAAACATTTTTAAAACACAAGAACAAACAAGACATATCATCACAATGAAATAATTTCTATAGAAAATTTTTTGATAAAATTTGTGGAGCCCTCCACTCATGGCAATAATTGTCCTTTGAAATATAGCAACCCTGTGAAGAATTTTCACTTTGGTCCTCTAATTTTTTTTTTGCACAATTGAACCCTTTTGAACTCAAATTAGAGTATAATCTATATAATTACCGGCATAGTCACACAAATTTATCCATATATAAGAAATATAATCAAGCACTAATCATAAATTAATCAAAGAAAAATAAAACACAAATTTATGTTTATTAAAGTTATGTTATAATTTCATTGTTCCCATCCCATTCTCCCATTCCCCCCACCCTATCGGTT
>Ga0325401_1001721_pt1 | contig 18802 bp, 10 predicted proteins | sample PopdelMetagenome_FD_205666 | JGI IMG/M metagenome (GOLD analysis project Ga0325401, IMG submission 205666) | Populus deltoides microbial communities from Bellville, Georgia, United States - Xylem-PdKOR-R2 | ecosystem: Host-associated > Plants > Phyllosphere > Stem > Wood/Secondary xylem | place... | reverse complement strand
AGTACGAATCAAGGTTTCGATCCCTCCTTTTCTTTCTAATTATAGCCGACCCTCCCCTCTTCTCTTCATGTTCAATTTTTCATGTTAATCCATTACCCACCAGTGTTTATTCTACCTATAACCCTTAATCTTGGATGGGTTCTTGAAATTTTGGTGTTTCTTTCTTGATTTGTAAAAATGGATACAAAAACTCCCTCTTTTCTTTCTTTACGATAGCTGCAGATTTTTTTTTGGTGAGAAGAGGAGTATTTATGCTCTATAATTATTTTTATTTGCATTTAGGCCCCATTTTCTTTAAGTGTATTCGTTTTGCTCCCACTTCTTTTTAGTTTAATTTATTTTCTTTACTTTAATCCAGCCCTAATTTTCTCGGGATTTACATTTGATTCAACCCGGAAGGATCTCAATTATTGGTTCAAAGTGGCTATCATTGGCTGTCAGATTTGCTACAAATAAGGGGCTGGTCGGGTTGGTCATTTTGGGTGATGCCATATCTGTTGTGGCAATAATCAGCCAGAATAGATCACGTTAAAGTGTCATAAGATGTAAGGTGATCATTTTTGTGTAAGTTTTATCCAATTTAGTGGAGAGATGAAGCATAAAACGCCTTAAGAAGGAGGTCAGTCAAACAACTTCTCTAGAGAAGAAGATGAATATTTAACACTAAAACAGTGTCGTTTTAGCAAATTGCATTTTAGTCATTTGATTTCTACTTTTTCTTAATTACACCTTTGATTGGCTTCAAACTTTTAATTTTGTTTAATTTTGCCCCTATCAAACTTCAATTTCAGCGCCTTTTTATTTTGGTCTTTGGTTTTGGATTTTTTCAATTTAACCCCTATTTGGCTATTAATCTTTCAAATCTTTCAATTTCACCCATGATCTCAATCAATTGAGTCCCTAGAGTTTGGCGCCTTTTATAAATTGGTCGTTGACTGTGAATTTCTTCAATTTAGCATTTAATTGACCCCAAAACTTTGATTTTCTTGCAATTTTACCCCTGATTTCAATCAATTGACTTGATAAAAATTAAATTTGATCTCCTAAACTTCAAATCTTCTCAATTAAGCCCAAATTGGGCTCCCAAACTTAATTTTTCACCAATGAAGCCCCTAATAAAATTAATTTGACCCATTTAAAGTATAATTAAGTTCTTGCATCTAATTAAATCCTTCAATTGAACCTAAATTAATTCAAAAAACATAATTAAACTTTAATTTGTCCCATGATTAAATCAAATTGATCTATTAAAAATCTTATTATATCCCTAGGCTTAATTTTGATATAGATTCGTCCAATAATGATTTTAATTTGACCTTGAATTTGCATTATCTCTTTAGTTTTTGGGAAAATAAGGTACAATTATGCTCTCGATTCCATCCAAATTGCAGCTTGATTTTTTTTTTACATGTGAAATCCTCTCAACTTGCTTTTGCCAAAATACTAGTCTGTATTTTATTTTTTTATTTTAGAAAGAAAAAAAGATGAATTTGAAGAATAACCCAAAAATAGGTTATGATAATTGTCCTCTCTTTACAATACTTACAATAGAAAGTCGTGTAAGAGACTTTAGATAGTAAGCTTTGTAAAGAAGAAAAATGAATGAGAGATAACAGACTCACCATATCAAAAAATGGTCAATCCTTCTAAAAGTGTTTGAAGTAAGAGCTCAAAAGCGCACTCAAAGAAAAAAATAAGACTAAAAAGCACATTATCTGAAGGATGAGGCCTAGAAAACGCACTCGAAAGAAAAGAAGATTTGCATAGAAAAAGATGATCTTTGAAAAAAAAAAAAAACCTTTTGAATTGGTATGGTTGCACCAAATAACTTGCCTCTTGGTAAAATTTAAAACTTTTGAAATGGTCAAATTATCGTTGGTAACCTGTCCAGGTGAAAAATGCGAAGATTTTTTAAAGTGGTGAAAAATAAGAATAATTTTTCAATGTGGTCTTATTATAATGGGTGATCTATCTAGGTGAAAAATGTAAAGATTTTTTAAAGTGGTGAAAAATTCGAATCATTTTTCAAAGTGGTGAAAAATGCAAATGATTTTTCAAAGTAGTGAAAAATATGAAAATTTTTCAAAGTGGTCTTGTTGTAATGGACGACCTACATAGGTGGAAAATGCAAAGATTTTTTAAAGTGGTGAAAAATACGAATGATTTTTCAAATATTTTTCAAAGTGGTGAAAAATACGAATGATTTTTCAAAGTAGTGAAAAATACAAAGATTTTTCAAAGTGGTCTTATTGTAATGGGCAACCTGCTCAGGTGAAAAATGCGAAGGTTTTTCCAAAGTGGTGAAAAATATGAATGATTTTTTAAAGTGATGAAAAATACAAAGATTTTTCAAAGTGGTGAAAAATACAAAGATTTTTCAAAATGATCTATTTGTAATGAGCGACCATTGAAGTGCAATGCTAATATTTGGTTTTAAAAGGAAACATTTTACAAGAGTGGTTTCGATACTTCTATAGTTGAGTACAAAATCAATGTGCTTTGTTACTATCATACCTTCTGAAAATTGAAACAATTATCACCATGCTTAAACATGAATCTATAAGGTCCAAAGGGGTCACTTAAAACAAAAATGAAAGTAAAAGATTAAAAAAATACAATTGGAATTCATGTTCTAGATGAGATGTAAACCCACAAATAAATTTTAGTTTCACAAAACCAGACATTATTTGGGTTCGATCTCGAAACAATTTTATTGGATTGACTGTTTAATAGCTCGATGCATTACAGGATTTTATTAGATTAACTGCTTAATAGCACGGTGCATTATAGGTTGCATCATAATAAAAAGATAGGTTGCATCATAATAAAAAGCTTTTTTATGTTTTTTTATTGATGAATGTAAGTGCAATCATAGTGTATTGCGCTGCCAAATAAACACTTAATTTGAGATATTGTTAATGTTAATATGCAAGAGTGATGTATTTTAGCTTTTAAAAAAGAAATTTATTAATTGTGGTACGAGGAAAAATGTTTGGTTAAGTAATATGATATAAATTAATTAGGTGTTTTTAATTAAAATGATAATTAAGAAGATATTTATTTGTATAATGCCCCTAAGGTTAAGTTTCGGAATTTTAATTAGAAAATTTCATATTAAAATAACTTTTTTTTTAAATCAATTGTTAGAATATAAGAGGTATTAGATTTAGTATTTGAAAATGAATATGGAGTAAGAATTTAAAATCAGAAAATAGAAGACCTACAAAAAAATATATATTTTATATACTATTTATTTTTTAATAAATATAATATCTTCTCTTGTACTTTAAAAAATATAGTACAATGCTTTTGACTTTTGAATAAACATTTCTTATTCCTTGAAAAAGAAATTCTTGAAAACGGGCTAGAAGAAATCGAAACAGGACCGATCTTAGGCCTACTCCATAGTTGGGCCCGGCTCATGAATAAGTCGATTCCGACTCCACTTTTGCCAAGAAACAAACACGCAATTCTCCCTCTTTTCCTCTCTCTTCCTTAATCCACCAGCTGGAAAAAATCTAAGCACCTCGCATTTGAAAATCAGGCAAGAGAGAGAAGAAAATGACTTTGAGCTTTGAAGAAATGAATTTGTTATATTCACTGCTGAGATCAGAGCAAAGACCAATCGATGAAATCGTCACCGAATTTATCAACAATATCAATCGCTCTCGCTCTTCCACTCTTTCTGCTTCTCTCTCACTACTCTTACAGGCAAGCAACGCATCCTCTCTCTCTCTCTCTCTTACTGAATTTATGAATTTTGCTAGGGTATAGGTGCTCTCGAATTCGATATAATTAATCCTTAAGGATTTTTTTTTTGTTTGTTGATTGTGTTTAGTAGTAAAAATTATGGGGACATAAGTATTACATGCTTACTTTGTATTGGTTGATGATGAATTGGAGGTTTAAGTGAAGTGCAGGAGGATAAGATGATGCTCAAGTCTACGGAAAGGTTAACTGCGTTTGCGATTCTTTATCTGACTTATTCATTGCAACAGTCTTCTGCAAATCCGTTTGTAGCTTTGTTTATCAATGTAAGTAGCGGGATTCTTGCCTGCGTCACGGAAAGATTATTATGATAGAATGTGAATATTAGTAATGCAGATGAATGCAATGGTTCTGAAAGAAAATGTGAGGCTTATGAGTTTCATTGTGGGATTTTACAGGCTGCTTGTGATGAGGGAGCAGAAAAATACGAGAGGGCGTTTGTTCTTCAGTTGTTAGCCTCTGGAAGCTCTGGTGGTAGCAAAGAGGTTCTAAACTGTCTTTTTTGTGTTTTTGATATTAAGTGATCTGTTGAAGTGGTTCAGTTAGCATGTGAAGGAATGTGGCAATTGAGCATGTCAGCATGCTTATTACATGGTGGTTTTTTTAACAGTTGTTTTTTCTAGTGTTGTTTTTGTAGAATTCACTTTTAGGAACAGGCTGGAACACTTTACACCATGTTGCTTGGAGTTGGGTTGTGTCTATAAATCAATTATATTTAACAAAAAATGATCAGGAATTTGATAATTGGCTGAATTTTTGAAATGGTCACGGAAATTATCTTAACTATTTTATATCTTTATCTGAAAATAGTGTGTTGTTGGGGATAACGTAGTAAATTTCAACTTTTACCATCCGAAGATGTGGATCTTTTTGTTGGCGAATAGAATAGTAAATCTTGTATTTGACTTTTACCATCATTAGGTATATAAGATCAAGGTATTCAGGAGCTGGTTTGTAACTTTAGTTGGATTAGTCACATCTCTTCATGCTTGTTCATTTTAGTCTCTCTTACATTATTCCATTTTTAGTTCCAATTGTTTCTCTTTATGATAATGGTTTCTGAGAACAACTTTCTGCTCTTTTCCAGTTTCTTAAACAGTCTGCTGCAAATTACATCAAAGTTTTTGATCCTTCAGTCCATGTAAGCTCCTTATATATGTCAAATCATGCTTTTGATGAGTGAATCCATATTAAACTTGTGCATATTATCCATTTCACCACATTGGAGATTCGGTTCTGCTAAATAAGCCTTCTAATCTAGTCCTTGGAACTTTTCTTTTTCACATTGCATTGATAAACTTATCTGCTTATTGTCAGGCTTTCCCATCACGTGAACATTTGCAGCATCAATATGGTGATAAAGTCCATCCCGGAGCAGATAATTCCTTATTTAAAAACATTTCACTGAAAAATATAGTGCCAGATCCAGATGTACCCCATGGTTGTGATGCAAATTCACAAGAGTATGTCCCCTAGAATCGAAGGAACAATTCTAAAGATGTGATGTTTTCCTTTTGTTTTTGCACTATTTTCTACTTTCAATTCATGCCAGGTTCAATTTCCATATTCTTTCCTTTTTGAATTTTTCGACATATAGATGATAATGGTTCCTTTGTAGGTTTGATTTGCAACCTGGAGTGAAACCTAAACTTGGATCTGGAGATAGAGACGAGGCTCTAACTGGATTGTTGGCAAACTTGTCGCCAGAGGGCATAGGTCCTCAATGGATCAGGTCTAGACCACCGAGGCTGCCAATACAGGATGGTGAAGTAAGGGCATTTTATTGTCAAGTATTTGACTGCTTAGAAGAATTGTTTTTTTTTTCCTTAAACTTTTCAAACTCATTTCCAGTTAGTGTGGCTCAACCCCGATAGCAATCATGAGCTTGTGTGGGATCATTGTATGTGTGCTGATACTAGCAGGGGAGCAGCAGTTAGGGGGTTGATTGCAAAAGCCTTGAAGGGACCTCTTGCGCCTTCTCAACAAGAGGTTCTGCTACTGTTCTATGTTTTAATATTATGCACATATACCATTTATAAAGCAACCTCTCAAGTAGTTTTTATCACAAATTTTACTTGATACGGAAAGGACTTTTGGAATCTAAAGAAATGTGAAATTCTGGTTCATAATGGATATGTGGTAATTTGGTACTTCTACAAAGTAATTGTGCACATGCTTGATAACCATGTCTACTTGATTATACTACATCACCGAACTATTTTTCAAATAGCTTGCTTATTTTCATCCTTCTTTTTAACCGTGTAGCTTCCATATTTTAACCTCTTCCCTGCTGTCATGTCCTAGCTACCTGATAAGGTCTTTTTTTACCTCTTCAAATTTTTTTTAAAATTAATTTTTCCCTTGATAGTACTTGTATCAAACTGCTTGTGTTTTTGCACGTGTTTGTACTGAAAATATTGGAAATACTAGATGAATGCTTGCAGCTTTGCCTAGCAATGAGATCATGGCAGGGTTCAGATTTAATTAGTCTTAGGTGTGTTAGTGACCCTGGCAAAAAAACCCATCTGTAGTTAAAACGTTTTGATTAACTAAATAATCACCTATTTGTAGATAGATTGTCTTGATGAATTGTTCAAGTTCATATTAATTTTAGAGAGAGAATTGCATGCTCAACATTGTTTTGTCTAGTTGTCGCATATATGATATTGAAATGAAGTAATGACTCCAAGCTCTCTCTTGTCCAGCAAGTCTTGGTGGAATTGACTAATGACCCAAAGCTTGTATATCACTGTGGACTGGCACCAAGGAAGTTACCTGTATGCCATATGACACTTTCATTTTTCATTTGTAATAAGAGTTCTGCTTGAAATTCAAAGGCCTTTTTCATCTGCTGTCAGGAATTGGTAGAGAACAATCCTCTCATTGCGGTTGAAGTTCTTACCAAGTTGATAAATTCTCCTGAAATTGCAGAGTATGTGTTTGGTGCATGGGTTGTTATCCTTTATTTTTATTTCTAAATATGTGTGATGCTGGTCTGATGTTTGTTTATTTTTATTTGTGGGTTCAGTTACTTTACAGTACTAGTCAATATGGACATGAGTCTACATTCAATGGAAGTCGTGAACAGGCTTACAACAGCAGTTGAACTTCCAAAGGAGTTCATTCGGATGTACATAACTAACTGTATTTCCTTGTGTGAAAATATCAAGGTACATCCAATGACCATGCATATTTATTGCATTGATAATGTCACAGTACTGGTGGAACAAAATAATGTTCTGCTTGAGGAACCAGTTGGTCACTTAATTATAGTGGGCAACATAATGAAAACATTTGATGAATTTCCACTGAGGAGATCATGGAGAAAATGAAACTCGAGCATTCATTTGCATGTATCTATGTTAGACAAGATTGTGCTCCTTGGTTATTTGTATGTGCACACAAACACAAGAATCCAAAATGTAGTAGTTGTGGTTTTGGTACTTCTTAAACTAGCTATATGACAATTCATCATGCAATTTTTCTTCTCCAACAACTTGAAATTGCCTCATTTTTCCAGGATAAATACATGTACAAAATCAGTTAATTTCATTTCATGAGGTTGTAATCCAACCAGATATTAACCAATGATTTTTACCTTTCCCGATTTCCAGGATAAATACATGCAGAACCGACTTGTCAGACTTGTTTGTGTTTTCCTGCAGAGTCTAATCCGAAACAGAATTATTGATGGTCAGTTTGCCGTTCTACCTGTGATTGAACTGTTATAGCAGCCAGTTGACATTAATGCATATCCAGATGATGTACTTCGTTCTTTGATACTCATACATGAGGTTTAATGAAATGAGAAAACTTAAAGAATATAAGAAAGCAGACTACATTACTTTGTCTGATATAAATTAAAAAAAAATATTCTGGAAGTTTGTTTGGAGAAAACTAAATCAAAAGGAACAAAATTTTGTAATCATGTCTTGTGATTGATGAGATAAGCTTACGGGTGCTGGGACTGAGAGTTGAAGATGGCATGAAACAAGGAATTGGAAATTGCTGCCTGGAAAGCTGTATTCTGCACTTTTTTTAAATGTCCTAAGCTTTCAGAACAATAAACTGCCTAGAAAAAAAGAAGTATGGGCTTTTATTGCATGACATGAATTTTTTATGTCCTCTTTTGGCTCCACTTTTGGCAACAATTCTGTTGATTTTGACCTATGGTTGTGGTATTGCAGTTAAGGATCTTTTCATTGAAGTCCAAGCATTCTGCTTTGAGTTTTCACGAATTAGAGAAGCAGCTGGTTTATTTAGACTTCTCAAGACCTTGGAATGAATGGGTCCATTTCTATTCCTTGCGCTGCACACTTCTTTTTCTTTTAGTTTACAGTTAGAGTTTTTATTTTCCCTTTGTAGATAACGAATCCTATTCTTCCTTTCTATCTTAGTTAGTGCACCAAAACTTCTCTTTGCAACTAGATTATCTGTGTGGCCTCTGATTTATAACGAATGAACTGAGATTTTGTTTGGATAAAGATGCACTTATCAACAGAAAGCATAGAGGAGAAAGAGGAAGGATTTGGAGAAAGAAGTAAAGCATTTTATTTAATTTTCCTTGGTTCATTTCCTCATGAGTTTTGTGCCAAATTTCAGGCGTTTTTCATGCTGTCGACGGTTTTAGGAAGATTTGGCTGTTCCAGGGAAGGCATTTTGAAGCCCCATGGATCTTTCATATATGATAAAGTTCAATTCTTTCTTTACTGGACCTACGTGATGACAAACTGGCTAAATAGAGTGCTGGATAACATCATCAATGTAGCTGGAGCACCGTACCTGAATGAGGTAGACCTGGTTTCCTCCAACTTTGGATAGATCATCGTGTTGAGAATTATGTCGTGATTTATCTGTGGTGAGGAACAGGGACGCTTAGTGTTAGCCATTGGGTTTTTACTGATTTCCATAACAACAATAACTTTGATTCGCTGCTTGATTTTGTTGCTGGAATCATTTCTTCAAAGGGATAAAAGATGGTGATGCATTTGAAGGGGTTTAACTGCAGGTTGCAGCTACTGATTTGGATGCAGGGCACCAAGGAGATCGCTCGGTATCATTTGCAAGCCACAAAAATTCACACTTCCGTCTCAAAATATTAACTGTAGGCCAGCCAATGCATCATGGCCGGTTTGGATTCAAAGAAAGCTATTGGAAACCATTTTCAAGAATACGTAATCAACACCCTTGTTCCTTCAATCCACATCATCTCTCACTGTCCAAACCATGCCACATAAAAGTCAAGGGTCTAAGTTTACCAAAGCTACTGGTGAGTGAGTGTTTTTGTCTTATAATTATTTTTAAAAATTATTTTTGTTTAAAAAAATATTAACTTGGTTCTTTTATGTCTTCATGATATTAAATTTTTTTTAAAACTATTATTTTAATATATTTTTAAATTTTAAAAAGCATGCATCACACGTTTATAGCCCACCTAAAAGTAAATGTCTTCCAATTTCCTGTTTCACAAGCTCTTATCTATTCTTTTCATATAAAAAAAGGACCAAAAAAAAAAAAAAACAGGCGGTGTTTTCTTTTTGACACGCGGTGATCTAAGCCATTAAAATGTTCTTACCACTTGGATATTATCCATTAAAATGTCGGAGTTTTTTTTTTTTTTTTTTTTTGGTCTTTTCGGATAAGAAGCCCTACCCTGATATTCTCATCTGTAAAAACTTGACATGCCAAAAGGGCACAACAGGGTTGCTGAGCCAAAGTAAAAAATATAGGCATCTGGTTACCATTAATTTTTATGCCAAGCGATTTTTTAATTTAGATGACCTAAAGAATGCAGACACTCTTCCTAATTATGCAGAGAGTCTTGAGAAGTGGAGGCAACATGGTATAGACACCAGCAACATCCACCCCCACCACCACCAGCCCCCATCGGCACTACCATTACCACCATTGTTCCAAATGTAAATCTTAGGCTGTCAATTTTATGTTATTTAATTTCCATGTTTTTGAAGTTATTAATAGCTTAATCCTTTTCTATGTTTTTGAATTCGTTTGTAAGTTAATTCTTTTCGTCGATTTCATATTATTTTTTAGATGAAGACTGTATTTATAATTAATTAAACTACATTAATAATAAAATGAAATAAATTAAGCTCACCATGATTTTCAAGTTTTCACACGGTACATGTTAGCTGGTGTCACTTGTTGGGGGTGTTGGGCGGTTTTGCAAATTTTTGAAAAAAAACAAAATTTGTTTTAAATTAATTTTTTAATATATTATATTAAAAATATTATTTTGATTTATATAAATTCTTGTTACATCATATAAAATATTTTTGGCCAATTTATTTAGTTTAAATTTTGATTTAAATCAAGCTAATTACATGAAATTAACAATATAAATTTAACTAATAAAAAAATTTAGTCAATTTGATATATTCAATTTACTAGAATCTAAAAAACTTTAAATGAAAAATTAAAAAAAAAAAGATTTATAATTTATAAAATATTAAAAATTAAGGAGGATATAATTGTACGACAAAATAGCCATCAGATTTTTCCAATTTATTAGACCAAATTACCTTCAATTTCTTAACCTAAAATTTCCCAATTGATTTTTTCTAATATGAACCCTAGAATTCTAGGGTTTTCAATTTCCTCTCATGCAATCAAAATCAGATCAAATTGAGCTTAAATTATGGTGAAACGTAATAGCACCAATGAAGAGCCCAACACAGCTCCGGAGCCAGATCGCTGGTATGACATAAAATTAGGTTCTTCTTTTCAAGACCACCATAACCACTCCTCTCCAAAGTTCTGTACTTTACGGTGTAAGCATGCTCTTACCATTAAATCCTTTCTGCGTTCTGTTTTGTTTCAGAGAAAATTCAGTGAAGTAGTGACAAAATCGTTCTTTTTTGTTTTTAATGACGTTGTTTTGGAATTATGATAGCTTATTTGAATTTCCAGTCTTCAGTTTGTGTTTTCCTTTTAGAATCTTACATGATTGGTTGGTGGTCCAATGGAGGGATTGGTAATTAAGTTGGTTTCTTTTCAGCTTTGCTTGCTTGAGTGTAAGTAGTAATGAGGTAACAGAGGAAAAATGTAAAAGATATAGGGTTTACTAACATTGGTTAAGATGATTGGAAAAAGTCTATGAAAGGATTTATCTTGGTGTTTTAAATGTGGGATCGCATAAGGCTTCCATTTATTTACTTTTAGAAAGGTTAGTTGTTTGAGTGGAGGATAATAATTTATTTATTTATTATATTTTTGTATTTTTTAGATGAATTTAAACCAGCTTCAATTGATAAGAGTCAACCAGGATCGCTCCATAAGAGCAGGGATAACAGGGTAAGTGTAGAATATCACAACAACCAACAGGGAAAACCCAACGTAATGTTTGAGGGTGTAAGTGAGGATTACAAGGAAAATGATGCTGTCTTGTTCTTTGATGGGGATACCTTTCACTTGGAGCAGTTGCATCATGCAGTGAAGCGGTTGAGACATGTCCGGCTCCCTGGTGAGTCTGCAGCTGCCACTGCAACAGTTGCATTGGTTGCATCAGCATTTGAAACTCGTTCTCCACCTGTTGGTAAAGCAGCAAATTCAGAGTCTCTGGACAAAGGAATGGTTCATCAAACACCAGTAAGTGTGCATTGATTTCACATTTCTTTTGTTTTTTCTTGAAACTGTTTCCAGAATAAAAAAGTGTAAACAGGAAGGAAAAGGAAGAAAACTTGAATTGACACTTCTTTTCTCCATTATGTCCTTCTAGATTTTCATTTGAAGTTTATACCTTTTGCAGCCAAATCTAGATAAATCTGAGAAGCTCTCATCCCTCTGCTGCTTCCCAGATAACATTTTATGTAGTTGGCACAATTACTAGAGATGAAAGTATTCATAATTTCTGAGTCATTTTCAAATCGTGAATGAATGAAGATATTGCTGAAGTGTGCTGTAAAACTTGTTCTTTTGCTCTAAAAAATAGTGTGCTGAAATAGTTGTCATTGGATGGCATCTGCTTTAGGTATTTTTTTTATTTGTTTCAAAATGAATCCAATTTCAGCAAAAGAGATGGAAGCATTCTTGAACAAAAGGATTGTGATTTTACTTTCTCAATTTTTGTTCACATACTGCATTTTTTCATCAGCTCTGCTTGTTTCTGAATGAACTCTGTGGTGTATTTGAATATCTAGAATGTTTTATGATCGGTGGCTGATCGAACAGGGGAAATAAACATGTTATTTATGTTTGGTTTTGGAATTAATGTTTGTGGTAGAAGCTTTATTTAGACTTTATTTTGATGTGTATATATTTCTTCTGCTTAATATAATTGTGTGCAGGTTCAGATGGAACAGATTGGCACTGGTGTCTCAGAAAGCTTAGGTATACTTCTTTTCTATAGTAACTGTTGATGGATATACTGGTTGATATTCGTTGTTCTTTAGACCTATAAGCTTGAGAAGATGATGGATGTTGTTTGTACCGAAGGTCTTTACTAGTAGTTTATCCCCATTTGTTACAACCTTGCCTCATATGTTTACCACCGCTATATTCCATCCTTCCTTGGGTTGATGGATTGGCTCAGCTTTCTCTTTGCCTGGTGCAGAACCTGAAGATGAGAAGAGCATGGAGCATCTACTATTTCCTCCTAACCTATCCACCTCATCACCAGACCCCAAGAATGAATCCGATGAACAGGTGGACATAGTCAATGATGATGATGATGGCTGTGAAACTGCTAACAAGGGCAAAGCTTCAGAGAAGGGATTGCCACGCACTGTTCTTAATATTGATATTAACTTGCCACATCAAGCGGAAACAGATGATGAGATTGCTGATGTAGATATCAGTGATGATGACATTGACAAAGGCCCTAATGCTGCGGAAGCCCTTAAAGCCCTGAATGCAGTTGACAAAGGTCCTAATGCTGCTGAAGCCCTTAAAGCCCTGAATGCAGAAGGAATGAAGGGACAAAATTCAAGCTCAAGCGGTAGCAGTGGGAGTGACAGTAGTGGAAGTGAGAGTGGGAGCAGTAGCAGTGATAGCGAAAGCAGTGGTGGTAACTCAGTCTTCTCTATCTGATGGTTGAAGTCATGCTTGTTACTCGGAGATCGAGATCACATAATGTGGTTGTCAGGATGGCTGATTCAGTTCAGCATTCAGATCACGGCAAACTTGAAACTTGATGAGATATTCTCCCACAGCTGATGTAGATGGAATCTCGAGCCAAAATGCTGCATTTTAGAAACTTAGCTTAGGTTTCCTGTACTCTTTCTTTCCTGTAGTTTAGTTAGACCAGCACCTCTTCTGTAGTTTAGTTACATCAGCATGGTTCCTGTGAATTTGAAAAAGAATGTTGGTGTCTTTGGTAATGCCAATTTTCAGGGTATTTGCTTGCAATCCACGTAAACAATGCTATCAATTGAAACGAGTCGTACCATCGGATCATAGCTTATAGTAGCATAAGTGCTCTGCAAACTACCAAGTGACAGCGGGCATGCGCATGCCTCAGAAAAACAGGCATCCGTAACCGTTATGGTAAACCCACTACGGTTTTCAGTGGACTAGAGATTTTCCACTAGAGTTTGCCTCATGGACAGTAGAAAAATTCTGAATATTCGTTTGAAATAGTAGCCTCAAGGATTTCGAATTGTCAGGTTTCAGGAATCCACAAGGTGAATATACTAATTCAAGGGAAACAAGTTAATTCTATGAAAATTCGTTGAATTATAACCATTAAGACAAGTCAATAACAATCCTAGTCTTTCACTAGTTTTATCCTGGATTAAATGCACATTTATATTTATAAAAAAACCACATTTGAAGGAAATCAACACTATTCGAAGTAAATGTACAAATAATAGAAACCATATGGCCTTTCCGTTTTTCAAAATTTGTACTGATTAATCCATAATCTACTTTCACAACATTACATAGCACAGCTCCTTTGATAGGTCAACAAATCCAAACGTGTCTCAAATCTTATACCGGACTTGGTGTTTCCTTTTCCTGGTCCATGCCTCTATCCCCATCACTTCCTCCAACATATCCATTCTGTAGCATTTTATGCTCTGAAGGCAAATTATTCTTAGCTTTCTTGCTCCCTTCAATTTTCCAAAGATCCCACACCCGAGTTTTTGGTGGAGGTGAAGCATCTGTAAGCGGTGCAACTAGTCCTGGCTTACCATCATCAATAACTTCATCTACCAACCCATATTCTTTAGCTTCCCAAGCATTCATGAAATTGTCACGATCAGTGTCAACTTCAACCTGCACACAACAATGAATGAGGAAAGAAAAGAAACAGCAGGGAAGATCAAACCAAACTACAGGAACATTGGATGGTGAGTGATGAAAGAAGGAAATATCATTTGATATCTAACCTGCTCTAGAGGCTTCCCTGTTATTCTTGATAATATCTTGTTCAGCTTAATCTTGTGGTAACTCATTTCTCTAATCCGGATGCTCATTTCTGATGCCTGAAATCAAATGCAAGTGCTCAGAAACACATGTCAAACAGTTCTGAAAACTATCATTTTGCCAGTCAGTTTTTTCTAGAGTATCATACAACTCGAGTGACCCTAAACACCTTAAAGTAATTACTGTCTTGCAGTATTTTACGAACTAAGTTACACCCTTTTAAAAACCAAATTGACCAGAAAAGATAACTAAATTCAAGTGTTGATAAAAGTTTAGATCGAATCTAAAGAAGGCAGTGTAGCTTCAACCGAAGTTATGATCAACGGAGAAATAATCTGTTCTTGATCCACTCAAAACCTATAGCTATCTGCAGCTTCAACCGAAATTATGATCTCAACATCATCCTCCTTTCCTTTCCAGGAACAGGAAATAAAGCATAAATTAAACCTCCACTAGTCTTGAGGCTTTGTTTGTTTTTGCAGCCAACTGAGGGGTTGGCTGCAAAAACAACTGGGCTCTTAATTTAATCACATACCCACCACCCAAAGTGTAAATCTTTTAGGGAAAAAGTATCACCCAACCAAACTCCAGAATGGGCACAAAGAAGGAAGTGCAGAACCTCAGAACAATGAAGTAAAAGGTGATCCAGTGACTGTCACCTTGTTAGGCAATTTAATACTCTTCTATGGAACAGGCTTTTAAAGTTCTACTAATCAGATGGTCTGATGCTAAACAAATTACTTTAAGTGCTAATTATGAGAATCACTTTCTTCTAGAAGTCACCTCTTAGAGAATCTCCAGTTACATATCGAAAAGTTGTTGGATTGGATGGTGAGCATTTGTAACATTATCCCTTACTGAATTTCAAGCTGGAAATTACATCAAACTCATAGATTTCACCCATTCAACATTCCTAGTGCAAGAATTTTTCAATATATATGCACAATAAAATAGGCAGATTATGAAAACATAAGTAAGAGGAGACTAAAGACTTACTTTGCCTCCAGCAGTTCCAAGTGGCTGATGAATCATCACCCTCCCATTGGGCATGCAAAATCTCTTGCCTTTGGAACCAGCAGAAAGAAGAAATGCTCCCATGGATGCAGCAAGCCCAAGGCAAATAGTTGAAACATCAGCCTTGCACAACTTCATCGCGTCATAAATTCCCAGTCCTTAATGAAGCAATGCGTGAAGGGAAAGATAAAAGGAATAAGAGTATAACCAGGAGCTTTTTAGACCCAAATAAAATGCACAATGTGATACCGTAAAGATTCAAACCTTTAATTCTACCCGGTCATTTACAGAATGCCATAAAATTCTTTTAGTTTAGATCAAAGAATGACATTATTTAATTAAGATACAGAAAATGAACCATGACAATGGGAGACTAACTCATCCTCCTGGGGAAAAGAGATATGACAAGAAAAATGTGACAATAAGGCTCTCAAAACCCATTGAACATCAGCTAGTAAAACAAAAAAAAAATCAACCAGAGGATGAGCTCTAGAAAGAAGCCAGATCCCAATGCAATCGCATCAATATAGGTTGATCCTTAAAGATAGTTAAATTGAGCTCCAACCAGATATTCATCCTCCCAAATCAGAAGAAGCGTAGACATAACATTTCCTTCACTATATTCAGGAGATTATCCAAGATACACCAATAATAACAAAGAGTTTCCACCACATATTCGAAATCATTGAATTAGAATGCATAGTTACAGAATTAGTCACAAATGGTATAACAAAATCCTAAGCTAACAGGAATTGGGTATGTTCAATTGGTTGCAACTTGCATGACACATCAGGCTCCATGAAAAAAAGCAGATTTCAAATACTAAAAATGTCACAGGAATCATATGGAAAAACATTCATTTCCAAGATTAATTCTATTCTTGAAATTACCCTTTAACTGGTCTGATACAGTCCAGCTTAATATGAGTAACAGATTACACAATGTTGATCCATGTAGCTCAAATTATTTTAGCAATCCTAAGGCCTTTACAAACAGCAATTTCTATGTAGGAACCATAAGCTTCAAAGTATATGGAGATATATAAAGAGAAAATGAAAATAAAAAAGGATTGATGAAAAAGGAAAGAGAGCACTGAAAAATCAAGCATATTATATAAACCTATCCACATACCAGCAGTGACAGAACCCCCAGGTGAATTAATAAACAATTTGATGTCTTTGTTGGGGTCTTCAGCATCCAGAAATAATAGCTGACTGATAATAAAATCTGCTGTCACGTCATCCACCTGCCAAATACCAGTCAGAGTAAGTAAAATTAAACCAGCCTTTTGCTATTCTTAAGCATGTTTAAAAACCAGGAAAGTTGGAAATCCTCGATATATTGCTAGCATCTCTATCACTTGCACACATAATAGCATCCAGATTTAAAACTACCACAATTCTAAAAAATGAAACCCGAAGGCCATAAATTTCACAATAAGGAACTGATATGACAATAATCAGCAAAACCCATCTCAGAGTGCCAATGGTTAAGCCAGCAGACCAGAAAAAACACATGCATATATATATATATATATATATATATATATATATATAGAGAGAGAGAGAGAGAGAGAGAGAGAGAGAGAGAGAGTCCCACCTCAAATCTCAAGTTCTATCTGAAAGAAGATTTCTAACAAAAAAGAAAGCATCAACCACAATCGAAGATTTAATTAACATCAACTACATAGAGAAACACCCATCTAAAACCTGTGTTCCAACATCATTACCAAAACAAATGTGCTGCAATCAAACAATAGTAAGAAACTCACCTACAAGTTCAGCAATTACTCCCCAAAAACCACATAATACAAAGGTTCGATGAAACACTACTTGGCAACATCAGAGAACCTCACTTCCAATATCTCTAACAAAACAAATACAGTGCTACTAAGTCATCCAAAACCTAACAACTACTCCCGCAAAAAAGAACTACACATACCAGGCTACAAAATCCTACAAATAATTCCAGCCTCCCCAACTTGTCAGATAAAAAGAAAATTTATATCAGCCTACAAAACTAAAGGGCCACCTCAAGATACTAAAGACCAATACTTTGATAATCAATAATATATATATATATATATATATATATATATATATATATATAAACCTCTACAAACCATACAAAACAAAAGGAGAAAAAAACCACCTACAAAATCCATCAATTAGTCCCAAAACAAAAACCCAGCAACAAACTTCGTACAGAAACAAATTCTACACAACTTTTAACATCAATTCAAAAAAGAAAAGAAAAGAAAAGAAAAATACTTGAGAGCCCAAAAAAATGATTCTTTGACGGAGAAGCATGTTGGTAGTATCCAATTCCTCAAATTTTGGCAAAGTAGGAGCTGAAGTAGCAAAAGATGAGAACTTTTCAACATCCCAGTTGCTAGCCAAAGTCTGTCTTGCGGTGTTAGCATCGAATGAACTCTTCGAAGCCTTAACACAGATGGGTTTTCTTCTTTTACTGCAAACACTAATAGTAGTGCTGGTGTCAATGGTGACTGGTAGCAGAAGATGATTCTTGTTAATGAAACTGTTGCGATTGGAGAAACATAGAGGGCTGCTTGTGGATTGTAAGGCTGTGAGATATGCTAAACCTACCTCCATTTTTCCTTTCTATCTGCTTTGATTTGATATTATGGTCCTGTTTTTAAACATTTTGTCTTTGGTTTATGGATATTTTGTTTGAGGAAATTAGAGAGAGTTCGGTGACCAAAGTGGACCTTCTGCATAACTTTCTAGTCTGAAGTGTACGCAACGGTAGATTCTGCTGGCTGGGCGTTGCAGTTCGTTGAACGGTGCCGTTTGGCCCCTCCTGTTTTTTGTTTTTTGTTCAATAAAAATCAAAACAAATTCTAAATTTTAATTTAAAATAAATTAAATATTAAATGATATAATTATCAAAAAAAAATTAAAGAATAAAGAATAAAAAATTGTGTTTGGGCCTTGTTTAGTTTTTTCTTTTCCTTTTTTAGGTTAGAACGTCCGGTATTTTATTTTATTTTATGAAAGAAAAATACTGATATATTTGAGAGGATTGTGATTTAAGTTAAATACGGCAGATATATGGCCAAAATCATGGACAATTTGGCCCCTGTGCTGCTGTATCGTGGATGCAACTTGTAACGGTCTAAGCCAAAGAAACATTGGTTAACTTGCTACGATAGATAACCTTGATGTGCTTGTGTTTTCTTCTTCTTGTCATGATCTGCTCCGATTACATGATGATTGTATTTTTATAACATGAATATTTTCCATGAATGAAAAGGTTTAAAGTCTCAAAACTCCTCCGCTTCAAAAAAAAAATTATTAAATACAAATAAAAATATCAATAAAAAAATATTTTTTATAAATTATAACGATATTTACCGACATAACATAACATCGTTATTTATGTTGGTATTCATTGACAGAAATTTTTCATCGATGAATACCAAAAAAATTACAAATGAAAATCAAGGAATGAAAAAAAATAAATACATATTCCCTTGTCATTTCTGTTGGGAAATATGATGTATCAATATTTCATATTGAATTACAAATGAAATATAATTGTAGCTAATTTTTTTCACTGAATTCATCCATAATATTTAATTTATAACTTGTCGGACCTCTCTCCCCTTCTCTTATTT
>Ga0325401_1001720_pt1 | contig 18805 bp, 7 predicted proteins | sample PopdelMetagenome_FD_205666 | JGI IMG/M metagenome (GOLD analysis project Ga0325401, IMG submission 205666) | Populus deltoides microbial communities from Bellville, Georgia, United States - Xylem-PdKOR-R2 | ecosystem: Host-associated > Plants > Phyllosphere > Stem > Wood/Secondary xylem | place... | reverse complement strand
TTAGAATGGCAAGGAAAAAAAATTGTAACTTGCGAACACTTTCTAAAATTATGCATTTATTTATATTTTATATATTGCAAATTATATTTAAATTATATTACAATCGATCTAACTAACGGATCCATTGGCTTGATCAAATAATTGTCTATATTAGGTTTAATAATATTGCTAAGTATATATAGAAAGCTACATTGCTTGGTGTGAAGACATTCTGATTTAGTTGGTCCCCGACAGTCATTGCCACCTCACTGTCTTCCCCGGCCCGACTGTCTCTCCTGCCTTGTTCTGTGCATTTGATTTTTCATTGTTCTTTGGCTTGCATTGCTCATGTCGATCGAGTCCGTTCTATACCTTTTCATTTTATTTCTTCCAGGTTTACTTTTGAGCATGGAAAATGATAAACTTATTTTTAACAACGTTCCTGAAAAAACTTCAGGATCCTTTTTTTTTTTTTGAACTCCTGGCACACGTTCATGATCCTTTTTTCTCCAATTGAATTGTTGGGTTTCTTAGTCAATTTAATTAAATAATTATTTTAATTGAATATTTAATGGGTTTGGTTGGTTGGAAGGAAACAAAAATTCCAAGCAAAATTTCCCATTAATTAATTATACATTCCATAAGTGCCAGTGAATTTATGAAATATAAATCCGGATTCATGCAATTATTTTAATTCTTATTTTTATTGAAAATTAGATATTAATTGTATATTACACAAAAAGATAATTAAAAGTACTTACTTAGGGTTCTTTTAACTTGATGTGATGTCATTTGGTAGATCTTCTCATTTTTCAAATCATAAAAAAAGAGTATGGGATTATATACTTGTTAACTTTTTTTATGATTTCAAAGCATAAAAGGTCACCAACGGTTGCCTAACCACGGGCTACATTTAACTTTAATAGAACATTCTAGCTCATTGTCGCGCCACACGTATCACGGCAACCCACAAAATAATTCTTGATTATGAAAAAAAATAGATTTTTGACATCTTATTCTTTTAGAAAAAAATATTTTGTTTAAGGAGTCGCCACCTAATATTATGGTTACTAAAAATCCTAACTGGTCAACAGAGATTCTATGGTACGGAATTGATTACGTAAAAGGAAAGATATTATCACTCCTTAAACGTTCTGCCTGAGGCAGACTGCATTGCTGATTTTATCTTAAATTGCAAAATATTTATTGTTTTATGCTCTGACAGTTTACTTGCAATATTCCTGATTCTGGCGCCAGTGAATATTCAACTACGGATAATTCCAACTCTGGCGTTGGTAAATATTACGTAGCTATAAAATAAATTTAGATCAATATTTTTATTCTAACTCTAACACTAGTGAATAAACAAATAAAATAAATTTATTGTTACGCATGCACATATTTTTTATTTTTCTAGCTAAATAAAATAAAATACATTGAATAAAAATAATATATATTTAAACCGGTATTTTTATTCCTGACTCTGGTGTCAGTTAATAAACCAATAAATTTTTATTATTTTTATTTATGCATACATATTTTTTATTTTTTTTATTTTTTTTACTTTTTTCTTTTTATTTTTTTAATTTTCTATTTTTTGGGCTGGGCCCAACGCAGCCCACATGGGCTGGGCTGGACCCAGCCGGCCCGGCCCGGTCACTGGCCCAAGCCACTGACCGGGCAAATTTCACCCGCAAGCGTGCATTCACGCACGCTTGCTACAATCACCACTTAATTAAGTCTCTAATGCACAGTGTTGATGAATTATTTTACAGAGCTGGAGACACTTGCCTGGGAGCAGAATGAAGGCGATGGCGTGCTGTTCCTCTCTTTGTTTTTTAAGCTTCTTCCTCTAGTTTTGGAAGCCGGCGCCGGAGAAGAAGAAGCCGATTGTGATGCTGGTGCTTTCGTCTGTGGGTTTCTTATTTCCTTGTCCTCCTCTCTGCCTCTGTTCTCAAAGAAAGAAAGCAACGCTCTGGTTCCTGTTGCTCGCAGTTGTAGAAGACGATGACAGTGTAGAAGGGCTATCCCGCCAACACTGCCACTGCCTTCTCTCCTCTGTTTTGTTTTTCTTTAACTCTCCCTTCTCCCTTTTCTTTCCTTACGCTCTCCCTCTCCCTGTTTTTTTTCGTCTCTGTCTTTTTGTTCTCTACCATTCGTGGCCTTTTTTTTCCTTTTTGTTCGCTTTTCTAGTTCTCTGTCTGATCTTCTCCGTTCAAGACGGAGACAATGGTGGTAAAAGCACGAGGTGCTGCTGGTTGATGGACCAAAATTTTCCCTGGTTCGGTTTCTCTCCGTCTCTCCCCCCGGTTTTGTGATTCCCTGTCTCCTCCTTTTCTTTCCCCTAGGTTTTTTCCCCTTCCCCCCTGCGCTCTCTCATATTCTCTGGCTTTATAGCCAGAGAATGCCAAGCATCTCTACAATTGAAACGGCTTCAAAGCCATTACTGCAGAAACCGTTCCTATGGAAGGAGATGAAGAAGGCAATGGCTGATTTCTAGAAACGGCGCCGTTTGTGTGATGGGAATGACCATTTACAATCTAGTCACTGAATTTCTGAAATCGTGTAATCAAGCCCTTGGATAAATTTTAATTGGACCCCTGTATTTAGGCGCGTTTTACAAACTAATCATTGGACTTTAATCTGTTGCAATTTTGCCCCCAAATTAACCCAAAGTTTGCTATTTCTTCAATTAAGTCCCTGATTTCATTAATTTAACTAAATCCAAGTCCAATTAAGTCTAAAACTTATCAATTCTCCAATTAAGCCCTTGATTTGATTAATTAAATTAATTCCAAGCTCAATTAAGTCTCAAGACTTATTAATTCTCCAATTAAGCCCTTGATTTGATTAATTAAATTAATTCCAAGCTCAATTAAGTCTCAAGACTTATTAATTCTCCAATTAAGCCCTTGATTTAATTAATTAAACTAGTCAAGAGTTTAATTAAATCTTTAAACTTCCAATCATGTTGTCCTTAACTCAAATTTTAATTCATTCTTCATTTATTTTATTTTTACTTGTTTTTTCATTATTTGTTTTCATCAATTTTTTAGTAAACAAAATAATAAAAATAAAAAAGTTAAAAATTGGGTTATGACACTCATAATAATAATAAAAAAAAAACATAGTTGAAAGTATACTAGTAGTTATTTTTTAAAATATTTTTATTTAAAAATATATTTAAATAATATATTTTTAATTTTTTAAAAAATTTATTTTTAAATCTAATATATTAAAATGATGTGAAAATATAAAAATATTAATTTTAAATAAAAAATTTTAAAAATCATAAAACATGATTTGCATCGCAATCCTAAACAACCCTTAGACTATACTTGTAGTTTTCAACACATGTTTAAAACTAATGTGTGTATGCTAATGAAGTGTGAGTATTTTTTAAAAATATTTTTGTAAATTTAAATTTTTTATTTTAAAAAAATTAAATTTTTTTCTTTAAATTAATTAATATTTTTAGTATTTTTAAATTATTTTAACGTGTTTATATTAAAAAAATAAATTTTATTTTAAAATATTTTGAAGTAAAACACTTAAAATTTTTTTTTTGGCTGTAATTCAAAAAACACACCGGTTTTTTCTCAGTGGTATCGTGCGATGGCCAATAAATATAGGATGCTATTGACAAAAAAGAAGAGTTAAAGGCGTTCGAGAAAAATTGGAGCTCATGTGAATTAATTAAATTTCATATCAGTTAAATAAATAAAAAAAGGGATGCTTTTTTAATTTTACAATTGTAATATCTTTATACTGAAAGATTAGGTTTTAAATAGTCTTAAAAATTCTTCCTTCATTTATATTATATCAATCTGATGAATTTAAATAACAAAAAAAGCTCCCATTACAAAATCACATTTCTTCCTCTTCTTAAAGGTAATTTGGAATTATATTCCAAACAATATTTCTAAAAAAATTAATTTTTTTCTTAAAAATAATTTTTTTATATTTTTAAATCATTTTAATATATTAATATAAAAAATAATTTCTACCATTCTTATAAACACCACTATTAATTTCTCTTACCGAGCTTGAGGCTGTCCAAACAAAATAAAAGATGGGCAAGATAACAAGATGGAATTTGCTAGCATAGTTGCACATGCAATATTTGTTTTAAAAATATAGTATCAATGAAGTACAATATTAATATTGTTAATATAAATGGATATGTGATTTCTTAATTAACAAATTAAACGATTGGATCGTATATAATTTAAAGGAATAAACATATGAAGTTTCCAATCAGCTGGAGCTTGTCGTCCATCATTTTCGGGTGAGTACACGAGGCTATTAAATATTTTTTTTATTTAAAATGCATCAAATAATATAATATTTTTTTAATTTTTTTATACCTTAAAACAATAGAGAATATCTAAAAAAAAATTAATTTGAAGTTTAAATAATAAAAAAAAACATTTTTAATTTTTTTTTAAAAAATAATCACTTACCAGTTACCACTTACCACCACACGGTAGGCGAGCGTAGATTAAAATAAATAAAAAATGCTTATAAATTCTTTGTAATTATAGTTTTTAAACCTAATCAGTATTAATTTGGTATAATATCAGGTCACGCGTTAAATAAGCTCTTGTCAACCCAAAAAAAAAAAATTCCAACGCAACAGTTGGGAACCAACAATATCAATTCTGCAGATCAAGGAATATCTTACAGAAAGTAAGGAAGAAAGATGCAAGGACAGAGGATGTTTACTGTATCGAATAAATTAATATTTAAAAGTATGTACAGTTATGTTTTGAATTCAAGAAGTTTTGATTCTTCTATTCTACTGGAAGTTTGAAACGTAATATTTTTTATTGGAATTCTAAAATAAATTAACAAAATCACTTTATAAAACTTGATATTTTAAAGTATGTACAGTAGACTTCTCTGGTGATTGAATTGGCAGATGAAGAGATTCTAAAAGGGTGGTGCCTTTTAACAGCGACTCGAACGTGGTCGAGTTTCACAGTCTTTAGCTTCAGCTGTTCTTGATTGCAGTTTCAGCTGATTCTCGGAGAAACAACTCGATGGAGCTGGAGACGATGAAAAGAGCATCTGGATTGACTTTGTTGATGTCTTTGTCGAGATTCTCTTAATCCGACCTGCTGGGAATTCGGGTCTGGTTGTTGTTGCTGCTTCTGTGTTGTTATGAGAAGGTGAATTCTATTGGGAGATGAGAATTGAAAGTGCGTGGATTGTAGATTTAGGTTATGTTTGGGATTCACTTTTTAGGAAAGTATTTTTTAAATTTTTTTGTGTTTGTTTGATATTAGAAAAGTTATTCAATGAAAAACACTTTCCAGTCAAAGAAAAATTTAGCTTGGTTTCAGAAAAGTATTTTCCTGAAAAATTTGGGTGGAAAACACTTTCCAGAAGTTGTGAAAAATTTAAAAATGTCATATTATTTGCTGATTATATCAAATTTGCTCCTCAAACTTTTGATTGCTATATATATTTTGTTTTGAATATTTATTTTTCAATTTCATCTCTTAAAATTTAATTTTTATATTAACTTTGGTCCTCATTTTTATAATTGTTTTTTGCTTTTCCCTTATCATTTTTTTATTGAAATTTTATATCTATCAAATTTGGTCCTCATTCTTTTATTGTTACTTATTTTTTTAAAAATAATTTATGAAATATTAATTATTATTATTTTAATTTCTTCATCTATCATTTTTTTTATTTTTTAGATTTGATCTCTATTATTTTGATTATTATTTATTTTATTTGAGATAATTTATGAAATTATATTTTTTTTTCAATTTCATTCCCCTTCAACTTTTTAATTTGTAAGATTTGTTTCTCATTATTTTAATAAACTTGAGAAAAATAAAACATTAATAAATTATTTTCCAGCTCATTTTCCATGACATAACCAAACACCGGAAAGTGTTTTCCAACTTATTTTCCATTACACTACCAAATATCAGAAAATAATTCACTTTCCCGAAATTCACTTTCTATAAAGAAACTACTTTCCAGCAAACAAACGGAACCTTAAGAGATTAGGTTTCTTCATTTATGTCTTCAACTGGGTTTACCCGGGTCGTTCGGGTCCCGGGTCTATTGGGTTTTGCTGGGCTAAATTCCAACTGGTTTTTTTTAGACCCGACCCGGTTTCAAACCTAGATCGGTCTGGTTCCAAGTCGACCCATCAAACCGAGTTTTAAAAATGTATTTGTAACAACTCATTTCTTGATATATCAAAGAAACAAATTAAATCATAAAAGTAAGGTCCATGATGGATCACATCATATCTACTGCTCCTTGATAATCCGATGGAGGAAAACACTATCTATCTTCACCCTCTTATCCAGCTGACAATAAATTGGACAGATTGGGAAATTGATATATAAAATAAAAAGAAATGATGAATTAAAGTAGCGGCTAAAAGTTTAGTGAAATGATATCACGGTTCTGAACGTCATATTTAATTAAATTTTATTTTTTAGAATTATGATATTAATTAAATATTTTGGTAGGTAATTACAATAAAATTTTAACTCACAACAGTAACACCAATTAAATTTAGAATGAATCCTGCGGGTGTATTCAACAAATTAAAAGAAAAAAAGAAAAGAAAAGAAAATTATGTGATCATGTGACGTAGAGATGGAACTTATCTGAAATCTATAAATGCACAGACAAGAAAAAAACTAACACATTTTATTAGCATCCTTTTCGTTTCTGTTTGCCGTAGGAAATGGCAAGATTCTCAAAGATCCTCAGCAAGACTGATATTAAGAAGAGACTGACAGTGCCTATCAAGTTTCTCAAATCTCTTCCATCATTCGACGGGGGCCATGCCGTAAAGTTTGAAGCTAGAGATGAGGGAGGCGAAGCCTGGGCCTTTCAGTGCTCCGTCCGCCGGAGAGGGCACCCGAAGCCAGTACTTACACGGGGTTGGAAGGCTTTCATCAACAGCAAGAAACTTAAAACTGGCGACAAGGTCAGTTTTATTAAATGTAAGAATCGAGCTACCGCAAAAACCTCTTACAGAGTTCGTGCTGAAAAGGAAACCAAGATCTTTGGAGCTATTATTGGGTATGCTCCATTGTAGCCCATTTCCTGTATTGACTCTGAAGCATAAGCTAGTAAATAATAGAATGGCAAGCAGTAGGTAGCCGGGCACCTTGTTCACTGGATCGAGTCCCATTTGTACTTTTCCATTTTATTACTGCTCTGTTTACTTTTGAGCATGAAGTATAAATGGCCATCCATTTTTTCTTGCCTCAACTATTTTCTTCTGTAGTTTTTCATTTTTGCTTTGTCAATGAGGTTGACTCTGTGAGTTACGAAATTTAATCTAGCTAACTCAGTGACTTGAATCTCCTGCGCACCAGACAGGGAAGACCAAGATTATTAGTGCTGCTGCCTTATTATCCAGGATTGGACGAATTAGAGACAAGTTTCTTATCAAGCGACCCTTTTTTATGTCATATTAACTTATTTCTTCTCCTTTTTTATTTATTTATTGATCTTAAATCTCATATCTTGGTGGTTACTTGATTTTCATGGAATTTAAAATTAATTTTTTTAAAAGTTAATTAATTTAATAGAGAGATGGATTTTGAATATAACTGCTATTCTAGCAGTTGTATTCAAATATTATATTTCGAGAACTCTTTTAAAAAATGTGTTGTTAGAATGAGAAAAGCCCGTCAAGAACGGCACTTGTGCGATTTATTTCTTTTAGGATTTACAATCGGGCGATGGTCAAGGAGATGGCGTGCGCCTCCACAGACCACATTCACACCGGGCCGTACCACATATTTAAATTAAACATTAAGTAAACACATCATAATCATTGAAGATTTAGATTCTATGATAATTTAAAGTATTGATTTTTTACAAAAACAATGAATCTCAATAGGAGAATTGGGCGCTTGAAACTTGGATGTTAAGAAATGTTGTTTTTTTAACCAGAGTTTAGCAACGTGGTTGTGTGTTTCTAAAAGATCTTAGTTTTTTTTATTTAAAATTATTTTTTTATATATTTAAATAGTTTTTATATGTTAATGTTAAAAATTATTTTAAAAAAATAAAAATATATTATTATAATATATTTCTGAATAAAAAATATTTTTAATTATAATCACTATTATACTTCCAATTCAAAACCACCATAATTCTATATTGATTCTAATTTTTTTTTTTAAAAAAAAAACTTGCATCAATTTCATCGTGAGAATGAAGCCACTGTGAGTCTGTCCCAAGGGGTACAAAGACTAGATAGCATTTAATTAATTCCAATGCTATGGTTATAAGTAGCTCGACGTCAATCTTTGAGGTGTTTGGCTCAGTAGAAAACTGGATTTATTAGTCACGTTGCTATTATTTCATGTTCAAATACAGAGAATGGCTTGTGACCTGCTTCTAGAGTAGGGTTTTTGGTATCTTTGACTATTTTTCAACAAAGATTAATAGCTTAAGTATTTGTGTGTTTTGTTTCCAACCATTGTTATAAGAGTTTTTCAACAATTGTAAGCTGCGATTTTGGTTCTAGAGAGATGGTATTCATGCATGATCCAATAGCGAACGATGATTCATGTGATTGTCACGAGGGCAGGTAGGGACTTGGATGATATCAAAGAGCTTTACTACAAAAGAAATAGTGTGCCGCTTGATCAGGCTGTTGCAAAGGACACTTACAGGGATTACAAGACTTCCCTCCTATCTTTGCCAGAAAATGAGGATCAATTTCGTTCTTCTTTCAACATTTCAGAGTTTTCAGTCACGATTCAATAACGATTTATGTAAAAACTTTTTTTTTCTGTTAGACTTTGGTTCTTAAGTTCTATGTTACGTTTTATGCAATCTGAGTGTTTCTCTAAGCGGCTACCTGTTGGCCTATTTAGTAAGTTTTATTGATGCAATATAGGCTTCCATTTGAATCATATTTTCTATGTAATATAACTTTTTTTTATCAGCATTTATAATTTAACTCAAGCATCAATCTTCTACAAATAGCATTGTCACCCTACTTCTAATCTTCATTTTGGGATAGGTAAGTTATGGAAAAAGTTTTTAAAGGGCTTCAATTGTGAACAAGACGTCAGAATACTCATCCCTCCACCGCACATAATAAAACACCTATTTTATATTCTTGTTCTTTTTATTTATTATCACTTGGGCAATCTAATTAAAAAACTAATTTAAATATCAGAGAATTTATTTTAAAGTTAACACAAACCCACAATTTCAACTCAATTTATTATTACCAATGAAAAAGCCAAGAGTTCATTAAAAATTTTCTTCGTTTCATCTTTGATGCTATCTATAGGAACCTAAATAAAAAGCTTGTTATTTCCCTCTCACTCTTTTTCACTCTCCCAAAATCCTTTTTGTGGCAAACAAAACTCTAGCTCACAAGAACATGAGAAAGGTACTGAACTTCTCACAAGAACTCCAGCTCTTTTGAGTCTCCAACAATTATCTCAACAAGTATAGATGCTTAATAATGTTGTTACCATCATCCAACAACATCTTGAAACCCTTTAATCTCTACAAAATCGAACTCTAAAGAAAGCACAAGTAGAAGCTTATAGACAACTCCAATTCCATCGTGAAGGGACGGGACAAAGTGATATGCCATTAAGATGGACCCACACTCTTATACTCAAAATAAGCTACACCCAATATTCTTAAACTAGACGTTCCAAATGAAAATCTAATCACCAATCTTCCAAGTCTCACTTAGCTGCTCCATGCAAAAAAATACCAAAACATGAGAGAGGTCATCAGAATGAACACCACCAAGTGAAAGATTCCTCATTTTGTCAATGAGTGTTATACACTCTCATCTCCAAAGAATATGTCTTCGTGAGGGCCAACCTAGATAACTATAATAAACTTAAAAATCTCAGGGAACATATACAGAACATGAAAAGTTCTCTGATACCACATGCAAAATCCTTCCCATGACATTTTATAAATTTGCTATCATGTGGTATTACAACCTTAAGCTTGGTTTTATTCTTGGCTTTCATAATCTATATGCCTAACTTATTTCATGTTTTAGCACCAGTATATTAGCTAATAATAGCACCATTGACCTCTTTTCAATATCACACAACATGGAGACCTAAGCACTAAGCAAGATTTAACAAGGAAATATTAACAAGGAAATACTCAATGGAGGATGTATCTTTTTCATCATGATCACGACCTCGATACTAAAAAATATCATACAATAAAAAAAATAGAAAAATTGATTACCAAGGTTATTTGCAACAATTTATATGAAAAAAAAAACTAGAGCAAAAAAGAAAAGAAGTCTGTACACTCCATAATTGATTAATCGTGTATATGTTGTCTCCAAGTCTGCATTTTCTCAAACATATCCATTAATCTCCATGGCCCCGTAGTAATTGGGCTTATCTCTAAGTAACTCCATGCTCTTGTGTCCAACAAGAAGCCTCTTATCTCTAACATGTCTCCATGGGCTGAAACATCTTGAAAGCAAATTTCTACAAAAATCTCCAAGTGACCAACAGCCTCCACCTTCACGTAAAACTAGTAATTGGGCTTGCAAAACGTAAATGTAAAAAGAAATAGTCACTTAGGTTGACTTTATGCACACATGCATGAACAAGGAATGGGACTATGGGAGTGTGGGACTCTTTAGTCTTCCGTATGCAAAAGTAAAGTTACTGAAATATTGACATTGGATTATAGTTCTATTCTTATCACATTTGGTTAATTTATAGAGTGAATTATGACTCATTTGTTTATGATCTGATTCATGTTAAGAAATAAAGACTTATAATTCAACAGTTTCCCCGTACCGTCTGTTTCATCTCATCTATGAGGAGCTAATTTAAAAAAATAACAAAAAAAAAAGTGGGAATAATTTAAGGATGGCAGATACTTGTATTGTCTCGTTTATATATATATATATATATATATATATATATATATATATATATATAAAAAACGATACTTGTAATGTCTTCTCCTACAATGAATATGCTTTTGATTGTGGTGAACTATCAAGTTTGCAACGATCCATCCTCTTGATCGATGTTCATGGCATCTGCTCTTTTGTTCATTTTTCATCTTCGCAAGTTAAAATTTTGAGGCCAACGCTCACAAGAGTTACTCTCCCAAATGTGCCAAGCTAATTTACATTAAGTGTGTTCTTGAGATTATTCAAAAAGGAGGAGAAAGGGTCAAAGAACACGTGATACAATCAATAAATTTCATTAATAGTTTTACTAATGGATTCGGGTGGATATATTACATTAAATAAATAGAGGTTGGGGATTTTTGGAAATACTGGGGAAGTTGTTATTTTTTAGAAATGTATCAATTTTTTTTAGAAATTAATTTTTAATATTATCACATAAAAAATAAAAAAAACATTAAAAAATTAATTTTAAATAAAAAAATTAAAATTTTATGAAAAAAACTTCAAACATGCACGTAAATTACATTTAAATTGATCGATGAAAAAACTTGATTAATTAATTACTATAATACAAGTATAGTATGAATGATTGTGTAAAATTGTGGTTAAAATAATTTTTTATTTAAAAATATATTAAAATATTTTTTATATATTTTTTATATTAATATTTAAAAAATATCAACTTAATATTTTTTTATATTAAAAATATTTTTAAAAAAATCTAAAAACACAAACAAAAACTAGGCAAAATACACATTAATGAGAGATTGATTCTGACAACTTTACTTCACCACGTCGTCATGTTATAAGTATAATCTTTAAGTACAGTGATTTGCAGGTCCAATATATGCGATTCTAAAACTTATAGTATGATGTGGCTAAATAAAGTTGCCGAAATCAATCGACAAAAGGACTTAATTGTAATATAAACAATTGAATAATCAAGTTCTTCTATCAATTTAAGTGTAGATTTAGTTCGCGACCTGCCTCAATTTCTTTAATATATAACGTCCGCCCGAATACATCAGTAAACTATTAACCAAGTTTACATTATGAGTAATAGACTTTATTTTACATTATGTTTTCTATTTGTTTTCAATGAGAATAATATTGTATTGCATTGTTTTTGTTATTATTAAAATGGATATACAAATTAGTTTACGCATACTTCGATTAATTCTATAAATTTTGAAATTAATAATCATATAAGCCTTCAATGACTATAGTACTCGATATTGTATTGCATTCTTTTTATTAGGTATAATGTGTATATTTCTAAATTAATTTGAAATTTCTTTATTATTATATAAACTTTGTTAAATTATTTTATTTTTATAGACATGGATAAAAAAAAAAAGTAATAGCAAGCAATTTAGGTGAACAAAACACATGTCTCATCTGCTTCATGGAATCTTAGTCGAGGAAGCTTTGAAACCAAAATAGGTCATCATCAACCTTCGGTCCAATTCTTTTGCACTGGTGGCTAAAGCAATAAACAAGAGGAATGAAAAATTATGTCAAAGCTTTGTGCAAAAAATGGTTTTGGATGGGATGATGAGTTGAAGAAGACGACGAAGAATATGTTCATGATGAAGAAGTGAGGCATGACAAATAAGATAGTTGTTTGTTCTTTATAATGTTATTAAATTATATTTTATATATATAATTGTTGTTATATTTTTCTCTTATCCAGGTACATTCTATTCATGAATTCTAATTATGACAATTATCTTAACAGAAAGATAAAAATACATGAAAAAATAAAAAAATATTTATTGTTGTTAGAAATAACATGTCAACGGGTTATTTTACAAAGTCTTTTGCCGACAACCTTGTTTAGAAATAATGAAATAGATTAAAAAAGATGTAGTTATGAAGAGATGGATGGAGGGAAAAAAGGTTCTCCACTCATCAATACTTTATCACCAAAAAAAAAATAAAAAAAATTGCTATTTGTACAAAACAAATATACTACTACTATTCTATTAAACAATCTCAATTTTTCTTTTATTTTGAAATTTTTTAGTAATTTTAAATTATATTAAAAGTTATGTGTGTTTTTATATCTTAAAAGCGTTTTTGAAAAAAATAAAATTTTTTATTATTTAATTTTATTTTAAATTAATATTTTTTTTTGTTTTAAAATTATTTTTACATGATGATATTAAAATTAATTTTTTTAAAATAAAAAATATATTATTTTAATATATTTTTAAATAAAAAATAATTTAAAAAATATATACCATTCACCGTCTCAAACAGATTCAATCTCTAACCTTCTATGCAAACCTTTTAACTTGATGTGATGCCTGCCATTTGGTTGTTTAGTAAAAAATATAATTACGGTTATTTTTAAATATTTTTATTTAAAAATATAATAAAATTATTTTTATTTTTAAAAAATTATTTTTAATATAAAAATTTTAAAATAATTTGAAAATAAAAAAATTTAATTTTAAATAAAAAATTTTTAAAAATCATAAAATATAATTTTTATCAAAACCAAACGGCCCTAAATCATAATTGTAACTGTCAACATGTGTTCAGAACTAATATGTATGCAGCATGGGTATTTTTTTAAAAAAAATACTTTAAAAAAAATGCATGAAGAAATGCATATTTCTTGGAGGTTTTTATCGAAACCCAAACAGCCCTTAAATCATAGTTGTAGCTTCGAACATATTTTTTAAAATGCATGAAGAAATGTTCGTTGTTGAGAATGATATGTGTATGAAGGTCAAGCATTATCATAATTCACATGCATGGTGTCAGGCTTTTTATTTGATAAGGACTGCACAATTCTCTCTAGGATTACATTATTCTTAGCCGTGTATCTTAGCTACAATTTACTCATAAAATTAGGATGCATTTACGTCAATTCATCAGCAAAATTACAACATTCATATTTATCATGATTTTATAATTGAGTTATAGTGTAAATATAAAATTCAAGATAATTTAATCCTAGATTAGACAAGAGAAACAGAGCAATGTATTCCACCAGCATGCTAGACCATCTCGGCATTTAATGTCTGGGATTTGAATGAATGTGCTTATTTAATTAATGTAAGAATATGTACGGAATTAATGGAAGTAACAATATGTAGGGGCGGTCTCTCATCCCACAAAAAAACACGAAGGTGAGTCTCTCTCATCCCACCCACAAAAGCAAAAAGGGCGAAAAGGCAAGACAGGCGAGCAGGATTTGGAACGACAGCGACGGGCGGATTTGGAGTGACTCCACGACGTGGATTTGGATCGACTTTTTGGATCGACTATGGATCGAAGGGCGAATTTTGAGCAAGGGGCGAAAGGGGCGAACTTGGAGCGACAGTGGGGGGGTCCAAAAAGGGTTGGGGGGTACAGAATTTCGAACTTGGTGGGCCACGGCCAGGGCCACGGCCAGGGCCAGTGCGAACTTGGGGGGTCCAGAATTTCGAACTTGGTGGGCCAGGGCCAGAATTTCGATTGCTAGCAGGACCTTCACGGTATGTGCGGTCGCGCGGCTCCTATATAAAACATCGATCCAAGGGAAAGATCGCAAGTAACAGAAGTTTGAAGCCATTCTTGGAAGAGGATACGTAATATCTTCCTTTTGCTTGGCCTAGAATGACAACCTTCTCTAAGATCCTTGGCAAGACAGACGCCAGCAAAACACTGTCAGTGCCTAGGAAGTATCTCAGGTCTCTCCCATCTTTTAAAGGTGGACATGCCGTGGAATTTCAAGCAATAGATGAGAGTGGCTTCGTCTGGACCTTTCAGTGTTCTATTCGCAAGAAAGGACAGTACCCGAAGCCAGTTCTTTCAAAGGGCTGGCGTGCATTCGTCCGCAACAAGAAGCTTAAAGTTGGCGACAAGATCAAATTTTCCTTGAACCAAACCGCTGCTGCAACACCCTTTTACAGGGTTCGAGCTGAAAAGGAAGTTAAGATATTTGGTGCTATCTTTGGCTATTCACCCATCATAGCCACATTTCCATGAATGAAATATATATATTAATTAGTAAATATTATTATATGGGCAAGAAGAAGCAATTAGCTAGGTCTCTATCTCATGGAAGGCTGCAGTGCTATAATATATAGTTGAATTTGCTTATGTTATACATATATATGCACCATAAGTGATGATATTTATGTATTTGCCAGAGCTAGAAGCCTGTCAGAGAAGCTTAAGCACTGTAAGATGGCTTGATTCACTTCAAGACTTCTCAAGCAGGGTCAGCCGTTGGAATGTAAATTGCGCCTGGTGGTGTGCTTGCTACAGTGTCTTCTAGGCACCGTGGCTTCTGTATTTTCATCTTTAATGAAATAAATCTTGCCCTTTTACTCGGTTTGTAAATGGAACTTTTCATTTATGTGATTTCACTGTGCACAAATCTCTTGATATTTACTTCATAAAGCTCCAGTAGCAACGAACGTTTCCTGCAATAACCACAGGATTTGGTAATACTGGTCTTGGGTTCAATTTATTAACATTTGTTTGGAATTGAGTACGAGTGCATCCCATGTAAGAGATGGCCAGATTAGTCCTTCAGGTTTGCTACGATAGTTAGATTAATCCCCTTCAAGCATGGTGGGCATTTGAATGCAACTCCTCTTCCTCCCAATACTAATCCTAATTAACCTCCATGACATGGCTATTAATTTGGACACAGAAGTGATAACGGTGAACTTAAGGAGTCCAATAATTATTCTTCAGGAAATAAATGTAAATGCAGACATAGCTGCTCCATAATCTCCAAGTAAACTAAAAAATTAAAAAAGAAAAAAAGATAGCACAGCCAAAGTAAGTTTGTTAACTGTACATTTTGTCCCTGTAGTTTACAATAATTGAACTAGCAGCCTGGAGTCCCATATGTTCCACAGACGAGCTTAGACAAGTCAATTAAACATCTCATGAGGAAGAGATGAATCTAGCCGCCGCCCGCGTCCCTTTCAAGTATTGTTATGAACTCCGGATTGGACCTATTGGTTCGGCCCAAAACTCAATAGCCCAGCCATCTAACTAGATTGGAACATGTTAGAATGGCAAGGAAAAAAAATTGTAACTTGCGAACACTTTCTAAAATTATGCATTTATTTATATTTTATATATTGCAAATTATATTTAAATTATATTACAATCGATCTAACTAACGGATCCATTGGCTTGATCAAATAATTGTCTATATTAGGTTTAATAATATTGCTAAGTATATATAGAAAGCTACATTGCTTGGTGTGAAGACATTCTGATTTAGTTGGTCCCCGACAGTCATTGCCACCTCACTGTCTTCCCCGGCCCGACTGTCTCTCCTGCCTTGTTCTGTGCATTTGATTTTTCATTGTTCTTTGGCTTGCATTGCTCATGTCGATCGAGTCCGTTCTATACCTTTTCATTTTATTTCTTCCAGGTTTACTTTTGAGCATGGAAAATGATAAACTTATTTTTAACAACGTTCCTGAAAAAACTTCAGGATCCTTTTTTTTTTTTTGAACTCCTGGCACACGTTCATGATCCTTTTTTCTCCAATTGAATTGTTGGGTTTCTTAGTCAATTTAATTAAATAATTATTTTAATTGAATATTTAATGGGTTTGGTTGGTTGGAAGGAAACAAAAATTCCAAGCAAAATTTCCCATTAATTAATTATACATTCCATAAGTGCCAGTGAATTTATGAAATATAAATCCGGATTCATGCAATTATTTTAATTCTTATTTTTATTGAAAATTAAATATTAATTGCACAAAAAGATAATTAAAAGTACTTACTTGGGGTTCTTTTAACTTGATGTGATGCCATGTGGTAGATCTTCTCATTTTTTAAATCATTAAAAAAGATTATGGGATTATGTACTTGTTGAACTTTTTTTATGATTTCAAAGCATAAAAGGTCACCAACGGTTGCCTAACTTTAATAGAATATTGTAGCTAATAATAACAACAACAATAATAAAAATAGTTGATAATATAGTAGTGGTTATTTTTTAAAATAATTTTATTTAAAAATATATTTAAATAATATTTTTTTAAAATTTATTTTTAACATTAGTATATTAAAATAATATGAAAATATAAAAAAAAAATTTAAATAAAAAATTTTAAAAATCATAAAACACAATTTGCATTGCAATCCCAAAAAATCCTTAGGCCATACTTGTAGCTTTCAACACATGTTTAGAACTAATGTGTGTATGCTAATGAAGTGTGAGTATTTTTTTTAAAATATTTTTGTAAATTTAATTTTTTTATTTTTTTAGAAAAATTAAATTCTTTTCTTCAAAATTAATTCTTTTTTTTAAATATTTTTAGATTGTTTTAATATAATTATATTAAAAATAAATTTTAAAATAAAAAAAATATTATTTTAAAATATTTTCAAACAAAATACATTCTAAAAAGCAATTTCTACTGGAATTCAAAATACACACCGGTTTTTTCTTTCAGTCGTATCGTGCAATTGCCAATAAATATAGGATGCTATTGAAAAAAAAGAAGAGTTAAAGGCGTTCGAGAAAAATTGGAGCTCATGTGAATTCATTAAATTTCATATCAATTAAATAAAAAAAATGGGATGCTTTTTGAATTGTACAATTGTAATATCTTTATACTGAAAGATTAGGTTTTAAATAGTCTTAAAAATTCTTCCTTCATTTATATTATATTAATCTGATGAATTTAAATAAAAAAAAGCTCCCATTACAAAATCACATTTCTTCCTCTTCTTAAAGGTAATTTGGAATTATGTTCCAAACAATATTTCTAAAAAAAATAATTTTTTTCTTAAAAATAATTTTTTTATATTTTTAAATTATTTTAATATATTAATGTAAAAAATAATTTTAAAAAATAACTGCTACCATTCTTATAATAACCAGTATTAATTTCTCTTACTGAGCTTGAGGCTGTCCAGAGAATAGAAAAGATGGGCAAGATAACAGGATGGAATTTGCTAGCATAGTTGCACATGCAATATTTGTTTTAAAAATATAGTATCAATGAAGTACAATATTAATATTGTTAATATAAATGGATATGTGATTTGTTAATTAACAAATTAAACGATTGGATCGTATATACTTTAAAGGAATAAACATATGAAGTTTCCAATCAGCTGGAGCTTGTCGTCCATCATTTTCGGGTGAGTACACGAGGCTATTAAATATTTTTTTTATTTAAAATGCATCAAATAATATAATATTTTTTTAATTTTTTTATACCTTAAAACAATAGAGAATATCTAAAAAAAAATTAATTTGAAGTTTAAATAATAAAAAAAAACATTTTTAATTTTTTTTTAAAAAATAATCACTTACCAGTTACCACTTACCACCACACGGTAGGCGAGCGTAGATTAAAATAAATAAAAAATGCTTATAAATTCTTTGTAATTATAGTTTTTAAACCTAATCAGTATTAATTTGGTATAATATCAGGTCACGCGTTAAATAAGCTCTTGTCAACCCAAAAAAAAAAAATTCCAACGCAACAGTTGGGAACCAACAATATCAATTCTGCAGATCAAGGAATATCTTACAGAAAGTAAGGAAGAAAGATGCAAGGACAGAGGATGTTTACTGTATCGAATAAATTAATATTTAAAAGTATGTACAGTTATGTTTTGAATTCAAGAAGTTTTGATTCTTCTATTCTACTGGAAGTTTGAAACGTAATATTTTTTATTGGAATTCTAAAATAAATTAACAAAATCACTTTATAAAACTTGATATTTTAAAGTATGTACAGTAGACTTCTCTGGTGATTGAATTGGCAGATGAAGAGATTCTAAAAGGGTGGTGCCTTTTAACAGCGACTCGAACGTGGTCGAGTTTCACAGTCTTTAGCTTCAGCTGTTCTTGATTGCAGTTTCAGCTGATTCTCGGAGAAACAACTCGATGGAGCTGGAGACGATGAAAAGA
>Ga0325401_1001719_pt1 | contig 18807 bp, 12 predicted proteins | sample PopdelMetagenome_FD_205666 | JGI IMG/M metagenome (GOLD analysis project Ga0325401, IMG submission 205666) | Populus deltoides microbial communities from Bellville, Georgia, United States - Xylem-PdKOR-R2 | ecosystem: Host-associated > Plants > Phyllosphere > Stem > Wood/Secondary xylem | place... | reverse complement strand
GAGTCTGACTTTTATATAAATAGAAACAAAATAAATAGTAAGAGTCGAGGAGCCTATTACGGAGCAGTTTTGGGTTTGGCACAGCTTTTATCAGCTATAAAATATCATTTCTAAGATAACAACAAAGTCTTAGGAGACTCACGATGAGCTGTTTTTGCTGTTAAAAATTATTTTTAAATTTTTTTATTTTAAATTAGTTTTTTAATATTTTTAAATTATTTCAATATATTGATATAAAAAATAAAACTAAAATATTATTTTTAAAAACAGCAATTATTACCATCTTTACGCACCATGTAAAATGGAATGATTTGAAAAATATCAATTTTATATTCATGAAAGGGTTATTTGTTAACATGCAGCCAAGAGAGAAGGTTATAATAATAATTATTAATTAATTAAAATCACGAGAAGCTCGGTGGCGTTAAATAATTGAAGACCAGGCAGAATGTGGGGTCGGCGCCGGCCCATCAACCCCGCCGTATTCAGGACATAAGTTGCGACACACTCACTTATGCAATCTAATGTACACTGTATGCATGTGATGACGTGTGGACTTTAATTTATTTTCCTTTCTCCTTGTCAATTATTAACATTAATTAATAAACAAATAGAAGAATCGACACTCTCCAACTTCCGGAAGTTAAGAGTCTTCATTCTAAATAAATTTTCACCATTGACTCTCTCTCTCTCTCTCTCTCTCTCTCGCAGCCGGTTGTTCTGCCTATATATACTGAATGGATCTCTTCCCTGCAGATATAGACTCTGATAATCAGCAACACATACACAAAGTCAGTCAATCAAGAGGAGGAGAAAAAAGAGCAGCCGTCGAGTTATCTAGCCAGGGGCAACGATATGTTTTCAGTACTGCTGTGTTCTCACCAGTCTTCAGGTATATGCATGGCGACGATTATATTTTACACGTGCATTCTTATCCCGCTCCGTCAAATTAAACAGACTCTATATAGTATCATAGCACTACTCACTAGTAGCAGTAGCAGGCTTGAGCCAGTAGAGAATATCGAGTACTGTTGCAGTCGTCGGAGGTCTCAGCAGCAGCGGCTTCTAGTGGCCTGCAGGTTTGAGAAGGTGCAGAAGAAGGATGTGTCCTGTTCCATTTGCCTTGTGGAATTGGAGAAAGAAGATGCGGTGAGCCAGCTCTCAAGGTGTATGCACGTCTTCCATATGGATTGCATTGACAAATGGATACAGCGTGGTCATTTTACCTGCCCACTTTGCAGGACCTCCATAGATTATTAACTTTTAGCCGTACTTCGTTGTACTTTCATTTGCATTAATTTGATCATCTGGGCTTGATTTCGGTGGTGGGGGTTGTAAGAGAAGCAGCCCAATTCAAGTGAACTGTAGGGACATAAAAATTCAAAGAAAATATATAAAAAAAATATATCACTTCCTTATACTAAATAGTCAATTTTTGTGAGAGTTTTAGATTAATGCGCAGCGGAGCAGAAGCAATCCAACGGGAGCTGGCAACGGAAACCTGCACGCAGGCACAAACGTCACCAGCATTAATGTAACTGAGTTGAATAAATGTTCCAATAAAGCATGTGTGTGTGTGTGTCCACATACAAACATATATGCATACATACATACATAAGAAAGCAGTTTTGGAAACTGAATGAACTGGACAAAGGCATTTCAATGTGTGGAGAGATATATGCATTCGATGGCACAAAAAAGGTTCCATGAGTTAGCAGTAGAGAGAATTACTGCTTCTCTGAATTGATAAAACAATAGTTTGTTTCAACCTTTAAAAAATATCTATGTCCATAGACTGTACAAGCACGCCATCATCTTCCCACGTAACATCCTTGGCCTTCGGATCTTTTCCAATTAATTGCAGAGGCGCATCCAGGCGTGGTGGGTTCTGCACACATACAGCATTCAAGAAATTTAGCCATGCTTAATGAATATAGCTATTTCCAAGAACCAAAAGCGAACATTGTTTGGGCATGAGAACACCAGGAAAGAATTATTCCTCAAACATAGATGGGAGCACTACCATGCAGCGTATGAGAGGCCAATTAATTCCACGGAAAAATGGATGTTGTTTGATTTCATTAGCACCAGCTTTTGATCCTAATCGGATGGAAGGGTCTCTGTTCAACAACGCATTAATCAATTGTCTGCCAGAAAGACTAACCTGGAAAATCAAGATAGGTCAGTATTAGTCCAGAAGCTTTAAGATTAATAATGACATGGACAAACCCACCTGCATTTATGCTTCAATATTAGTCATAAAGGAGATCTAATTTCAAGTTTTACTCCAATCATCCGCTGACCTAGCGTTCCTTTTTAGAGTAATGATTCAATGTTCCAAGACCTCCCCATATTGTTTTTTAAGAAAGTAAACTAGTACATGCAACAAATTAAGTTATTACAGGTCACCCAAAAAAAAGAAACCATCATCATAGGGTGTTAGAACAGGAGTACTTGTTTCTTTTTCAAATTGTGGGACAACCAAAATCTCAAATATAGACTTCTTTTATAGGACATGAGAAGCACCAATTAAGTGGAAAGAAGTAACTAGGCTAGGACAGAAAAGGAAAAAAGAAGAAACAAAATCCAAGAGCAAAAGGCTAATTCTCTCCATTCTTAGAAAGATATTTCAGATCCGAGTGTAAAAGTTCCCGATGAGTACTGCTTCCTAGGAAACAGAAGTTCCTGGTGGCACCAACGTTGGCAATATTTAAGAAGAGCACTATTAAAAAGTCGACAAAATCTCAAGAACTAAATAGCAAAATAAGTGCTATCTTACACAATTATGATAACATATTGCAAGTTAAAGATCTTACAGGGATGCTACTTGGAAAGGTGAGATCTTTGTGCAAAATGTTGGCAAATGTCTTTTGCCTGTTCTTTCCCCTGAAAGGTGTACGACCATATAGCATCTCATACAACAAAATACCTGAATTTCAAATTAAATAAACAAAAAAAATCATGAGAAAAGAGACAAGTCAAATAATGCATGATATTCAAAGAGGCAAATTAAGCACAATCAGCACTTATCTTCAGAATGCAATTAATGTATCTTTTACTGCAGGCCAAAAAACCAAGGCAAATTTTCTCACGCTGCATAAATCATCCAGTGACAGAACATGCAGTTTGCTAGCTATTTGTTTCAACCACCAAAAATGTAACATCATACGTGACTTAGTTATAGAAATTGCAATGCAGCATGACGATGACTGTAGGGGCCAAAGCTCTTGAGCAGTCATTGAGCTGTCCCATCAAGAAGATGACAGCACTCACAACTTTGCTTCTTCATAACAAGTATTATATCTAAAAGGGAATGCAATTAGTAGCATGTCATTTAGCCTATCAGGTATGCATGATTGCAAACAGTTACAATCACAGTAAAGAGGACATCATCATCAAACTGTCAGGTATACTTAAAGAGCCTTGAATAATATGAACATGTGAAATCTGTGAAGAAAAAAACATTATGATGCCATCAATCAAGGACAAGTTATGTTACATAAAACTGGCAGCTTCAGATGCTTATATTTGCAAGAAAATGGAAAATAATATATAAGGAAAGAAACAGTGGCCCAATGAACCCAATTAAACCAGTAGTGAAGAAAATGGGATACATATAACATTTGTTTGTCATGTGTGCACAATATGCTTACCAAGAGCCCACCAGTCAATCGCACTGCTGTGGCCCATGCCAGTGATTATTTCCTGAAGTCAAGAAACTCATAAGAACTCTTATATGAATAAAAATGCAACGAAATGGTAGACATAAATCCTAGTTATGTAATAAATATGTTGTTTGATTGATTGACGCTAGATGAATGAGCACATGCAAGCTTGTTTCAAGTGGTGTTGAGAAAAAAATGAATACATGCATGCATATTTCTTTGCTAAAGCAAAACATTCAATCTTAGAATATGGTAAAAATTTGAGTGCAGATCTGAATTTCAAAGAAAGAAAAATAGCAATTACAGTGTTAATAACAACATTCTTCAAAAAATACTGTATTTTTTGAAGAATGTTGTTATTAACACTGTAATTCTTTAGGAAAGAGACATGAACATAAAATTCTTTAGGAAAATCTGAAAGCTTGGCAGCCAATTAGAAGCACTTGACCCCTCCAAATGGTTGTTTTAAACCCACCATAAATGGACATTAAACAACTCAACAGCAGACTCAATCCAGGAAAATTGCTCTGAAAAACTTCAAGTCTTTCTAGAATCTTGTGGAACATAACTTCCTTGGTAGCACACAAATTAGATTATTTCAAGTAAACAATTGTATAAAAGTTCAGAAAATGTTAAATTCACCATACAGGAGCAATATATTCTTCAGTTCCAACAAAAGAATTTGATTGAGTCATTGGTTCTGCGACAAATGTTGGTGGTGCTTGACTCCTTGATCTTCTTCTTTTATTAGGTGGTGCATGCTTTATAATCTGCATAGCACATTTGAATTGAACATGTAAAATGAGTCTTGATTCCCAAAATACAGTTTTAGAAAATCTGTAAACTTCTGATTCCAGTATTATCATGGCATGCATGGTTAAAGAGAGAAACAAAATCTGAAAAAGCAAACAACATAAACATTTTCATGATTTTTTTTGGTGCAAGAATTGAATCGTGTTGAGTTACAGAATTGTATTGTGAAATAGTAAAAGTGTAAGAAGAAGAGTGTCAAATACAAAGCAGAAAAGACATATTCGATTAACGTAACAATAAATGAAGACTTAAATAACTTCCAAAAACATAGATTAGAAAAATTGGAAAAAGTATGAAGAAGGGGAAGATGGCCCTCCCACTATTCAAACATTTATAAAGAAGATAGGATGTAGTTGGTCTAATGAATAATAGTGATCCATAGGTAGGAAGCCAAAATGAAAACAAATATGTAAGAAACGAAACATATGATTTTTTTTAACAGGAAGACAGTGTTATACTTGTGGTTTGCAGGATGTCAAGAATGACAAATCAAAGTCACTCAAGACAATATGTCCATCCTTCTGAAGTAGAATATTTTCAGGCTTCAGGTCCCGATAAACTATTCCTGTATAATGTCATAAAAAAAACAAAGTTAAAAAAAGAACCAAAATTTTTTTTTCCATACAATCGATGCAAAATATATATAATTATCATCAGAGAACCTTACTCTGTTATATCTACGAGATGATTAAGCTTTTCTGATTGATAGACCAACCTTGAAATTTAGGGTATCTACTAAGATGGTTTCCCAAAATAAACACTATATTGGCATAGAAGCATGACATAAGGCCATTCAAATTATCTATTTAAATAAACTTAGATAGAAACCACATATATTGTCTGTAAATGCAGATAATGTATTTCTTGGTTTAACCATCCTTATGAACTCAATGGCATATTTGATTGTGAAATCCCATCCAAGGCACTTGCACCCATTAGCACATAATACAACATCAAACATCATTTCAAGTTTATTTTGGGAGAAATGGGAAAGGTAAAGACAAACAAAGATTTGTATCACATCATAGCATTTATACAAAATGTTCAGAAGCATCAGGTATGAATACATGTGCATTCATTCCTTTGTAGTTTGGCATACTTAAATCATGACAACTTGAAGAAACAAAAAATTTAAATGAGTTCTTATCATTTTTTACTGAGCTCCAATCAAACAGGATTTAGGATGATAGCATGCTCCTAAGACGTCTAACAATATTCTTGGAATTCTGAACAGCACTTGCATACATTCATCTTCATGGTGTTCTTTCGATTTATGACTTGAAGAAACAACTAAAAGATAATAAACTTAAACCAAGGCACAGATCTGTTCACAAAGTACCTAAACAATGAAGATATTCCAAGCCAATCACAACCTCCGCAGCATAGAACCTGGAGAGTAATAACAGTTGACAATTAACTAGAAGCTTGTTCATATAAGAGGTTGTGATGCAGAAGGCAGCAGCTGATATTGGCCAGGTCAATATGGTTTGGGGGATGGCTGTTTCAAAATTCTATGACACGAGTGTATTTGTTTGGTAAGAGAGCTCAATAATAAGGAAAATCTAGGGCTAAAAATCAGCTTGTGGGTAAAGCAAAAGAAAATCCTGCACCTTTAGGTTCATTAACCACATCCAAATTCTTATTATAACTTACATTTAGTGCAAAGAAATTCTACCACAAGAAACAGTTTTGGTTTCAAAATTGTGAATCCTACAATTGGAAATGGTAAAAGTAGAAATGGCATTGGCATTTTAAGACATTAAATGGAGAACCAGGAGTACCTTGAAGATTCCTCATTGAATAATTTCATGGGTTGCTTGTCAAGCAATCCAAATAACTCTCCACCAGGGAAAAAGTCTGTTATCAGACAAACGTGTGTAGAAGTCTGACAAAATAAAGACAAATCAGTGTATTTCACAGTACACAATAACTCAGTAAATTTAAGCAACAAATATTGAAATTTTCAGCAAGGGCAGTAGCGGTTTAACTAGGATTATGTGATGATCCATATAAATGAAGAAGAAACACAAAAGAAACCACACAAATTCATTTTAATACGAATTTAGAGTATGCATTGAAGCAATTTTTTTCATACAAACTTCTCCAAAATGCACTAATTGACGTGTGCACACTGCACATTTAGGTATTTACATGTGAGAGCGTCCAACCAAAATTTTTAAGCTATTTGTTGGAGTCATTCCATGGTTCTAAATTGTGGGCATGGTGATGGTGCAGTTTCAAGCTTCATAGGTGTGAATCATTAAAAACAAAATAAAAATTAATTTACCAAACACAATACTTGCAAGGGTGAAAAATTGTAGACCTGTGTGTTCAACATTAATTAAAAGAAGGGTAAATTACAATGACCCCTTTTGTGCCCAAACTAGATAAATAACCCAAAAGTTTAAAGATATAATGGAAACCCTTTTCGTACCCAGATTACCCATACTAACGGGTGATTTTAAAATTAGTAAGGGGTTTTGTAATATTTGCTTAAATATAGAGGGGGTTTCAATCATATTTTTATACTTTTGAGTGGTTTGTGTAATTTTTCAATAACTTAAAGGTGTTATCCAATTTACCCTTAAGAAAAAAAGACCACAAAGGATTTTATTCAACATCCATTACTATGACATAACCTCTGTTTTGGCCATTACGGGTGGGAAAATCTACACTAGTTGCAATGTAATGGAACCTTAAACATTAAGGGTTGTTAAAACACTGCCTGGGGGAGCAGGTGTTGTGAAAGTATGGGCATTTTCTATGTAACACGTGCCAAACTTTACAACCACCAATAACGTGGACTATAATTTAACTAAATTAAGGACCACCAAGTCAACCTATTGTTGTTTTCTCCAAACCCTTTGTTGGCTCTATGAGTAACTGCAGAACCAGAAGCAGGAAGCAAGTATAAAATTTCATCAAATATGACACCTCAATGGATGATGGCCCCAGGTATTTCCCAGTGGTAAGATGTTTTTCTTTTACTAAAGTGAGCAAACATGTTGAATGAAATGATGGGGGGAAAGCAACCAAAATTAAAGTGCCCTTGAAACTTCCGTCATTTCAGCCAAAACAATACTCTTCTACCATTTAGGCAACAGAAATAGTTAACTAGTAGCACAATTTGCAGTGGTAGACAACTTAAGCATCTATTCATCAATTACAAAAACAATTCATAAATACAAAAATGGGAATTTGGAAACTTGCATGTTAAAATTTCTGAATGTAGGGAAAAAAAGTAAAGACTATCTCAAATGAGAATACCTGAAAAGAAGAATATAGTGTTGGAAGAAAAGGATGATCCAAGTGCGAAATGATTTCCCTCTCAATGCATGCTCGATGAACCTGTAAAGTAATCATAATAAGTGATAAGAATATACCTTTACGTTATCAAACATGAGTTGTTTTTGGCAGAGAAGATCTATGATGTTGCAGTTTCCATAACATTCTGGGATATTGTGGTAATTAAATCATGGTAGGTTTTGAAGTGTGCACGTAGGCTTGCTTGCTTTCTGTGTATCCAAGTTAATATTTGAAATTTTTATTGGATAGTGCCATCTTCGTGGTTCTAAATTTTCAACCTTCAAAGGATAAGAAAATAAGTGTCACGAGCATCATGTAGTTTTCATTCTTAGCCAAAAGTACATGTGATTGTTCAGCTCTGACCACTCTCCAAGTGTATGCATATATTTTCACATTAATAAATTTATATGTTCCCCGCATAAAGAATTCCCTTTTGTATATCTTATGAACAACGAAAAATTTTCTATCACTTGAACATGGAACAAAACCACAACTGAAGGGGCATCAATATTGTACCACAAATGATATAGAGACCCTTGAACTTAGTACAAAAAGGTGATTGGACAAGAAAATTGGATGTTCTCAAAGTACTTTTCATGCAGTGAAAATGTTTAAATATGGAATTTCAGAAACAACAGCAAAAAGATATAAAAGAAAAGTTTAAGCCAGTTTCAGGAATCATATATCAACAACACAAGTCATGTGCTATCACATAAGATATTAAATAAAATGATATAAGTTGCTAGGTATCTCAGAAATAACTTCTGGTTCTTCACACCTTGTTACGGTTCAGCATTATAGATTTTTCCATTGCCTTCATAGCATACAGCTCCCCTGCACCTTGCAGTTCCACTAAATGCACACTGAAATACATAAAAATGGTTTAACGTAAACATAGGAAATCTCTATGGACATGTGAACAGCAATGAGCCAGTCACAGTTCAAGCCAAAACAATCAACAGAAAAGCCAGCACAAGAAAAGGCACAGAACTGTCATTGGTGTGGTCAAAAATAAAGAAAAAAACTGTCATGATACTTTCTTCCACTACTTATTGCCAGTCTACATATACACACTAAAATTTGATGGAAATAAAAAATAACTAAACTTATAAATGAAAAAAGAACCTCTCATGACAACCTATCGACCTAAATTAATAACAGTTATCAAGTTTACCAACTATGAGTTGCCTCATTCATTAGCTTTGACAATCCTTCCTCGCTTGAATTTTTACAGCAGAGACTAGAAAATTAATCAAACCAAATACAGCTTTCCAAGGTACAATCACGATTCCAAGCAATAGCAACATTAATCAAAACAAATACAGCTTTCCAAGGTACAATCACGATTCCAAGCAATAGCAACATTAATCAAAACAAATACAGCTTTCCAAGGTACCATCATGATTCCAAGAAAAACCAACATTACCTACGCAAATAATAACAGAAAAGGGGGAAAATAAAAACAATTGAAGTTGGAAAGAATGAAAGTCATAAATCACGACACAGATCCATGCACAATGCACCTATTTCAACCAAAAACCTAAAAAAGAGAAGTCAATACCTGCCAGTATCACCACAGCCCAAGGGTTTTATGGGCTTGAAATGATGGAGACCAATCTTTTCTCCGCGGGAAGTGATCTGATACCAAATGGATGGGTTTTAATATGAAAAACAAGAAAAGTCAATAAAGAGGCAAACAATAAATAAACTGCTTCTGATTTCAGAGCAGTAAAGAAATATATGAATCTCTTACAAACCAAATATGAAGTGCAAAATCAGTTCAATTCAACATGCATTCATCACACAATGAATAATGAATGCCAACAAAGCAATCAATATAATCCATCTAAATAATAGAGAATCAAAAGGAAGACTTATAGATGTCTTTCATGATTTATGAGCATAACTATTCTCTATCTGACTCCAAAAAGAAAATAGAGCCTATGCAAGTTGGCTAGCATGGATTATTTTACATCTAGAAGCTGGAATCCTTATCATTATTACTACTTCTGCTGCTTTGTAGTAAAGTCCAATTAGAGTAATTTATTAATTCATTCCTCCACTTAAGTAAATGAAATCAAGTTCATAATTATATGAACTAAAGCACGTGATAAGTATCTCTACTGCTTGGTCCTAGACATCAGATAGTACCACGCTACCAGCACACAATCTTTCTTTAGCATTTATTGCACCTGAATCCTGCAACTTATCACTTCCCCATTTCATTTTTCCAAAAAGAAAGCAGGGACATTAATTAACATGAAAAAAAGCAGTATTTGTAATATCAGGCATTAACACAAAACTGATCATGTTGTGTCACTGCATGAATTACAGAGTTTCACTTTAGATGTAGGTTTAACCCAAACAAATTGATGCACACTGTGCAATATGTAGAATTGAATATCATTGCAGTATGAAAATGGTAGGTTAAGTTGATTGATCAGCACCTTCTGAATTGCAGTCCAAGATGGACTATTCTTTTTGTGAGGCCGTGGAAAGACAGGTTGAGAATGAATTGCCCACAAATCTTCAGGTCTCTGGAAAATATTATAGGACATAATGGCATGAACAATGACATAACTACAATTTCTCAAAAAGTAAATGACTTTTCAGAGAAGACATAAAAAGTTTAGTTAGCATGAAAATGGAAGTCAGAGAATAAATTAACTGTTGAAAAACTATGCCAGCTACATCACACACCATTTAAATGAGCTGACTTTCTAATAGCATTGCAAAATGTAGTATCTAAATCAGCCCAATTTGTGTACTAAGACTCTAAAATTATACATATTAAGATGTTCATTTATAAACCCATGAACTTAAGGAATTTCTGTAATTTGAGCATAAATTACGATTTCTGTAGTTTTTTATTCAAGTGATTCCCAACACATTAAATTATGGATTTCATAATATTCTGAAGCAGTGAACATATTCCATTTCGTTTTATTTGTTTTGAAAATTTAGAGATTATCAGTCATCAATTTCAGCAACCAAGCAATTTGTTACACTGCATATCATCATCCTTGCAATTCATCCATGTGCTATTGAGAATTTAAAACACAGAAAGCTCAAAGAAAGAGGCAGATAATCATTTGGACGAAGGTAAATGACATCAGCTAGTTATCAGTCCTAACCTGAAGAGGAAAGAGTACCTTACCAAGTTGGCATCAGGAAGTTCTCGAACAGCTTCATCCACATTTTCTGCAGTAGCTTTAACCTGATAAAGAAGCACATGTAAAAGAATTAAAAGCTTGTGGGTGTTAATGGACATGGCAGATTTCTACGAGCATTAGATCCACTATAAAATGTTTTTTCTAACATGTTTGAGAGCTAACCCAATTTCACATTTTCACGCAACAGTTATTCAAATTCATAGTTTTATGCAACAAATATACAATAATTTGGTTAGTTTCTAACTCCTTATGATTTTCTTATCGCTGAGGCTAGATAGAGTATAAAATGGCAAACCAAAACATTAGTTGTTTATAAAATGATAAAGGGTGTGAGGAGGGTGGTTTCAATTGTCATTAGAGAATAGAAGAGGAGACAAGTGAAACAGCATAGTCTTAACTGTGAAGAGAACATAGAGGAAACTAGTGAATATCTAGAAGTAATCCAAAGGCACAGTTTAACGCTATTCTGGGTGTCCTAATTACATCTCAACAAATAGTATAATATGGGGACTCTTATTTCTGTGTCCAGTCAATTTATCCAAATCACTAATTACAAATCCTGATTTCAGCAAGCTAGTTCAACTTTTTAGCTTATCTAAAATGAGTGGACACTATGAAGTATGAACCATGATGTCTACCGACAAAGGAAAAGCGACAGAAGGAACCACATACCAACTTAGCACTTTGTAGTTCTGTTGCCTCTGACAGGCGGTTTTGCAATGGTTCCACATGATCACTTCCATCCAGTTGAACACCAATGAAGTATTGAAGTTCACCCTACATAAAAACAGGGGACTCATAGCTACAAATCAGACCACAAGATTCCCACATAACTGCTTGAAAATGAGGGTAATTATTGTTGGATTAAGTCCCACAATCAACCCAACAATAGAGAGAGAGAGAGAGAGAGAGAAGCAAAATTCTAAATAAAAACCCTACAACGTTATAGCCTAAGACTATTGGTGAAGAAAAAGGAAAGAGAGATCTTGATTCACCAAGGGCATCTATCTGGTAAGTGTGGACGTCCACTGATCAAATGTTCTAGATTGATTAAGAGAATCCATTCAGATGGATTTTCCTCGGTAAAATTATCATTACCTCAAAAAAAATATATGATTGAGGTTCATGGTATGTTACAGGGATCGTGCATGAATAAAAAAAAGGCTGGGGATGGTGAGAACACGAGCACAGTCTGCAGTAAGAGGATTGTCGGTTCACATGACAACCTCAGGAAAGGATAAATGGTTGCAAGTGAGGAGTGTTGGTGAAAGTCTCAGAACTGGAAGAAAGAAGGAAAAAGGACAAGATTAGGACAAGGGCCAAGACACCAACATAATTAACCAGTTTAGTTTAGAGAGCCAACTGCACAATAACTACAGACCAACAAGAATTACAGCCCAAGATCAACCACGTAACTCAAAGAATTGTCTACAATAACAATCATATACCTTTTGGTCACGCATAGGCTGCAAGTGAAATAAGTTCCAGAATTTCTTTCCTGCATGAAATGAAACATAAAAATTCATCGTGGTGATTAAAAAATAAAAAAAATTGACTACATATTATGTCTTTAATAAGGGGCAATAACGTGTCCTCCCAAAGATTGTATCATAAAAATTTGCAAACAGATGATGAATTCTCTCTCTAATATTCAAGGATTAATGAGAAAATTGTGACATTCAGCTAAAAAAGGTGTGCATTTGCAACATCATGAAATTGAATTCACATACTTACCACTCTTGGTATAGTTGATCAACTGAACAGTGATTTCTCTTTGTTCTCTTATAGCATCTCTTACCTTTGAGACAGTTGCTTGATCTGTCTCAGGTCCTTGAAGAAACCTGTATAAATGACAAAGCAAAGTAGAATAGGGCGTCAATTGTTGACAAAGTACATGGTGCAAAGAATAGAAGGGAGTTAAACTGATGCTGTTATGTTTATGTAATTTGTATAGGAAAGGAAATTTAAAACACCAGTGTTCAATTTGTAGCAGCAAGTGTTTCCACAAAAAATTATGAAATATAGGCATGATATAATCATGAGAATCAGCATAGATCTGTTCTTGGTATTCTTTTTGACTGCTAAACCAGTCAACTGTAAATGAAGTCCTGCCAATACTGGTGTTTTGAAAACATTGCAAGTAATAACATGTTCTCTTAACTCTCTCCCTGCCTCTTTAATACTTTGAACCATCGATATCCAAAATTTTAAGCAGAAGTTGCAAATTTATAGTTTTATAATGGTATATTATTTCCTAAGAATTCAAAAAATATTAACACACAAGGGTACTCTTTAAGGCATATAATTGAAAGATAAACTGAAGAAATGGTAGATTAATGAGGAACACAAAGTAACATCATGTTTATTTGGGAAAGACATGAGAAGAACTGGTTGGGCATGAGTTCTATATGTAAAAAATAGAGTACGACTTGAAGGCAAATTAAGTGGGAGGCACGTGCAAAAAAGAGAAGATAACACTCAATGAAGACAGAAAATGTACTGCATTTCATACCGACAGTTTCTTCCCAAAATTTCTTCTCGAGTGTATTCTGTTAGTTCAAGAAAGCTATCAGAAGCAAATATCTGCACAATAAAGCTGAATTAATATAACATGCTGGTGTAAGGCTGCAAATATGCAGATTAAGTTTTCTTGCAAGGAGTATAATGCTAACATAGAGAAAGAACAGAGCATATATTTTATTTCATGGATTGAAAAGAATGGACACTAGGGTTGATAACAATTCAAATGCCAAAAAAAAAAAAATGTTAAACATTGATTGATTTCACAATCCCGCTAGTTTGTAGGTCAGTTTTCCAAAGAGGGATGAGCATGAGGGCAATGAATCAGAAAAAGCCCATGCTCTATTGTACTTGTTAAGTTTACATGTTGGATTAGTGCATCAAGGTTGTGGACCAAAGCTGGAGCAGTGCAACTAACTGACTTGGATGAGAAATCCTATGCGCATTCATTGTTTCCAACATGGGAGACACAAGTGTGTGTGCAGTAACACTGTGGACTGTGATGTACAGAGATAGTCTAACTAGCTGTTTCAGAAGGACTTGTATTTGGGATATGGTGTGGAGGAAGCACTACATTGTACTATTCAGTTCTTTAGTCAAATTTCCTTCTTTATTTTTTGTTTTTTATGAATTATAGTCAAAATCCCATGCCTTCATTGACCTTGAGTCAACTAACTAATGTAAATCTTTGAGTTCTTGTCATTCATAACTGTTCTACAAAACCTTTTGTGCTCTATCCTCACACATGAAATTTAGCGTAGCAATCAAACATGTAAGAAAGCATATACGAGACAGAGTTATCCATTTCTACATTACAAGCTCCTCCTCTTCCTCTCATTTAAAAGTTTATGAGTTGATGTGAAAAAAACCTTTTGAATCCAGTGTTCTGGCGTGAATGCAAGAAGGTTTTAGATAGCAGACTAGGTGGCCTATTCCTTTACTCGGGCACTCAAAACAGACTTTGAAATTCAAGATGTATTGGACAATGATGAGACAAATAGTAAGAAGAAAGTCTTAAAACTGACTAGATGCCTTACAATGGGGTTATCAGGAAGCCTAGGATCTGTGATCACAAAATTCTTTTCAATGCGTTCCAATGTGGTAGCTAAATCAAATCCTTGGCGTGTATCCCTTTCCCATTCAGCACGGTCCCAGCTGTCAGAGCGTTCAATGTCTTTAGTCATCAAAACCTCAGGTTCAATAGGTGGTGGTTCTTCATGCTTTTCTGCAGAATGTGTAGACTTAGATTTGAACCTGAGAAGAAGGAAGGATGATATCGCACAAGTGATATATCTATTTAAAATTTTAGAGAATGATGTAGATGTAAGCTTTGTGAGGCAAACACAGCGGGAAGGTGGAGCTGCCAGACTAACCCCATCAAGGAAATGCGAGATGATTTTCTCGAGTTTTTGGCAGCGTCAGGAAAGGTAGTGGGGGATTGAGAGACATTAACTGGAGTGAGTCTACCAGGTGCGGTGACATTGTCAAGATCGATGGATTTAGGGAGAACATAATCGAGGTTGCCAGAAGTTTCATGGCTCACAGTGCGAGAGTGAGATTTGGGGTGCTTGACAGTTTGGACAACTTCAGTCATGGAATCTAAAGCCTTAGCCTTCTGACGAGCTGACAAGTCCAAGAAGCAGAAGAATCACGAATCAATCTTCATGGATATACGTCTGTATTTTAATAAAGAAAAAAAAAGCAGAAAAATGGGGAAATCAATCAACTGCAGATACCATCGTAGCGGATTAAAGACTTGGGCAATCCATTTGGGCGCAAAGCCTTGTCGTTAACACCTTCCGTATATTTGCTGACCTCCACCTGCATTCTGCGCTCACCAAAACCAAAATGACGATAATGTTTTACTGCTAATCTATACAATTTTATACAAATTCATCCAATTAGATTATTGATAATTAAGAGAGAGAGAGAGATTAAATATGAAGCGTACCCAATGAATTTGATAGTGTTGCCACGATCATCCTTGATAGGGGTGACGGTGAGAAGATTCCAGAAAGGAGTGCCATTCTTCTTGTAGTTGAGAAGCCTCCCGCAGTAACTTGTCCTATTCTTGACGGCATCTCGTATCTTCGCCACTTCATTATGGTCCGTGCCTGCGCCTTGCAGAAACCGGCTGCATTTGCAACATACACACACGACGGGACGGGACGACTATTCAATTAATTTGTTTTAAAAATCAAATCACAGTAACTAATTCTTCGATTTAATCAACGATACCTAGCTACAGCCCTAGTCCTAGAGGCGGGTCTCTTACTCCTTCCCCTCCGTTTCCCTCTACTGCTCACCGTTTCTGTGCTTTGTATTTATTTTATTTTATATACTTTTTCCTAATTTATTCTTGAAAAAAAAAAACGATGTTTTATATACCAGTTCCCTCCTCCTACTACTACAAGTCTACAACTCCTGCTACAACTCCTCCTCCTCCCACTACTACTACTATGCTTTAACCGGAATCGGAATTTAAAGAGGAAAGGTTAACAGTTTTTTAACTGAAATGTTTAGTAGTGGATGGCTAGCTCACCAGTTCCTTCCGATAACTTCTTTCGAAGAATAGCCGGTCATAGTAAAAAAACCACTGCTTGCAAACATGATAGGGTAGTCTGGTTTGGTGGCATCAGAGACCACAAACGTTTGCTGCAATGTTGCCAGAGCATTCTTCAGCTCCTGGGATACCCTCGGAACGATTCCTCCTACTTCGCTTTCCTCTGATGTCCTCGTCGACTCCACCATAAATGAGTTTTTTTTGCTTCTATTTCCTCCATTCTCCTCCTGTTCTGATCTAGTTGCTATAGCTTTGAAACAATCTTCCCCTACATCTGACCTCACAAATATTCCCCATTCTGCAGTCCTTTCTGCAATGCTAGCTCCGGTTAGTATCTTATTTGAAGAGGAGGGGGAGGATTGTCCTATAGAAGATGAGTTGTTATGATCGGATGAGGTGCCTTGATCTTCATCTTTTCCAGCTTTAACCGTAGCGCTGGTCCCAGTCCCGTTCGATTGATCTGTTATGGAATCATAATGATCAGAAGTGTTCTTGGACTTTCTTTCTAATGTCATCCAATTGTTCATAGCCTCTCTGCCGCTACCAGAAGTAGCATTAGTAGCTGGAGATGATCCGGATCCCTCCTCCACTACTTGGACATCTGTTGATCTAGTGCCAGTAGCATTATTATCATTATGAGGATCGAAAACCTCTATTGATCTCTGCGCTTGATCGTCCGTGGAAGAATTCACCTTTGGTTTGTCCATTTTTAAATTTCTGACCTTTAGAAATCACCTCTGGGCCAAAATTATGGAAAAAGACAAGTCAGAGAAAAATGTTACACACGTTAGTAACCTGGCACATGCTCTATCAAAATAATTTGAAAGCTAGCTAGTTAGTGCTATGAACTAAGAATTGAGTTTCCAAATTCCAACAGAAAACATCGGGCTGAAAATTCTGAATTTAAAAGCAATTAATTTGAGGAAGCATCAAGCAAACAGTGCTGTAGAATTCACGGTGTGCTGTCCACGAATCAAGATCACAAAATTCTGGAAAAAATGCTGCTAATTAAAAATGGCAGTGAAAGGTACAGCAGAGATCAAAAGACTACGTCAAGAAACTGGAAACTGTAAGATATGCTGTAAAGGTACAGTTTAGTTGGATATTATACAAAGATTAGATCGACTACTTAAAGAATAAGAAACAGTGTGTTTATTACAAGCATCCCTTAAAATTCAGCCATATGTATTCGTATAACAGTATTTTATATAGCTCTATCAGTACATTTAATACTGATAGAACAGAAGAGCTGAGCGGGAAATTAAGGAGAATGAGGTGGGAGCATAGTGTCAAATGGACCTTAAGAAAACAAGAAAGAAAGGCATGGAATAGCATAGAGCGCGGGGAAAATTCATTGAGAAGGTTCTCACGTAATTCAGATCAACAGCAACAGTACAGAATTAGACTTCAAGGGTGGCTAGCTAGCTCTTCTCGTCAGCGATGAATCAGCCATATTTGCAGCTCGCTCGTTAATTAATATTTCACAGAAACTGGACGTCAGTACGCCACAGGAAGCTAGGATAAGGGCTTTTGATTTTAGTAATTAAGCTGTTTGCTAGCTAATCGCCGGCCCTTTTATCTCTGTCAGCACTGCAGTAGTGTACTCCGGCGTGTGCGCAGTAAATGAAGTGATAGTTTCTTCCTTGTTTTGGTTCCCAAATGGAATCAATATCAGGTGGGTGTGGTGGAAATCAGATGACGTTCCGTTTTCACCATAAATGGGAATGTCCCCGACTGTCTTGTCCCCTTGTACACGCAGTGAGTTAATGTACCGTGTAGACACAGTCCAATTAACCACGATCTACCACTGCAGGTTGGGAGCATGTAATGGATAAACGCTAAGTTTTATTAACATGTTTAAACTGGATATGTTTTCATTTGAGGCCACAAATTCTCGATGCGGCGTTGTTTCGAGATAAGTTTCGCCATGGCGGTGCTTGGTGCGCTTTGTAGTTGGAGTTTTTAAAAATTTTAATTTTTTTTAAATTAATTGTTTAATTTTTTTTAAAATGTGGTGATATTAAAAATAAATTTTAAAAAATAAAAATTATTATTTTAATATATTTTTAAATAAAAAATAATTTTAAATTAATTATTATCACTATTTTAAAAATTATCTAAATTTTATTTTTATCCTTTATTTTTTTTGACATGTATACATCATGTTATTTTACTTTAGTTTTTTAGATGATGTTTAAAAATGCAGTAATAATTATTTTTTAAAATATTTTTATTTAAAAATATATTAAAAAATAATTATTTTTAACATTAACTTATCAAATTTATATTTATATATATATATATAATAGTGATATTAATGGTGTCCTCCTTCCTTGGTTGTGGAAATGAGCAAGGATTAAAGAGACGATGCAGACAATTAAGAAATAATTAAGTAATCGTATTTTTTGTGCTGTCAATTATGTACTTAAATCAAGTTTTCGTACTCGTAGTGACTAGATCATTCAATTGTCACCTTCCATCACCTATTTGTAGTCTTCGACGTGGCACAGTATCAATAAAGGAACGATGGATTCATTTCTGATTTCTCTGTATTATTTCTTTGCAAAAACAATTACAGGAAAAAAAATAAATCAAATACATAGGAATGTCCACATCAGGTGAGGTACGATTGTAGATAGCAGGAAACAAATGCATGGGGGTCCAGTAGTCGTGGCATCAGTTGCAGCCACGAAAGTCCTTGGTACTCACGTGGCTACGTGCCGATATGTGGGTCTCGGCTTTACCCAAAGCTGAGTGGTGACCGTGT
>Ga0325401_1001716_pt1 | contig 18824 bp, 12 predicted proteins | sample PopdelMetagenome_FD_205666 | JGI IMG/M metagenome (GOLD analysis project Ga0325401, IMG submission 205666) | Populus deltoides microbial communities from Bellville, Georgia, United States - Xylem-PdKOR-R2 | ecosystem: Host-associated > Plants > Phyllosphere > Stem > Wood/Secondary xylem | place... | reverse complement strand
CAGTGGCACTCAAAACGTGTCACTTCCACTGTATTCGCCTAGTGCTATTACGCTTGGGGATGTAGATGGTGACGGTGATCTAGACTTCGCAGCAACGGGTACTAATCCGTTCAACAATGGCGTAGCGAGTGTACATCGGAATGACGGCAGTGGTAACTTCTCTAATCCTATATCATTCATATCTGTAGGCGCTCTACCTCAGAGTGTGGAGCTGGGGGATACAGATGGTGACGGTGATTTTGATCTAGTAATAGCTAATCAGACGAGTAATACTGTAAGCGTCCGCCTGAATAATGGGTTGGGTGTTTTTGAAGGTAGCTACGAGGTAGCCGTTGGCAGTTCGCCAGTGCGTGCTCTTCTAAGAGATGTAGATGGTAACAACACCCTGGACATAATAACCGCAAACGCGCAAGCTAACACGGCTAGCGTGCGTCTGAACAGCCAGGTACTGGCCAACAAATCGGCTCAGAAAACCGGACCGCTGAGCCTCTATCCGAATCCAACCCACGGCAGCGTGCGCCTGCAACTACCTAGTGGCTTTAGCGGGCAAGCCGGGCGGGTGAGCGTAATCAATGCGGTCGGTCAAATCGTACTAGAGCAGGCTCTAACGGCGGCTAGCGCAGAACTCGCTTTGCCAAACCTAGCTTCCGGCATTTACACCGTGCAATTAAGCACCAGCCAAGGCAACCTAGCTTCGCGCCTGTTGGTAGAATAACAACTGACTGAGCGTAAAGCGAAGGGGCTGTTTGCTAAGCAAACAGCCCCTTCGCTTTACGCTCAGTCAGTTGTTATTGAATAATGGTGCGGACTGAGCCGTGGCCGACGGCGTTCGTGAAAATATCCTCGTGTATGAGGTCAGTAGCGGGCTTAGTAGGGGAACTGGTACTACGGAGGCTAGCTCCCGCGGCAGCTTTAGCAGCACTAGCTTTGCCGGGCATACGAACCAGCGTTTGGTAGGAGCCCGCCGAGAGATACACGTCCTTGTCGGCGTTCTGGATGGTGTTGTCTTCCAGGATGGTGCCGAGTACGGCCGGAATGCCTTCATCCGTGAAGGGCTTGGCGCCGGGGTGCCACTCGTAATAGGCAAACAGGCCATTGGGATAGTTGGCGTCCACCACGGTTTGCACGTTGGGTGTGCGGGCGACGAGTGTGTTGTGGCGCATCACAAAGTCGAGCACGGCAATACCGAAAGCCTTGTCGAGGGCGTGTAGCACCGCGTGCACCCCGATGAAGCCGCCGTTGCTAGGGTCGTTGGCTACATTCACGGTGTTTTGCACCACCTCGTTATTCCAAGCGGGGTTGAACTCCATCTTTTCTTCGCCCTGCTGAATAGGCGTGAAGTCGATGGCGCCGTTGTTGGTCAGTTTGTTGTTGACGATGGCGACTTGGTGGATAGCGCCCTGGTAGAGCGTAATGCCGCGGCGGTTACCCTCCATCGTGTTGTTCTGCACGAGCCACCGCTCCGCGCTCCAGTTGAAAATGCTGTAGCGGCTGCTGGCATCGGGGGCTAGGTCCCAGGCGCGGTCGACGGTCAGCTCGGTGGGAGTGCGGCTACGGATGGTGCGGCACTGCCCGGCACCGCGCCCATACACAATAGCCACTACCTGGTGGGGCGGACCGGTGGTTTTCCAGCGTTTATTATTGTCTTGTAACGTGGTGGCGGTGCCACCAGTGGCCGTGCCGGTGTCCTGCTCGTGGCGCTGGTAGCCAATACCTTCACTGATGATGGTTTCACCGTCGTTGATGTTGACGGTGGGCCAGTTCTTCACCTTGAACGTGTTGCCGAGCACCGCCGCGTTGCGAGTGAAGTTCATCGCCAGCACGTGGTTCACTACCTGAATGGGTTTGCCGTTGCGCTCGGTGGGGTACTTGATACCCCCGAGTCGGTACACAGTATTCTGCTCAAAAACGCCCCTGTCGGCGTTATTGATGCTGATGCCATCCACGGCGTAGTTGACCGTATTGCCGCGCACCACCCAGTGTTTGGTGCCGTCGAGGCGAAACGGGCCGTGGATGCCCGCCGCGAGGTTGATGCCCTGGGTAAACTCGTTGTTGATAATAGCTAGCTTTTCGTGGTCAGCTAGCTCCAGCCACGGCGATTCGTTCAATATGAAGCGGCAGCCTTTCAGGAAGAACTCCACGCCCTTGCCCAGGAGATTGTAGTAGGGATTGATGTCGCGCGGGGTGCTGCGGTTCTCATAGGTTAGGTTGCAAATACCGCCGCGCCGGCACGGGCCGTCCACGCCGGGCGCATCGACCAGCAGAAACGTCCACGACTGCTGCTGCGGGTTGGTGCTGGCGCTGCCTTCTACCAAGATCTTCGTGTGATCTTTACCGTCGCCCATCAGCACTACGCCCGAATGCAGGTGCAGGCCAAAGCCCGTGAAGCTGAGCTTATACGTGCCAGCCGGTAGCCGCACGATGCCGCCGCCCATCTTCCACACCTTCCGAATGGAGTCGTTGATGGAGTCGAGGTCGTTCGTTTTACCGTCGCCACGAGCGGGTTTGTCGGGGTTGGTTTTGGCGTTGTACACGGTGGTTTTGTACTTGCCCGGCGCCCAACCTACTCCTAGGTGGAAGTAATCGACGCCGGCCGGCAAAGTCTTCACCGTCTGCTCCACCTTCGTTTCGACGTCGGCACCACCAAGGCCGTTGCTGACAAATAGTTCGTATTCAACGCCATGGGCTAGCCCAGCCGGTGTATGGCAAATCAGCTTGCGGTCGTCGCTGCCCACGGCGTTTACCTGCCCCACCAGACTCTTGCCGCCACCTTTGGGCGCAAACCGCACCTTAGCCTTACCCGACACGAGTTGCAAATTTTGCCCGAAGATGCGCAGGTACTCGCCCGGCACAATCTCCGGTGAATCGAGAAACAGCCCCCGCGCCCGGTTGACGTGCACCACTGGGCTTTTCTGGCCGTTATCCTGCACATATAGCCGGTACGCCTCGATTCCTGCGCCGGCGGGCGCTTCTACCAGCACGCTGCCCGCCGCCTGCGCCTTCGTCTGCCCATCGGCGCTCTGAATAGGGGCTAGCTTCTGAAAGCTTGTGCTGTTGCCCGAGGCCACGTACACTTCTGCCGTAGCGCCAAAGCTGCCTTGCAAACTGATAGCCTCGCCGGGCTTGGCCGAAGGCGTGCAGTTGAATATAAAGCACTCGCCCGCAAGTACTTCAGCGGCGACAGCAGCGGCCGGAGCACTCGCGGGCGAGTTCGTGGTTTCTTGAGAAGGGCTAGCCGAGCAATTAGTGGAAAGCAAGCCGGTGAGCAGCCCCAGACCAGCCTTTAGTTGACCAGAATTCAAAGAAGAATCTGGTTCGGAGGTAAGCGAGGAAGAAGCAGGAAAAATAGGACGAAGGAAAGTCATGCGCGAGTTGTCTGGGGAGCTCAAGACCTAGGGTTGGCTTGAGGTAGCAAGCTAGCCAGGAAAGACTTCTCGGCCACCTTAAAGATAGACAACCAACGTTCAATTAATCCCATAATTGCCGTCAGTAGACGCCAAACGCTGTTTTCACAACATTGCTACCAGCTCGCGCCAGGCTTCCTGCTCCGGAATGCCGGGCTTGCGCTTGCCGAAAAATAGCAGCAAGTTGTTGCCCTGCGTGTCGAAAAGCTCTAGCGACGTCACAATGCCGTCGGCGGTGGGCTTTTGCACAACCCAGCTTTGCGCTACGTCGCCGGCTTTCAGGTGCAGGTTGAAATCGGGGTCGAGGACGTTCAGCCAGGGGCCCATGGGCACGATGCGCGCCACCGGCCCGGTGTGAATCTGGATGCAGCCGCGGCTGCCCACGAACAGCATGATAGGCAACTGCTGCTCGGCGGCCGCGCGCAGGGCCCGGTCGATGGCCTCGTTGTCGACTTGCCGTACCAGTTCGGGCGGCCCCAGGCGCAGGGCTTGCGTGCGGCTCACGCCGAACTTGCGCAGCAACCCGAAAAAGGCGTGGGTATCCTGCAAATCGCGCCATGCCTGCCGGAAACCTGTTACATCGATGCTGGCGTCGGCGGCTTCAGTGGGGACTTTGGGGGCGGGCTCTACTGGCAGCTCCGGCGATTGATCATCGGCGCGAAACTGCGCGACTAATGCTTCGTAGGCGCCAAGGTCGCTGTCCTCGGTCAGGTAGATTTTGTGCACCGCTTCGCCGTCGGCGGTGAAGAACTGCAAGCTCCGGCGGCCGTCTTCGCTCACGGCAAAACCTAGCTTCCAGTGCATCATAAACAAGCGCAAATCAATGTCTTCGCCCAGCACCAAGCCCATCGGGCCGCTAAACGACACGTCGAGGTAAGGACCTTTGCGCTCGTGCACCACGCTGTCGTTGCGCGTGAGAGCCATGACCCGGCCTAGGCTGGGCACTTGCAGCAGAATCTCCTGGAACTCGGGGCGCAACCGCACGACGGGCGCGTTGGGCTCGTCGGTGCATTGGGTGGCCAGCAGCTCGGCTTCGCTCACCCCTAGGTCGGCGGCGGCGTTACGGATACGGTTCTTGGGGTTCTGCTCCCGGTATTGCGCCCAGCGTTGGGCCAGCGGTTGAGAAGAAAGCGTTTCAGTGGTCATCGAAGTCAGGATTTAGTAAAGTCTAGTGTTAGCCAGCTCTTCGTTGTGGCAGCGGGCAAATAGGTGTGTGGTAAGTTGTTGTGCAGAAAGTCTAAGCTACGAACAACAAACAACCCGCGCCGCGAACGAAGAGGCAAGGGCGTTACCACTGCACCGCCGGGCAGGGTACAATAAGCAGGCAATCGAGGCTTGGGTGGGGCACGAGCTGCACCGGCAGATCGAAGCCCTGCTGAATGATATCGACGGTGAGCACCTGAGCGGGCGGGCCATAGGCAATGGCCTCGCCGCGGCGCAGCAGCAGAATCTGGTCGGCAAACTGCGCGGCTAGGTTTAGGTCGTGCAGCACGGCCACCACGCCAAAGCCACGCCCAGCCAAGTCGCGGGCCACGGAAAGCGTATGATGCTGGTGGGAGAGGTCGAGGCCAGTAAGCGGTTCGTCGAGAAATAAATAGCCAGGGTTGGCATCCCACACCTGCGCCAACACGCGGGCTAGATGCACGCGCTGCTGTTCTCCGCCCGAGAGTGTGGGGTAGCTGCGGCGAGCTAGGCTAGAAAGTCCCACCAGCTCTAAGGCAGATTCTACTACCACGTAGTCGCGTGCATCGGGGCGGCCCCGGAAGTGGGGGTAGCGGCCCATCATCACCAGCTCTGCAACCGTGAAGGCTAGGGCCAACGAGTTTTGCTGCATCAGCACGGCCCGTTGGGGCGCCAACTCGTGGGGGGCATAGCTCGACAGCAGAAGGTTGTTGAAGAGCAGCTGTCCGCTCGACGGCAACAAGTCGCCGCTAAGCAGACGCAATAAGGTTGATTTGCCCGCGCCGTTGGCGCCTAGTATTACCAGCAGCTCGCCCGGCTGCACCCGGCACGAAACCTGGTGCAACAAGGTAGTTTGGCCAACATGGTAGCTCAGTTGCTGTGCGTCGAACATAAGGAGGTTGGTTTTAGGAAAAGCGGAAAGTCGCGTGTAGGAAGTGTTGCTACTTCTTGTCATTCCGAGCCCAGCGAGGAATCTGATTTTTCCTGATGATTAAGTCAGATTCCTCGCTCTGCTCCGAATGACAAAGCATCATAAAAGGCGGCGCTTTTGCCGCAGCAGAATAATCAGAAAAACCGGGGTGCCTAGCAGGGCCGTTAGGATGCCGATGGGCAGCTCGGTGGGCGCTACCACGGTGCGGGCCAGCGTATCAGCCAATGTCAAGACCGCCGCGCCGCCTAAGGCCGAGCCGAGCAGTACTACTCGGTTGTCGGGGCCCGCAACGAGGCGGATGAGGTGGGGCACCACCAGGCCTAGGAAACCAATGGCGCCGCTCACGGCCACGGACGTGCCGACCGCTAACGCGCTCAGCACGATAAGTTGGCGCTTAAGCGAGGCCACCGGTAAACCTAGGTGTGTTGCCTGCGTTTCGCCTAATGCGAGTAGGTTAAGCGGTTTGCCGAGGCGGGGGAGCCAAAGCAATGGCGCCACTAGAAACGGCAGTATGCCCACCACGACCGGCCACGACGCGCCTCCTAGGCTACCTAGGCTCCAGAAGGTGATGCTGCGCAGTTGGGCGTCGGTGGCGAGGTAGGTAAGCAACCCTGTGAGGGCGCCCGCCAAGGCATTGATAGCCACGCCCGCCAGCAGCATCGTGCTGACCACCGCTTGGCCGCCTTCCTTGGCGAGTTGATATACTAAAAAGGTGGTGCCGCAAGCTCCCAGAAAGGAAACCACGGGCAGCAAGTACAGCCCTAGCCATTCGCCGACCACTTTAAACAAAGTGACTTGCAGTACAATAGTAGCCACCGCTGCCAACGACGCTCCCGCCGACACGCCTAGCAAGCCCGGGTCGGCCAGGGGGTTGCGAAATAAACCCTGCATCGAGGCGCCCGCCAAGCCGAGGCTAGCGCCCACCAGCACGGCTAGGCACGCGCGCGGTAATCGGATGGCCCACAGCACGGCTTCTTGCTGCGGATCGAAAGCCAAGGCAGTCGGTACCCCAGTTTTGGCAAGCAAAATACCCAGCAGCGCCACGGGCGGAATGCGCATGGCCCCAGCGCCGACGCTTACCACCACGGCCACGAGCAGTAGCGCCCCCACGGCCAGCACCACCCCCGACCGACGCCACGAGGTAGCAGCTAAGGGCGCAGGCTGAGTAGTGCGAACAGGAGTGGGTGGTTGAGCGATGGTTGGCATAAAGCTAGGTCTGTCGTTATTACTTGGTTAGCTGGGCTAGCTCGGCGGCGGCTTGGCCGAGGCGGGGCCCGAAGCCGGAAAGCAGTTGCCCATCCATTTCAATGACGCGGCCCGCACGACCCGCCGTGGTTTGGGCTACGCCGGGCACCTTCAGCAGCTCCGCTTTGCCCCCTAGGCTCTCTAGGCCGCTGTCGAATAGCAGCAGATAATCGGGGTTGGCGGCGACCAGGGCCTCGGCGGTTAGTGGTTTGAAATCGGCGAAACCCGTAGCCGCGTTCTGCCCACCGGCCAGCTGAATCACTTTTTCCACCGATGTGCCTTGCCCAGCTACCATCATGGTGCCGGTGCCGCGGGCATACACAAACAACACTTTGGGCGCCTTAGTGGGCTTGCGCACTTTGGCTAGGTCGGCGTCAATTTTCTGCGTCAGCGTGGGCACCTGCTTAGTGGCGCCAAACGTAGCCGCTACTTCCTGAATCAGCCTCTTTGTGCCCGCCACCGAGAAGTCTTGCTTGAACAGCTGCACCGAAATGCCCGCCGAGCGCAATTGCGCCGCCACTTCTGGCTTCAACGATTCGGTGGTGCCGAGTACCAAAGTCGGCCGCAAGGCTAGCACGCCTTCGGCCGCAATGGTGCGGGTGTGGCCCACTTTGGGCAGCTTGGCCAGCGTAGCTGGGTAGGTACTGGTCACGTCGACGCCCACCAAATCGGCCTGATGACCTAGGTCGCAGACGATTTCGCTGATGGTGCCGTTGAGCGACACAATCCGGGCGGACGCGGCAGCGTGGCTAAGCTCGGCCGCGGCGAGCAGCAACACGAGCAAGAGCAGTTGCAAAAGAGGTTTACGCATGGGGTAATAAGTTGGGAGGAAGAAATAGGTAGTGCCGACACCAGAGGAGCCGGGGTAGCGTTTTCCGGCCGCCGCCCAAGCTCATCTGGGTCGGACTTTACCTTAGTTTAAGTTGCGCGAGCCGTCGGGCTGGTAGAGGTAGCGGAAGGTGTAGTAGCCGCTGGGCGTGGTGGCCGCTGGGGTAGCAGGGGCATCTTTGTAGTAGCTCATTACTTCTAGCTTGGCGTAGTTGCCAGTGGCCGTGCGCAGCATAATTACCTTGCCCGCAATGGGTGAAATGAGGTGCGTGGTGGCGTCGTAGTTGTACCAGCCTTTGCCCGAGCCAGTCGGAATGGCTTTGGTGGCGCCGTCCTGTTGGTAACCTGTTTCGGGGGCCGAGGTCAGGGTCGAAAACAAGCCTTCCACGACTTGCGCTTGTCCTTTGCCGGGGCCACTGGTGCCCCCGTTTACCAAGATGGTGGTAGCGCGCACGGCAATGTCCCACTTCGTCGAGGCCGAATCGGTGTAGGGCACCTCCTTATTAGTAGCGAGGTTGAAGAAAGCGTAGTGCTTGGGCGTGGCAGGTTGCCCCGTGCTGGTGCTGCCGCCGGCCGCGGGAGCTAGGTTGCTTACCGTCGTGACCTCGGGCGCTGGCGCTACCTCATCAGCATCATTGTCATCGGAGCAAGCGGCTAGGTTGAGCGTGGCCGCCGTTAGCGTGAGCAGCATTCCACGGGAGAAGAAAGCATTCATCAGGCAATAGGGTATGATATGAAAGGAAAAGGGAAGCGTAGGAAGAAAAGGCGCTTATGGCTTGCCGAGGTTCACCGCTAGGCTAGCGTAGTAGAGGCGACCGGGCAGCGTGCTGATATTTGCTGCGTCGGTGTAGTTCAGGGCGTTGTCGAGACCTAGCTGCGCGGTGTAGCGCTCACGGAAGGTTTTGCTGGCGGCCACGTTCCACAGCCAGTAGCCCGCCACGTATTCGTTGTCGGCGTCGAGTAGTTGGTTGCCATTGCGGTCTTGCAAGCCGTAGCGCCCGCGGTAGATGCCGCGCAGACTGGCCGAGTAGCCGCGCTGGGTGTGTTGGTAGAAAAGCTTCAAGTTGCCGGAGTGGCGCGAGCGGTTATACAGGCCGCCGTAGTCGGCTACCGTTACCCGTTCGGTTGCGAGTGTGGTAGGGTCGCGGCGGTACACTTGGCCGGCCTTCAGCCGCTCGATGGCGGTTTTGTCTTTGGCGAGCAAAAATTGATAACCGCCACTCAGCGTCAGGCCCGGCAGCAACTGGTAGCTAGCTTCCACTTCCGCCCCTTGGGTGTAAGCCCGGCTCACGTTGCGGTACGAGTACACCGATTGCCCGTTGGTTTTCTGCGCCACCGCTACCGTCTCAATCAGGTCGCGCAAGTCGTTGTGGAAGAAGTTGATACCTAGGGTAAGCTTCTGCCCTGGCGTGAGCTGCACGCCCGCGTTGTACGCCGACGAGCTTTCGGCCGTGAGGCTGCTGGCCTGGTCGAGTAAGGTTTGGTTAATGAGCAGCTCCCCGGTGGCCCCGTCGCGGGCGAGTTGGCCTTGTTCGGCGAGCTGAGCTACTTTCTCGCGCACCTGGTGGGTGCCAAACACGCTGTAGCCCACCGTGGGGTTGGAGAAGTTAAGGTACAGCTGCCGGAAGTCGGGCGCCCGGAATCCGCGCCCCGCCGACCCGCGTACCGCCAACCACGACAGCACCTGGTAGCGCCCCGAGATTTTAGGACTGAGTTGGCCCTTGTACTGGCTGTGCCCGTCGAAGCGCGCGCCGGCCACCACGTTCAGGCTGGGCAGGGGCGTCCAATCATCTTGCGCAAAGGCGTAGCCAGAGTACATGCGCTGCCGCTGGTCGTAGCGGGTAGCTGATACGGTCTCAGTCAAGAAGCCGCCGCCCATCGTCAGAGTGTGCTGCGGGTGCAGTTGCCAGTCGAGCTGTACTTCGGGCCGGGTAAAGGTTTGGTTAAAATACGTGGCGTCGTAGGGCGCACCCGTGGCCGTGTAAGTATAGTCTTCCTTAGTGCGGTAGCCCGCGTGGTAGAAGCGCGCCGTTCCAAACAGCTTTTGCGAGAAGGTGTGCGTAAGCACCGGGTTCAAGCTATAGTCGAGTTGCCGACCGCGCAATTGCACGTCGGTCGTGCTGCCGTCTTCGCCCGTCATCGGAAGGGTGCTGTGCTGGTTTTCCCAGAAGTAGCGGCCGGAGAAGCTGAGGTTGGTATGCTCCCCTAGAGTATATGTCAGGCGGGCTTGGCCGGTGTAGTTGGCGAAAGGCGGCACGGTAGCCGTGCCGCTTTCTGGCCGAAGGGTGTAGCCTGCGGAGCTGTAGCGGTTGCCAAATACGGTCAGGCCCAGCCGCTTGCCTTTCGTATTAAACGTGGCCCCTAGGTCCGCAGTGCGGTTAGAGCCGTAGCGCAGGCGCAGGTTGCCGTGAGTGCCGGGCTGGGGCTTTTGGGTGATAATGTTTACCACGCCCGCCAGCGCCTCCGAGCCCCACAGCGCCGACGCGGGCCCTTTCACTATTTCTACCCGCTCAATGTTGCCCACGGCCAAGCGCGAGAGCTCCAAGGTGCCCGCCGTACGCCCGATGAGCGGCTCCCCATCCACCAAAATGAGGGTGTACTCCGGGTTCAAGCCCTGGAGCTGTACCCCGCGGCCGTGGTCAGCCACGATGGTCAGGCCGGTTTGTTCGCCTAGCACATCGTTGAGGCGGAGCGCCCCCATAGCATTGATTTGTTCCTTACCCACCACCGTCACTGGAATAGGAACTTCCGTGAGGGCCTTGGCCGTGCGAGTAGCCGTTACCACGACCTCACGCAAAGCGAGGCGGCGCACCGTGGTATCGGGAGCTAATGGCCGCTGAGCCGTCGCCGCTAGCGGGGTACTCGCCAGGAAAAGCCAGAAAGCCAAACGACGCATCGCAGCACAGAATAAAAGTGGGAGGTCCGCCGCTTTAGGTGATGAGCGGACTTTTATCTTCTTTGTTTAGAAAATGTCTAAACAACGCTGCAAATGTATGAGTGAGCAGTTAGGATGCAAATATTATTTAGAATTTGTTTAAATAAACGTCAGCAGTTGTATTCAATAGGTTAGTGGAGGACAGGAAGAATTGAAGCTGTTTGCAGAATAAATGTCTGTTGTTAGTCAGGAAATTATAAAATAAAAAAGCCGCTCTTTGTGAGCGGCTGGCATGAGGCTAAGCTAACTGGAGCAGGCTGTAAGAGCTAGCTTAAGATTGCTGCTGCAACCACGCGTAACCAGCATCAGCATCCTCAAACAGGGCAACTTCTGTGTGGCGCGCATACTGAGAAGCCAATTCTACCGACTGCCTGCTTGCTGAGTCAGCGGGATACACCCAGGCCACGTAGCGCACGCCACGCTCCGCCAAAATCCGGAAAAAATCTTGCCCTACCCATTCGGCTACCTCATCCCAACTGTTCATTGCTTGCCGGCTATCATCCAGGATCTTTTCGCACGGTTGTTTGGCTAGGCTTTGCCGCATCAGCGAACAGCCAGCTAGAATAGATGCCGCATCATGATGGCCTTTCCATTCCGCGCAGAGGCATTGCCGCCTTTGATCGAACGATAAAACTAGAGAAGGGGTATCGACAAAAACGGTGTGTGGCAACATAGGTGGAGGTGGGTAAATAAACGGTGAGAAGAACAGAAGTCTACGTAACGCGTTAGTATAAAAAGTAATTGAATTTCTCCTTGACCGACAAGAAGTTATAAGGGCACCTCTTCCTGTGCAAAGCACAGCGTAGCCATGCACCACGTATTTAATAGAGCAATAGAAGACAGTACCGGCGAGGGAGCAGGCTTTATAAAATGCTAGAACTTATTCGATCAAATCTAGCGAAATAAGAAATTGTATTAACTCCCGTATAACACGTAAAGACAATGCGTTAACTACGCAAAAGTTGTTTTTTACCCATAAAATGTAGCCTGTAATAGAGCTGTGCAGCGCCCGTAAGCTAGCTCTCAGGCAATGCACGCGGGTGATTATTGGATTTTTATCGAAGAATTTGGATTTGCTTGATAGATATCCAGCCTCAGTACGAATGTAAATAGGTGGGCCCCAAGGCGTTCTTTGTTAATAAATGTAAGAATATAACTTTTGTAATATATGGCGCTGTTTTTGAAAAGCTTCAGTCACACTTTATTGCTATGGCTGTTACAGAAACTCAACTAACTGCTTGTCTGCGGGAATACGACGTGCGTCACGCCGGCCTCCTGCTTGCCCAATGGGTTCAACAATACTATTTTGCCCTGAAGCTCACGCCTGCCCAGCAAGCTCAGCTACAGGAATGCTGCCATCATATTATTGAGCGGCACTCGGGCCTCGATATGGAAGCTTTATTAGAAGAAGCTACCGTGTGCCTGCACCAGGTACGTAATCCGAATGTGAACCATGTTCGGGAAGTAGTACTAATGGCGAAAGCCAACGGGTAAGACTTCTTTATAGCATAGGGCTCGGCTTGCCTTACCGTAAGCAGCATAAGCCTTATGCTTTTCTAAATCGATCTACTAGTGGCTATTGTTCTGGGCACAAAGCAGAGCAGAATAAAACGAATTTCGGTCAAGCAGACAGCTTAGTTAACCGGCCCTTTGTCCACCTGAGCCTCAAGAGTGGCTTGGATGGAAGCAGGCAACGCGGACAGTAAATCATAGCCCGTTGCCTTTTCAATATTGTCTACCGTAGTGCGGTAGCCTTCCCACGACGATCGGGCGTTGTTGCTATTTGGTGTGTCAATAGCAATAACCCGAGTATCGGTTGTAACGCGACGTACGTCGTCGGTGCCTAAGGGCAGTACTACTACTACTTTCCAGCAATGCGCTGGCACCGTCACGCGTCCCTCATCAATAGTGCTGGCCGTGCCATTCGCGCCTGTGCCCCCCTTCCCATAGCTGCCGCAGATAACGTACAGCTCGTTGCCGGCGGCCACTAACGTGCGGCAGTAGTTTTCCAAGCTAGCCCAAGTTTGTTGGTTGTTGTTGGGAGCCTGCGGCATCATATTACTCATCAGAAAAGTAGCCGCGTTATCGGACGCCGAGCCAGTGCGGTCGGCTGAAGGACAGTTGTGACCTCGGTCGAAGCCTGAGCCGCTGTAACTGCTGCTACCCACGCGGTACCAGCCCACCGGTAGGCTGTTGTCGGCCGCGAAGTTGTCTTGGCGGGGGGCGCTACCTAGCCACGCATCGCTTAAGTGCCAGCTCACCCAATTCGGTTTGCCTTGGTCGCGGTTGTAGCTCATCACGTACTGCGCCTTCGTAACCAAGTAGTTGGCAGCATTTGCTGTATTGTTGGTAGCGCCGCTTGGGTTGCCCATGGCTAGGTGTTCGTCACGCGTGGGAGTAGCAACGCTAGGCGTTGGCGTACTGGCTTCATCGTGCGAACATGCAAAAGCTAGCATGGTCAGCGTAGCGAAGGCCGCAATCCGGTAAACAACTTGTTTCATAGCAGAGAGGACGAAAAGAGCAAATAGGTACGCAAAGATGCAAGTTGCGCCGGCAAAACGCATACTTACCCTGTTTACCGACTCATTATTGTTATAATCAGCCTAGATAAAGTACTCATTCGTCTCTCTTGTTAAAAGCAGGAATCGGCAACCTAGCTGATTGAGAAATGCATAAAAAGCTTCGCTAGCTATGTACAACAAGGCAAGTTTCTTCTAGTCAGTAGTGCTTATTATAACCTGACTTTAAAGAGGAGCTTGCTTTGCAAAGTACAAATGCTACCTGTGCCAAGCACAAGCGGTAATGAGCCAAACAGATAATATTGGCCACAGCAAAAACACTGTATTTCGGTAAAGGTTGCTTCTAATCGGTCTTATTTGATAACGTTGCCGGGAACGTTTGCATAAATATTGCTTGAGGTTTATGCGCCTAGCTATCAGTAAGTATACTATCATTAGGCTGCGCAAGTAGAATAAGGCCCTTTCCTGCGTATTGCTTGCACGCAAAAGCTCCTATAACGATTGCGCTAGCTGCCTAGCTAGGATTTCTATTAGCACTACCTACTGTCCCCTCATCTACTGCATTTCTCACCTATAACCCACATTGCATGAAAAAGAGTTTACTGCTAATCTGGCTGCTGCTTAGCACGGTGCTTGCCGCCATGGCGCAGCAGCGGCGTGTTGCTGGCACAGTGACGTCGACGGAGAAAGGGGAGGCTTTGCCCGGCGTGACGGTCGTCGTAAAAGGTACCACGATTGGTGCCACCACCGACGCCGAAGGTAAATTTGGGTTGAGCGTGCCCGCGGGCAGCGACGTAACGTTGCGCGTGAGCTATGTGGGCTATTTGGCCAAAGACGTAAGTGTCGGCAGCCGCGACAATGTTACGGTGCAACTCAGCCCCGATACGAAAGCGCTGGAAGAAGTGGTAGTTATTGGCTACCAACAGGTAAACCGTCGCGACGTAACGGGTTCGGTTTCGTCCGTTAGCGCCCAGCAGATAAAGGACGTGCCGGTAAACTCTGCGGCCGAAGCGCTGACAGGGCGCCTGGCGGGCGTGCAGGTGACGTCGGCGGAAGGCACCCCCGGCAACCAGAACGTGCAGATCCGGGTGCGGGGTGGGGGCTCTATCACCCAGGACAACTCGCCTTTGTACGTAGTTGATGGTGTGCAAGTGGAAAACGCGCTAAACGTTATTTCGCCGCAAGACATTGCCTCCGTCGACGTGCTGAAGGACGCTGCGGCCACGGCCATTTACGGCGCCCGCGGGGCCAACGGCGTTGTTATTATCACAACGAAAAGTGGCCGGGAAGGTCGCACAGTTATTTCCTACAACGGCTTTGCGGGGCTACGTCAGCTCAGCCGCAAGCTCGACCTGATGCAACCCGCCGACTTCGTCGACTACCAATACGAGCGCGCTTTGTCGGCCAACACGTTACCTAGCTTCAAGACGTTCTTCGGCAGCCGCAACTTCACCGGCGATACACTGCAAAGGGCCCGCAGTCAACCGTTCCTGGATTGGCAGGACAAAGTCTTCGGCCGGGATGCTTTCCAGCAAACCCACAACCTGTCTATTGCCGGTGGTAGCAAAAACATGACTTACTCCCTAAGTCTCACGCGCAACGGAGAACAAGGTATTCAGCTCGGCTCCGATTACACCCGTAATCTGCTAAACCTGCGTCTCGATAATAAGGTGAGCGACAAGTTTAGCTTCGGCTTGAACGTGCGCTTCAACGACCAAGTACAGAACGGGCTAGGTACTTCCTCTACGGGTTCTAGCACGACGTCGCGCCTGCGCAACGCAGTGATTTATTTGCCCTTAGCTGTCGACCTTCCCGGTGCCCTAGACCCCAACGTGTTCGACGAAGCTTTTTCTACCACGGCTACGCTGATCAACCCCGTGGTAGCTATCGAAAACGACTACCGGCGCGACAAGCGTCGTAACCTCAACCTAGGGGGCAACATCGGCTTCAACATCACCAAAGACCTCGTGTTTCGCTCGACGGTAGGTTTTGACATGACGAACTCGATGGTAGAGACATTTGCGGGGCGCTATTCGCCGGCCATCCGCCAACCGGGTGGGGGCTTCAACACCCAGCCGTACGCCGCCATCAACTCGGGCCAGCTAACGACCATCAACCAGTCGAACGTACTGACTTACAACTTCAAGAAGAACAAGCACTCGTTAGATGCACTGTTGGGTCAGGAGATTTACACGCAGGTAAATACCACCCAGAATATTCAGGTCAACTTTCTGCCGCTGAACATCACGGCGGAGCGGGCTATTGCTAACATCAACCAAGGCGTACTGCCCTCTACCACGTCGGTGCAGCCCAATCCTACAAGCGGTCGGCCCGTAGATTCGCGCTTGTTATCGGGCTTCACCCGCCTGAATTATGCCTTTGATGACAAGTACCTGTTCACGGGGACGTTGCGCGCCGATGGTTCATCGAAGTTCCGGGCTGGCCAGCGGGTAGGGTACTTCCCCGCCGCGTCGGTAGCCTGGCGCGTATCGCGCGAGGAATTCATGAAAAACGTGACGCCCGTTTCGGATTTGAAGCTGCGTCTGAGCTATGGCCTAGCTGGCAACAACCGCATCAACGATTTCTTATTCAATCAGTTGTTCCAAGTAGGAGGCGGTCAGTATGCCTTAAACGAAGCCGTGGTGCTAGGTACGGTTGCTACGGGCCTGCCCAACACGAACCTGAAGTGGGAAACCACGGTGTCGCGCAACGTGGGCCTCGACGTGAGCCTGTTCAACAACCGCGTACAGTTCACCGCCGACGTGTATAAGAATACTACCCGCGACTTGCTCGTGAGCGTGCCCATTCCGCCCGTGGCCGGCTACACCAGCCAGCTCCAGAACATTGGCTCGACTTCCAACCGCGGCATCGAATTGCAACTCAGCGGCACGGTAATGCAAACCAACAACTTCACTTGGTCGGCTACCGCTAACACTTCCTTGAACCGCGGCCGCATCGAGGACCTAGGTCCGATTACCAACATTCCGGGCATTTCGTCGGGTTGGGCTAGCACGGCCATTGCCGGCGACTACGTAGCGCGCGTAGGCGACCCAGTAGGCTTGATGTACGGCTACGTGACGGACTTCGACAACGGCCGCAAAGGCTTTTACACCGTCGATGATTTTGAAGGTTACGTAAACGGGCAGTGGCGCTTGAAATCGAACGTCGCCAGCGACGCCGCCGTGCAAGGGCAAGCCGTAGCGCCCGGCATCATTAAGCTGAAAGACCTCGACGGCAACGGCGTCGTGAACGACCTCGACCGCACCGTGATTGGCAACGCCAACCCCAAACTGACCGGCGGTCTGAACCAGCAATTCACCTACAAAGGCTTCGACGCCAGCATCTTCGTCAACTTCGTGCTAGGCAACGACATCTACAACGCCAACAAGATTGAGTTCACCACCGCGGGCTCGCCATTCACCAACTTGCTAGGTGTAATGAAAGACCGGTACCGGACCGTAGATGCCAACGGCGTAGCCATCACCTCCCCTGAGGTGTCGCAGCAGGTAAATCAGAATGCCAAAATCTGGCAGCCTACGCGCCAGCTGTTCATTCACTCTTGGGCCATTGAAGATGGCTCTTTCCTGCGCCTGAACAATATCACGCTCGGCTACTCGCTACCTAAGACGCTGATTGAGCGCATCAAGCTCACGCAACTGCGCTTCTACGTGACGGCTAATAACCTGTATACCTTCACGAAGTACTCGGGTTACGACCCAGAGGTAAACACCCGCCGCAACTCGCCCCTCACGCCGGGCATGGACTTCGCCGGCTATCCGCGTAGCCGCGTGCTACTGTTCGGGGTAAACCTCTCTCTCTAATCGTCTTACCACTCAGCATCAACCGATGAAATCCTTTTTACTCCGTTCGACCCTTGCGGTATCGACCGTGCTGGCGGGTATGCTAGGTACCACTGGCTGCAAAGATTACCTTGATATAGATCCGGTAGCGTACTCCAACACCGATGTAGTATTCCTGGACGTGGCCGGCGCTACCAGCGCCGTTATTGGCGCCTACGATATGCTATCGGGCGACACAGGCTACGGCACCCGTCTGAACCTGTACTACCCCTATGACTCTGATGAGATGCAGGCCATTCCGGGGCAGGCCTTCAACGCTGGCAACCTAGGTATTGCTCGCTACGCCGCGCTGCCGGTGAATAATGAAATTACCAACCCCTTCAACAACCTCTACCAGGGCATCGAGCGAGCCAACATCTGTATTAAGTACATTCCGCAGATGGCCGCCTACACCAACGGTTCAGCGGCCGATACGGCGGCGCTGCACCGCCTCTACGGCGAGGCATTGACCCTGCGGGCGCAGTACTTATTTGAGGCTATTCGCAACTGGGGCGACGTGCCCGCGCCCTTCGTGCCCGCCGTGGATGCGGGTGATTTGAAGCTCGCCAACGCCGACCGCAACGCCACCTACGACCGGCTCATTGCCGACTTGCTACAAGCCCAAAAGCTGGTGCCGTGGAGGACGGCGGCGGGCGCTGTGAATGAGCGGATCACGAAGGGTGCCGTGAAAGCTTTGCGGGCCCGCCTAGCCTTGTACCGCGGTGGCTATTCGCTGTACGGCTTAGAGATGAAGCGCCAGCCCGACTACCTGGAGTACTACAAAATAGCCCGCCAGGAGTGCCTGGAGCTGATGGCTAAGCGAGGCGAGCACACGCTCAATCCGAGTTTTAGTAATTTGTGGCTCACCGTCAACCGGCTGCAATTCGACCCGGCCCGCGAAATTATTTTCGAAGTGGCCGAAGGCGCTTCTAGCGCTGCTTCTGACAGCAAGCTAGGGTACTACAACGGCCCACGGCAGAACGCCGCTACCACGTTTGGTAGCTCTACGGGTTCCATTGGCGCCTTGCCTACTTACTTCTACGCTTTCGACTCGACCGATCTGCGCCGCGACGTAACGGTGACGCTGTACACCATCGAGAACAACAACCAACAGCGCGGCATAGCCCTGACGGCCGCCACCGACGGTAAATTCCGCCGCCACTGGCGCACGCCGGCCTTGTCTGGCACCGGCAACTACCTAGGGTACAACTGGCCCATCATCCGCTTTGCTGACGTGCTGCTGATGTTTGCGGAAGTTGATAACGAACTCAATGGCCCGACGGCCGCCGCGCTGGCGGCCGTGCAGGAAGTACGCAACCGCGGCTATGGTTCTGCCTCAGCCGCTGGTGCCCGCTTGACCTTGCCATCTAGCAAAGCCGCCATGTTCGACCTTATTGCCAACGAGCGTTTTCTGGAGCTAGGCGGCGAAGGTATTCGCAAGTACGACCTGATTCGCTGGAACCTGCTCAACACCAAGCTCACCGAAGCTAAAGCCAACCTAACGGCTTTGAAAAATGGTACGGGCCGCTACGCGAATGTACCGCTCAACGCCTACTATCGGGTGCTGTCGGATGGCACCGTGCAATACGCCCGTTCTTTGTATCGGCCGGCGCCCGCTACGGCACCTGCGGGCACCACCACGGTGCAATGGCGCTCATCAGCCAATTTCGACGCCATGATCAGTACCCTCGCTTCCGAATACAAGCCAAACGCGGGCAAAGAGCTGTTCCCCTATCCACAGGGCACCATCGATACGGACCCCAATGTGAAGCAGAACGCCGGCTATTAAGCTAGGATAGAAACCGTTGCTAACCGAGTAAGCCGTCATGCTGCGTTTACCGAGCATTTCTACCGCTTTAGTTATTCCATCAGGAGCTACTTTGGCAGTGAAGATGCTTCGGCAAACGCAGCATGATTGCTTTATAAGTGAGACATAGTGTA
>Ga0325401_1001715_pt1 | contig 18827 bp, 6 predicted proteins | sample PopdelMetagenome_FD_205666 | JGI IMG/M metagenome (GOLD analysis project Ga0325401, IMG submission 205666) | Populus deltoides microbial communities from Bellville, Georgia, United States - Xylem-PdKOR-R2 | ecosystem: Host-associated > Plants > Phyllosphere > Stem > Wood/Secondary xylem | place... | reverse complement strand
AGTGGATCCTCTAACCTTGACATTTGTTGTTATCATTGTTTAATCCTTACGTTAATCTTGCAACTCAAAGTTCTCATCAACTTCTTCTTCTTCTTTATTATTATTATTATTATTATTATTATTATTATTATTATTATTATTACTACTATTATTGTTGTTGTTATTGTGTTGTTGTTAACTATAATTTATACAATAAACCTCCCTGTGGTTCGACCCCGGTCTTGCCGGGTTATTTATTACTTCGACACTCCTGCACTTGGGAGAAGACATCAATCTTTTGGTCGTGTCAGTGATTAATTTAAATGTCGAGTGAGATAAAGAAATAAACTAACACGTGAAATGTTAAATAATGAGAAATTATGTAAATTTCCTAATCGGGCAAGATAATTATAGGAAGGTGGAAATTTTGCAATCTTCAGTGATGTTATTTCAAAAATAAAAGGAAATTTCAAATAAGTTATTGCATGACCCTTGCGCAAGAAAAGTTAAATGCCGTTACAAACCCGCACACATTCGTGCTATAGGTTGGAATAGGGGGGTAAGGACTCCAAGGAAAATGTTATGATAATCATAAATAGGAATTTCCACTGAATTATTCTAAGACTCGCGATGATTTAAGTAAATTAAGTCTAGTTTTACATTATCTCACAATCTGATCATTTGATCAGGATGAAATTTTACAGGGGATCTTCTGACATATTTTTTTTATCTTGGGTTAAAATTGCAGGACAATCAGAGATAAAGAAAGTCTTGAAGATAAATTGTCAGTACTGAGTCAGTGCATAAAAAACAGGAAAATAAATTATGGTTTCACCAAACAAGGTTTAAGACATTTTATGGGGGGATATAATTACATGGGGATAAGACATGCATGCTCTTTTTTTTTCCAGTATGTGCTTTCTAGAACAACCCCCCTGGCCATTATTTCCTTCATTTTCTCTTTACTAAAACCACTTGCATGTCCTTGCAAAGAAGAGCCTTGAGTGAGTTTCTATGTATATGAGAAGAGCAAAGGTACACCAGGAGATATCGAGAGGGAGATGGATGGTTTTTTTGAGTGAAAGAGTTAGGAGGTGAGGCTGGGGATTCTTAAGAAGAAGAAAACAAAATTGGAGAGAAAATTGAAGGAGGACAAGAACTGTTGCTAAGCCCATTACGCCCTCTTCCACCTTTAAATCGATCTAAAATTTGGATAAGATGTTCTAATCAACCTCACGTACAATCTGATTATTGGAATCAAATTTTGTTTGAAAGTTACAGCTAGTAAGGTGAAACTGTACAAAGCTAGGATTTCTTGTTTCATAGTAGTCAATATCAACACCATGTTTCTCTTTCATCTACCATTGGATTGCCCTAAAATTTAGAAGAAAGGTTCATAAGATCAAGTTATTACTTATAAACGGTGGAGATTTTAAAAAAAAGCCATCAAGAAGAAATTGTTCACTTTTAACTGTAAGGGTTTAGAAAACCCTGATTTCTAAGTTAGTCTAGTATAAAGGAAATCGTGTCTAATTTAACTGTTGGATCATTCTGATTTAGAGGTATATTGTGCAAGACTTCGAGTTCTATATTCGGATAATTAGGTTTGAATATATAATCTACATTTAATTATTTATTGCTTTTTGAATCTATTACTAATTTTTGCAAAATTTACAAAACTTGATTGGATATATATTTTGATGTAATTGGAATTGTGTGGGTGCTAGGGTTTATATAAATGTTTGATAATAGAAGTTTGATTGAACAAATATGTTAAGCAACAATGGAAGGACATCTTATGATTTAATATGAGGATGGTTAAGTTGATAAAGTGTGCACCTTGTGTAAAAAAAGAGATAATTATGATGTAAAGTAGGAAGAAACCTTGTTGCTTGAACAAACTTGATGTATAAGGTTAATTGTAAGTTGTGTACATGTGAATAAGGTAAAACACATGAAGTAATTGAAAGAGAAGTGGGGTTTCAAAACTAAGATTCAAAACTAAAATTTTAAGTTAATGAGTTGAACTTTTACATAAATGAAAGAACATTGACCATGTGTATAAACATGGGAAAAGGTTGAAACATAACTTATAAGTTGCAAATTATATGTTCTTGTACAAGCATAATGAGAAATGTTGAACAAGTTAGGAAATAACTTTAATATTGGTCTTGTCACGGTGATAATGATAGTATGATTTATGTGTTAAAATTGGTATTACTTAGATTGTAAGATCAATTGTTGCCATTGATCTTTACTTAGTAACACCATTGCATTTTAACATGAATTGTTGGATGGAAAGTATGTAATTGAACAAATGTTGAGGTCTTAGAGGAAATGGTAAGAAGTTATGTAGTTATGCATATGAAAACAAATGAGAAAGAATTGGGATTGATACTCTTATAAAAATCATGATTCTTATTTAAGGGGAATACAATAAGAATGACAACAAGACCTTACTTGACAAAAAAGAAAAAGTTAAAGGAGTAGTAGAAAACTTAAGATGATTGTGTCTCAAATCTTATAGATGGGGAAAACTGGACAGTTTTGGTATTGAACTCCGAGATGAGATTAGGACTTAAAAATGATAGAATTTATGATACATTCTTCACAAATATTATAGGTATCAATGTTATCTTTTAAATAAAGTTGGCCTTGATTTAATTGGAGTTGTCTAACTCCAGATATGAGCCAAAAACAGAGTAAAGGTCTAATCGGTAAAAATCTAGATAGATCGTAGTTCTACTGTGATTGTTTAATTTGAGCCCTAAAACTATATAATTTGGAAGTGATTTACTACAAAAACGTGTAGGTATGAGTGTTATCTTTCAAATAGAATTGACCTTGAATTAATTGGAGCTATATAACTCTAGATATGACTTATCAACCAAAGAAAGGTCGAAATTGATCCTCGATGGACAAATTTCATTAAGTATGATAACGGGTGAATTTGGGTAGGTTAAGGCTAGAATTGGGTATCCTACCCTTAGTAAAGTTGTATATTAATGTCTTAGCTTGCAAAAGCATCAAGCCATGATCAAAACTGAGGTCTAGAACTTTACTTGTAAGCAAAATGCTAAACAATGTTCTTGAGTAACAAAATGGAGTTAGAAAATGTAATGAAGAAATTAGTTGAAAGGCAACAAATTCATATTCATGAACTTGCATGAATGGAATTTCAATGATATGAGAATTCACATTATGGTAAAGTTATGAAGTGATACTTATGATACGTCTTAATCCAAAACAAGAGAGGTGCTTAGAGCAAGTTCATCTGCGGTTAAGGTGACTCGTTCAGTCGGAGGAGCAAGTAGTTGCTTCACACCTTTTCTTTTCAATCTATGTAAATTTATTGATAAATTTTAGAATTCATTGTTTTATTTATTCGATAAATATTGAAATGAATATGAGACTCACCTTGCGTACATTGGTATGGATTAGTTATATTAATGTTTGAATGGACATGAGTACCCTGCGTGTATTGGTATGGATCAAATTAGTTATGATAATGCTTAAATGAACATGAGTGCCTTGCATGTTGATTAGTACTTAAAAGTGCATTTTTATCAAGGTTTTATATCATCATTTTGCACTTGAAGTATCAATAACTCCTTAACTAGAGCATGTTTTATAATAACAAGTCTAATAATATAAGATAGCTTTAATTTATGATAAATGCTCATTTTAAATGCAGGCATATCTCACAATTCAAAGGATTGATTGATGTGATTAACTATTGAAAGTGAAAGGACAAAGAAAAGGCTAAGCTTAGAAAGGAGATACCGATTCAATTCAAATTGGAACACTGTTCAGTTATTGGGTCATATTTGGTGAAGATAACCTGCTCAAATTGCCAACAAGTTTCATGAAGATAACCTGCTCAAATTATGATGTTAGCAATAACATTTCATCCAGACAAGAGCTTGAAGGCTATCCACCACGTCCATCAGAAGCACTACTCAGTATTTTAGCCATATCTCGAGCTCTAGTGATTTGTTCAGTTATTGGGTCATATCTGGTGAAGATAACCTGCTCAAATTGCCAACAACTTTCATGAAGATAACCTGCTTAAATTATGATGTTAGCAATAACATTTCATCCAGACAAGAGCTTGAAGGCTATCCACCACGTCCACCAGAAGCACTACTCAGTATTTTAGCCATATCTCGAGCTCTAGTGATCCAAATGCTCTAAAATTTTATAGGTGGAAAGATAGGATGATCTCCAACAACTTTCATGAGGAACACGTTGCCAAATTCGGATTGCATCAATGTCATTTCATCTAGCCAAAATGCTTGAGTTCTATTGTCCACCAAATCCACTAAATCAATAGTTGACCACTACATCAATAATCAATTACCAAATGAATAGTTCTGAATTTTAGCCTATAAAAGGAGGCATTTGCCATTCATTTAGGAATTTTGGTTCTTCAGATCAAGATCTTCCTCTTGCTCTCTTTCTTTGTAATGTTCAAGTTTTATTCTAATTTTATATTTTTCTTAATCTCTTGTTTATGCTTTTCATTTCCTTTACCATACTTAGTTAACTTATATCATGTTTATGTTCTTATATTGTTTATTTATATTTTTCTTCTTCATAATGTCTAGCTAAGTTAATTATGTCAAGGTGAAAAGGTTTTACTAATGGTGTTAGAATATGTATAATATAAACTCAACATGGACTTTAATGTTCATATCTAAGAAAGTTTGCTATTAACATGTCTTATCATTTTTATCTTATTAATTCTTAATACCTTGCTTGTTAAATGGTTAATCTAGATTTGTGTTGTATAACACTTGGTACATCAAATACTTGATCCTTCATAGTCTTCGGCCGACATCGTTGTTATGAGAGGAATTTGATTTGTTGTCAACATAAGTTAACATCATGAATACCTGATAAAATTTATAAGTATGGTGTTACGTAAATAAGATGATTAATATGATCATGCTGATAATTTATAAAGAGTTTATACTTTACTTATCTCTAATACTATTAGTGGATCCTCTAACCTTGACATTTGTTTTTATCATTGTTTAATCTTCACATTTATCTTACATCTCAAAGTCCTCTTTAACTTATCATCACCATCACCATCATCATCATTGTTGTTGTTGTTATTGTTGTTGTTGTTGTTGTTGTTGTTGTTTATAATTTATATAGTTCACCTCCCTATGGTTTGACCCCAGTCTTGCCGGGTTATTTATTACTTTGACACTCCTGTACTTGGGATAAAACATCAACTCTTTGACCGTGTCACGTGTATTGTTATGTATCAAATTAATTATGATCATATTGGAATGTATATGAATACATTGCGTACATTGATAAGTATCAAATTAAATATGGTAACTTTGAAATGGATACGATTATCTTATGTATATTGAGAGGAGGTGAAGGAGATACGATACATTTGACATTGATCTGATTATTTTACATACCTTGATATGGATTGAGTATATACAATAACTTGGAGGGTGGGGGAGAAAAGATGGATACGTGGTCATCGTAGTGTCGGTGGCTAAGGATACCTTACAATGATACTTAATGATCTTAGTGAAGGTGACTAGGTTTATATTTTGATACTTAGCACCATGATGAGGGTGGCTAAGGTTATGTGTTGATACTTAACACCATGCTGAGGGTGGCTAGGTTATATGTTGATACGTAGCACCATAATGAGGGTGGCTAAGGGTATATATTGATACTTAACACTATGATAAGGGTGGATAAGATTATGATGCAAACGAATAAGTGGTCACCATGAGATCAGTGACAAGGGTTGGTGAAGTCGATGCATTATCGAAATATCTATGATTAAGGGAATAAAGTATGTTTTATCAAAATATCAATGATTAAAGGAATAAAGTATGTTTTGTTGAAATATTGATTATTGAGGGAATATCTATGGTTAAAGGGATGACTTATGACCTGAAAGGAATGGATGTTCCATGTTTGGGAAATCAACTTATGAACAAGAAGGAATGGTACAAATACGAAGGCCAATGTTGTGTCATTGCCCAAGCTACTTTCAAAATTATGGTAAATTAAGTTGCTTTCGATAAATCAAAGGTCAATAATAAGTCACTACGAAATATTTGATAACTATGTAAATCGAAGTATACTAATCAACTTGAAATTGAGAGAAAGACCTTACTCATGTCGAGTATAAATATTTGATGTGTTATTATTGTGAAATTATGACTATTATTCATGAAATTTTCTATAGGATAGGTGCTCTCACTATCATACATGTTTAGAAGACAATTTATATTGTAATATGAACTTATGCTTAATAAATTTTTGTTGTAGGACCTTAAGAAATCGGTAGACCTAATAGTTAGGTTGTAGTAAAACTTTAAATTCAAAACTTTTATTGTACACGTAAATAATTTTGTAAGCCTAACTAAAAACTTTCTCTTACTCTCTCTCATTCTTCAATGACATTTCTATTTATGTTGGAATTGTGTATGAAATCCATATATAAAATATTATTATGCAAGTTGGTGTACATCCTTACATAATTTCCCATGGCATGCATCAATAATATAATCGTGTTTTATGTTGGATATTAATTTAAATTCAGATAAAAATAAAAAGTGTGAATAAGTAACAAATGGATTAATTAGAGATTAAGGTAAGTATGATATATACATTCATGAAAGAAAAATTTATAACATGTGGTTAGACTATACCTTCTTTTTTTATAATTCAAAATATACATATATGAGATTAGATTTATTTCTCTTTTAACTTTTATTTATAATTAATTTTTTGTGGGATGAACATGATGTAATTACTAAATGATATAAGATATAATGAGGTTAAAAGAATATGAGGGGTCGATTCTTGGCTGAAATGATGTGAAATAAGGTCTAGGACAATTGAACCATATTTGTGATAATAACTTGTAATATGGAAGAAGTAGTTGATAAATTGATACGTCTACATATATAGAAAAACTCTGCCAAAATTTAGTAGTACTGTTAATTAATAAAGGAGCATGACTACGTGTATAAATAAGTATGAAAAAAATTAGCCATAATAAAGGCTCATATTCGATGGAAATGTGTAAAATTATTATAAAATTTCATGTTTTAACATCCTCTAGTTAATGGGGTGTTATATAAAAGAATTCTCTTACAAGTATAGAAGTTAAAGGCATTTGATCATGAAGAGTAATACTATTTGTTATTTGGCAACCTTCACATGTCTTGCAAAATTTAAATGCATCTTTACCAATAAAAACCACATTCTAATACTTTATGGGTTGTTCTTTTTACACCAAAATATCCTTTACAAGTATAAGAATGGAAAAAGCTAAGAATATAATGAAACTCATTATCAGGTACATACCCTTTTATAATCTGAACAGAACAAAACTTCCATAAATAAGCCTTATCCTAGACATAATAGTTTGCATCAGATTTGAGCTTCTCTTCTAAGCCTTAGAGAACTTACTTGGGAATTTTTTTGGCAAGTAAAAAGTTAACCAAATCCGCATACCTGGATAAAATCCATATAAAGAAAAGAACTTCTCATCAGGAAAATGCTTTCTTATAGGTGAGACATCATCGTCATTCTTGTGTGATAGTCGACTTATGTGATTGACAACTTGGTTCTTAAACTCATTTCTTGTCATTGATTTCAAGATCAAATTCTTGCAAAAGCAAGATCTATTTTATTAATCTAGGCTTTGACTTCGTTATATGCAGAAGGTGTTTAAGAGTTGCATGATCAAAAAATAATAATTTTAGTTCCAAGAAAGTATGATCTAAACTTTTAAGTGCAAAGACTACAACAAAGAGTTCTTTCTTTATTGTATGATAATTGCATTGAGCCTCATCAAATGTTAGCTCTTTGGCCTAACACAATTCCAATTGCAAAACCACTTTCATCACACATGATATCAAAAGGAAGATCCTAATTTGATGGCTACATAATGGGTGTTAAAGTTATTATCTTCTTAAGTTCATTTAATGCATACTTGTAAGCATCCCCAAACATAAAATTTACATCCTTCACCAAAAATTTACATAAGATCAATGTTATTTTTGAAAAGTTCTTAATAAATCTTTGATAAAACTTGCATGTCTTATAAAAGAACAAACTTCACGCACACTTGCGGGACAAGGCAAGAACAAGAAAATATATATCTTAGATTTCTTAGGAACTATATGAATTGGAGTTACTCATTTACCATCTAAAATAGGGCATATTACTCTATCATAGAAAAATTCAAATGCCTATGCATACAAATGGAATGGCTAATTCCTTTAATGTCAGTCAAGGTTCATCCAATTATAGTTTTATAGTCACAAAGCATCCGTACAAGTCTCTTTTCTTGTATATCTATCAAGTTTTTTGCAATGATCATATGTAATGTCTCATTGTTACCAAAATAAGGTATACTTTAAGTAATTGGAAAAAGGTATTAATTCAAATTTAGGTGCCTAAAAGCATAAGGTAAAAGCCTCGCATGAAAGACATGTAAATCATGAAAAACCTCATTATGCCTATACGACATGGCTTGCAAAGCTTGCAATACCATGACTTAATCAACCAAATCATTATCAACAACTAGCTATAAGTTGAATCCAAAATTTGGCTTATTACCATATTCAATTTATCATCACTATTCAAATCAAACATTGTTACACAATAATCTATGATATTTAAGCACATAATAGAATATACATCACATGGCATTAAAAATATTGAATTAAACTATTTCACCATCTATTTCCATAGTTAATGTCCTTACATACACATCAATCTTAATTATAGTTATCCTAAGGAATGGTTGATTACACGATCAAAGAGTTGATGTCTTATCCCAAGTGCAGGAGCGTCAAAGTAATAAATAACCTGGTAAGACCGGGGTCGATCCATAGGGAGGTCAACTATATAAATTATAAATAATATAATTTAAAAAAGATTTAAAGAGATCTTTGAGATGTGAGATTAATATGAGGATTAAATAATGATAAAAACAATTGTCAAGGTTAGAGGATCTACTAATGGTATTAGAAATAAGTATAGTACAAACTCTTTTTATTACTCAACTGGAAACCATACACAAAGGAGGTTCAAATCAGATGATTTATCCTTAATAGTTCATTAAAATTTTTTAACATGATCATATTAATTATCTTATTTTAGTAACACCATACTTTTAAATATTGTTAGGAAATCATGATGCTAACTTATGTTAACAACAAATCAAGTTCATCTCATAACAACGATATCGGCCGAAGACTATGAAGGATCAAGCATTTATTGCACCAAGTGTTATACAACACAAATCTAGATTAATCATTTAACAAGTAAGGTATTAAGAATTAGTAAGATAAAAAAATAAGACATATTAATAACAAACTTTCTTGGATATAAACATTGAAGTTCATGTTGAGTTTATATTATACATATTCTAACACCATTAGTAAAACCTTTTCACCTTGACATAATTAACTTAGCTAGACATAATGAAGAAGAAGAACATAAATAAACAATATAAGAACATAATTATGATATAAGTTAACTAAGAGTAATAAAGGAAATAAAAAGCATAAACAGGAGATTAATAAAAATAAAACATGAAATAAAACTTGAACATTACAAAGAGAGAAAGCAAGAAAATGATCTTGATCTGAAAACCAAGATGCCTAAATGAATGGAAAATTCTTCCTTTTATAGGCTAAAATTCAAAACTATTCATTTAGTAATTGATTATTGATGTAGTGGCCAACTATTGATTTAGTGGGCTTGGTGGACAGCAGCACTCAAGCATTTTGGCTGGATGAAATGATATTGATGCAATAAGAATTTGACAAAGTGTTCTTCATGAACATTGTTGGCAATCATCTCCTATTTCTACCCACAACATTTCAAAATATTTGGATCAATACATCTCAAGATATGGTTAAACTACTGAGTAGTGCTTCTGGTGGACGTGGTGGATAGCCCTCAAGCTCTTGTCTGAATGAAATGTCATTGCTAACATCAGAATTGGAGCAGGTGGTCTCATGAAAGTTATTGTAAATTGTCTTATCTTTTCACCCACCAAATTGGACGTCATTTTACTTTCTAGAACTCCATCTATGGGCAAAATTCTGAGCAGTGTTTGGGCTGGATTACAGGACAGATTCTGACTTCTCTTTTGTGACCAAGCTTTGAATTTGAAAAAGGTAGATTTGGGTCTTCCACTCTTCATGAAAGTTGTAGGCCTTTGTCGTAACTTTTTAGAACAATAAACCAAACATCAATCCAAGGTCCACAACTCTAGATATGATCAAATGACTGAATGATGTTCCAGTTTGATCCAGCATCTCTTCTCTAACCTTAACCCTTCCTTTATCCTTTTATTTTCAATAGTTAATCACATCAATCAATCCTTTAAATTGTGAGATTTGCCTATATTTAAAATGAACATTTACCATATCTTATATTATCAGACTTGTTATTATAAAATATGCTTAAGTTAGAGAATTTCATGATACTAAAAGTACAATATGATGATATAAAACTTCAATAATAATGCACTTTTAAGTACTAATCAGTTGACCTAAAAGAATAGGTGATGCATTAGGTGATTTATCATTTTTCATATAAAAAATGTAAAAATCAACAGGAAAAACCAAACATTTAAAGTTAAGTAAATTAGTGTAAGAGATAAAACATGTATAAAAGACTGAAAATAATATACTAAAAAGATAGAATAATATAATTGTATTAATAAATACCCATCTTTTATACTATTGGATTTTGAAAATTTAGAAGATAATGGATTTAAACTAAAAGTACTTTTGACAACAGTAAATAATTTTTAATCGATGCATCAATCAAGATTAAATCTTTTCTTTAAGCAATTTTAAGAATACAGCACTCTTGTTGATATGATGTATTCATGAGATCCAAAAATTTATTAAAGTGAAAATAAAAAAACAATTTTTTAACAATAAAATCAAACCATTTAGAATAAATAGCAAAGACGCATGATTCATACATAATGTATTTTAAGTTGGATTCCAATTCCATTATATGTTACAATCATTACTAGCCTAAAAAAAGACATCAAAGATAAAAATAAATAACTACAAATAGTAGCAACAAAAATTATTGCTTCGTTACGACAACCAAGAACGACAAAGCTTTAATTAAAGGGATATCTGAGAGTGTAATAAAGATTATTTTTTAAATTGTTTTTAGCATAGAAATATATTAAAATAATTTTTTTTTAAATATTTTTCATATCAATGTATTAAAATTACGATTCAAAAACACTAAAATATTAATTAGAAGAAAAAATAATTCAAATTTTGATAAAAAGCAAATACAATCTCAATGTCAAACGTGCATTGAATATACAAAGACAACTTCAATCCACGGTACCATATATAGACAGAAAACATTCTTCAACCTTCATGCTACAAGCTAACCGTCTTCTACATCTATCCATGAAATGTTGAAGCACACAATAATGCAATGTCCCAATGGGCATTTATTTGTAACCTTGCATGTCTACAAGCCAAAACGAGAGCGGCAAAAACAGATCACGAGGAGATATTTTTAGGCTCATTTAAGCTCATGGCCGCAATAAGCACGTCAAGGAGCTGCTGGTGTGCAGTTAGATGCGGAAAATGCCCATCAGTTTCAATGATCTCAACCGTAGATTTCCCTTTGATCTTCTCCTGCATGTAGTAAGCAACTGAATTTGGCACTACAATGTCTCTAGTGGTCTGGACTATAATGCATGGTGTCAAAACCTTCTCAAGAATGTCCCTTTCATCACAGTAAAAAACAGTTTTGGCTACAGGGACGGCAAACTCAGGTCTCATTCTTTGCAAGCATTTTGAGAACATGTCAACCGAGGGAGGATCGTTTGCATCGACAACAACAGAAGCAAAGGCTTGAGCCCAGTTGTCGTAGTTGGATTCTATGTTTGAAATGATATCCTCAACCTCCGAGTTATTGAAACCTCCTTCATAATCATCAGCATTGATGTACCTGAATGTCAGAACCTTAATTTTAGAGGCAGCAACAAACTAACTTGAGCTAAAAAAATAATTAGTAAAGATGCTTTGGCCCCAATTACGTTATTCAATAAAGGTTTATTACCCAAAAAAAGAGGATATTAAGGTGTCAATAAATTAAGCTGTGAGGTGTCCCACTTGATGAATTATTTTGCTAATTATATTAACGTATGTCACAACTAAACTTGATTTAAGGAAGGCTATGAAAAAATAGATATGTGCTAACTGTTCGGCCGGCCGGCTAGCTTCAGTAGTTCGATTATATCAAATAAGCAACTGTCCAAAATGGTTTTGGCTCCTTGCCGGAGCATGAATAAAAGAAAAAGGCATGCTGATAATAATCAATCGATTTTGATTTAGTTATTCTCAGATAATGACTTTGCTAATCATCTATATATCAACCAATCCTTTGTTACGGTTAATTTCCGGTGAAGGAAATATATAGTCAGTCAGTACTAGAGAGCAAGACGACACCATCACAAGTAATCCACCATGTCCACATGTTTGATTGTCTTATTGTGGCAAGAGCAGATAGAGTATATTTGGTGTAGGTGTTGATTCGTAACCAAAAGTTTTGAACCGTCTTCAAATCTAGTTATTTGAAAATAATCTGTTCAAGTTCGATTGGATTGATGTTACAACATCTAGATTGAACGCAGAAAATTTGTACCGGAGGTTGGAAAATTTGTTTGCATATGTGATAGTAATTGGAGTTTAAAATATTTTTTATTTAAAAATGTATTAAAATAATTTTTTTTATTTTTAAAAATTATTTTTGTAATTAGCACATCAAAACAATCTGAAAATATAAAAAAATAATTTAAAAAAATAAAAAATTAAAATTTTAAAAAAATATAATTTACACTGTGTTCCTAAACAGACCGGTTGCCTTAGATCAATATTCTAGAAAATTAACTAGTACTAAAAACAAAATATAGAATAAAAAAAAAAACCTCAAGACTTCACAGATGATACTAGCTAATAGCTCTCCACATATCACGATAAATTCATGCCGGAGTTAGCTGGTCAGTCCTTTATTCTCCACTATTTCCTCCAAATTATTTGTAGGGATCTTAATAATTTGTTGCAAAAATAACAAGAAGTGAGAGGGTAACAACAGAAAGAGTTGGTTCATCGATCTGATAGCAACTATGGCCAGCCTGACCGATGAACAAAGGTAAGGATGATGATACTTCAATCAAGTTAACCTCAAAGGGGGCATCGAACAAAAACCAAAACAACATTAAGAATCTCTTGTATGGTCGGTACAAAGAACAATACAAGTTCATTTAAATAAGTAAAAGTGGACAGAACACTTGTGTCATAAATTAAGAAAATTAAACAACAGTACTTTAAGAATTCGTAGTTACCTGGGAGATGCCCCAACAAGTATGAGCCTCTTAAAAAGATCAGGCCTTTTAATGGAAGCGATGCATCCTATCATACCAGACATGGAGTGGCCTACAAGAACAGATGATTTCAAGTCCAGCTCATCCATGAGACTGATCAAATCATTTGCAAAAGCATCATATGACGAGTACTTAACAGGGTCAAAGAGATTTGGATCTTTTATAGCACCAGAAAAGATCCAGTCAAAAACAAGTACCCGACAATGCTTAGCCAAGCGGGGAACCATTTTATCCCATACAGACTGGTCTCCTCCAAACCCATGTGCAAGAATTATGGCTTCGTTGCCGGAGCCTGTAACTCTTGCATTCAAGGCTCCTGAAAGACCCTTTTCCGGCACCACCATGATGTAATAAGAAGGGAGAAGACAACTTAAGCAGATCGAAGAGGGGAAGAGGGACTAGCTAGCTGTAGAGTTTAGAGAGTTTGTTATGGCTAGGTGTTTGCTGTGGCCCCTGTTATATAGGACGAAGGAGTGGCTCGGCTAGTCCCTCTTCCCTTGCTCTCTCAAAAAACAAATTCGGTCAGTTGCTCTCTCAAAAAACAAAAAATCTCGAGTTCAAATCTTAAAACAAATAAAATAAAAAACCCTAATATTTCACTTGAAAATAGTTTAAATATATCAGCATCCTCCTAATCTTTCTACTATATGTTGGAATCCACCTACCTTATCACTAGACGTAATGTTTTACTATAAAAAAAATGGTGACAAACGTCTTTGAATACATTTATAAAATGTTTTTACAGATTGCTACAACGGTCTTTTGTCAAAATAGCACCGAAAGAAAAAAGAAATTGTAAATTCTGGTTAAAATAAAATAACAATTACATAAAAGTATGAACATGTCACTATTTTACATAAAGATTACAACTTTAAATGAAATTGAGGAGTTGACTTGCTTTTTATCTCATTCACGTAGATAAATTTGATTCACTTTAAATTAATAAAAATAAATAAACCGCGGTGCTATATCTTATTGATTAAAGATTAAAAATCATTGATTTATATTATTTTTTTTTCTATGAGCTAGAAATATACAAGATATTTATTCAAAAGAGGTGGGTCTTATTATAATAATTAATTATGACTTTACTTTTGATTTCTTTATTTACTCTTTACCTACATAGAAAGAAAAAAAAATATTAAGGCATTACTTTGTGAAATAAAAAAACAGAGCCATTAATTTATCCTAATATAAATCCTGCAAGCTGCAGCTGATCAAATAGAGAAATAAAAACATAAATCGCGAGCAAAATTTTTTTATAAAAAGATTGAAGTGGAGTCACCAATTAATTTATCTTTCATCAAACAAAACAAGGTAATTTAAATTTAAAATCTATTTTTATTTTGTTTTGAGATGTTTGTTAATAATTTGATGAAGTTCTTTTATAATTCTACCATTTTTGCTTTTTTTTTTCCAGATCTGCTAGTTCTACCAATTATTTTTTGAATTCTTTTTATGGTGATTTTTTCCTAATTAATTAGATATATTTTATTGGTTTATTTTTATTATACTTGAATCTTTTTTTATGTTTCGCTTTTAGTAGAGTCACCAAAATTATCAATTTTTTCTTACGATATATGTTTTGATTTTAGGTTGACCGATGAACAAACTAAGAAGAATTGATTCTTTATTATTTTTTACTTTATTTCAAAGTTTATCAAATATAAATAATATTTCGCTTTAGCTAATGTTTCTTATATACTTTATATATTTATATTTTGATAGGTATAAATACTAACAACATTAAAGTGATGGATACATTATGAAAATAAAATTAATTTTATTATTTTAACTCAATTTAATATTACTTTAAACCTTTTACTTTATATAAAGATCATTTAAATAAAATTATACAAATTTTATTTTACACTCTTGAACAATAAATTAATTAGAAAAAAATCACTATTTTAATTTCTTAGGGCCAGCGAGAAGAAAGCAGAACCACAGAAAAAGAAAAGGTAGACCTACCCCGCACTGCCGTAGAGTCCTCCGGGAGGTGTAAATGAGTTCATGCTGCCATCATACGCAAAAGGAGCCTCTTGTCTTTTCTGCATTGTAAATTTATAATGGACTTGTACTGACGCTGAGAGGTGAGAGACTTGGGAGATAAGTCCAACGTCTACCTTTTCTGACATTAAAGATGGTGAGCCCCACACACGTCTTTCCTTTTCGAAACTAAGCATGCGTTGCCTTGTTCTATTCTTTTGTGAATTGCTTGCTATAGGGGTATTCGGCCTTCTAACTTTATATCTTTATTGTTCGGAGGTATTTGTTTTAAGTAAAATATTTTCATAAAAAAATAGTTAATTTCAGTTTATAAAATTTTATAAAATATTTTAGATATTACAATCATTACAATCACTAATATCAGCATCATTCTACTATCATTGCAATATTTACTTCATTATTTGCCAAATATTGTAAGATTTGTTCCATAGTATTATTTACATAAAAATAAACATTAACATGTCATTCAAATAAGAACACTGAATGTTGATGATAAAATTAAAAAAAAAGTTGAAATCAATCTCGAATCAAAAAAATTGATCGAGTTAGAAGAGTTCTTAATCAATCATGAGAGTTAGAAGAGTTCTTAATCAATATGACCAGGATTTACAATTCAGTAAGAAAAAGCGATTCATCAACAAGATTTGAATGCATTTGAAACATCATAAAAGTTAATAATATTGAGGGCAAGAGTCCTCACCAGAATAACTAGTCTAAGTCACGGATTAGCTTAGGATTCATGTTGTATTCAATATAGAAGAAATTTAGTTTATATTAGGATTCAATAAAACCCTTCATCTAACATATATCTTTGTATAGGATTACTATTAACTATGTAGTTAGGATTTAAGCTTTAAATCATTATATAAAAAAGGCATATAGTCATAGTGAAACATGGTCAACTCCATATATATAATTTTTGCAATTTAATTTATTTTGTTTGTAGTATAAGTACTTTTTTTCTTGCTTTTATTTATAGTTTTATCTACACCTTTCCTTATTTTTCTAGCTCATTTAAATTATTGTAATTTTTTCCTTAAACCTTTATTCTTTTTTATCAATGGTGCTTATTAGAACATACACCCTTTTTAAGGCTTAAGATCTAGAATCCCATTTCTAGTTTGATAAAAGTGGTTGTTACCTCATCATAAATTAAAGTCCTAAGTAAAATTAATTAACAACATATAGATTGACACACCTAATGAGATAAGATTCAATACATGTTTCAAAAGCCATTAAATATGTCTCCAAAGAAAAATATAGGTAAGCTTATTGTTGTTGCACTAGACAAATAGCTAGTACGAGAAATGGAAAAGGCTAGTTTCTAGACCATGAAGAGCTTGATAATCTACCATCTTCTTCAATTCTTATGGAATAATGAAACGATAAAATAATTGATGTCTTCTTCCAAGTATATAAGTGTTAAGGTAATAAATAACACAGAAAGACTAGGGTCGATCCATAGAGAGGTTGAGTATATAGAACCACAAATAATGAAATAAAAAGAGTCAAAGAGATATTTAAGATGTGATGTTAATGTAAGGATTTAAAAAAGATAAAAAAAATTCTCAAAGATAGAGGATTCACTAATGCTATTTCAAATAAGTATAGTCTAAACTCTTTTTCTTACTCAATTGGAAACCACACACCAAAAAGGTTTCAATCGGATGATTTATTATTAATAGCTCATTTTAAGTTATTAACATGATCATATTAATTATATTTATATTACACTTGTAAATTCTGTCAATTATTTATGGTTTTAATTTATGTCAACAACAAATCAAGATCTTTTTAGAGCATAAGTGTCGGTTCTCCATAAGGTAAGCTATGAAAGAATCAAGTATTTTTTGTGTCAAGAATTGTACACCTTGAATCAACACTTATCACTTAACAGAGAGGGTATTAAGATTGATTAAGATAACAATTACACATATGTTAATAGCAATTTTTCTTAAATTTAAACATTAAAGTGCAGGTTGAGTTTGTAGTATATTTATTCTTATACCATCAGTGTAACCTTTTCACCTTAGTAAAAAAAAAAAAAAAACTTAACCAAACATAATTAAAAAGAAAATTATAAATTAACAAGATAAGATCATGAGTGTAATATAAATTAACTAAGTGTAATAAGAAAAATGATAAGCATAAACAAGAGATCAATAAGAATATAACAAGAAATAAAACTTAAATATTATAAATACAAATAAAGAAAGCAAGAGAATGAACCTTGATCTCAAAACCAATGTATCATAGATGGATGGAAAATGACTTCTTTTATAGGATAAAATTTAAAATTATTGATATAGTGGCTAACTATTGATTTGGTAGCTAAACAAAACATTATTGATAACATCATAATCTAAATAGACGATCTACATGAATGTTGTAGATATTTGTCTCAACTTTCCAACCTAAAACTAATGGGCTTATTTGGGCTTCTATAACTTTATATATGGGTTGAACACCGAACAATGTCTAGGATGTAGGAAAAATTTAGAATTACTTTCTTGATAAGATTTTAACTTAAAATGACAGTATTAAAGGATGTTTTAGGTATATGTTTTAGCTTTCCATAGAGTCAAACCACATCTGAATCTAAGGTTGATATTATAGCCCAAAAATCAAATGGTATTCCAATTTGACTGGAACCAACCCAACTAGAATTTCTTCTCCAAGTTTAGCCATTTCTTTATCTCTTCATATAAACCCTAGTTTCAATAATCAAACACATCAATTAATCCTTTAAATTGTAAGATATTCTTATGTTATGAACCTGCATTTAAAATCAAGTATTTATCATAAATTAAAGATATCTTATACCATCAAACTTGTTTATTACAGAACGTGAATAAGTTAAGGACTTTAATGATACTTTAAATGCAATATAATAATATAAAATCGTAATAAAATTCACTTTTAAGTACTTAATTACCCCCCAACCAGCTTATTCCTAGTCCATAGTAATTAAAGCATTAACATTAAAAAATAATTTACAGAATCCAAAACCATAACACTCATCATTTTACATCCACAAGTCAATTCAAATAAACAAACTCTTATTAGATTTAATATTTCTATCACATACCCTTTAATCAATATATTAATAAACTTTTTTTTTGTACTCAATATAACAACACATAGTTATGAACCTTTGCTTGGAAGAAAACAAAATTTGTTCTAATATTTTTATAAGGTTAACTTATATATATATATATATATATATATATATAAAACTTAAAAAAAACACTATGCATCCTTCCTTAACCCAAGTAATGAGTTTAGGCTAATAACTACCAAACTAGTTGGCCTTATGACATTAGGTGTAAAGACATTTCTACGAGTTTAGTAACTTGGATTGCAGATACTTAAATGTAGATAGTGCAATGTTTGATTT
>Ga0325401_1001713_pt1 | contig 18834 bp, 7 predicted proteins | sample PopdelMetagenome_FD_205666 | JGI IMG/M metagenome (GOLD analysis project Ga0325401, IMG submission 205666) | Populus deltoides microbial communities from Bellville, Georgia, United States - Xylem-PdKOR-R2 | ecosystem: Host-associated > Plants > Phyllosphere > Stem > Wood/Secondary xylem | place... | reverse complement strand
GGCCCATATACTTGGACCCAAGGCTTGAATCGTGTAAAGGACTCATTGGTCCCTGACCCGACTCAAGTATCCTTCTCCTTTTTTCCTTTTTTTAATCTCTGTTAAAAAATCGCATAATGAGATCCTAAATAATTAAAATGTAAAAATTAATAAACTTCCATTTTCGAACCACAAAACTATAAATTAATATTTCTAAATAAAACAACAAAAACTATAAAATAAGTACATAATATAAACAAAAAGAAAAGATAAAATATATTAAAAAATATGACGTCAGGTATGGATAGAATAATTGAAATTTAAGAAGGTAAACCCTCACCCCAACTCTCACTTATAGTAAAACTTGATCATATTGTTATTATTCAATTTTAAATCTCCACAAAAAAAAATTAAAAATATATAGCAATAAAAGACAAAGGGATACCTAGAAAATGGTTAAAGATTGGTTAAAAAAGTTCAAAGATACAAAGATTAAAATTTAACAGTATATTTTTTATTGATGAAGACCCTGTTAACAAATAAAATTCAATTCAAGTAAAAAACAATTTAAATCAGATATTTAAAAACTCAATTAGATTTTGTTGAAAGATTAATTGAGTTTACAAAAGGTTTGATTTTAAGAAAAATTGATTTTTAGGTTAATTTAGGCTTCGATTAAAAAACAATTAATTTTAGAAAGTAATTTGGTCCAACAATGAAAAAATTATTAAGTCTGGAGACTTAATTAAACTTTGATTCAATTAATTACCAAGAAAAACTTAATTGAAGAAACACTAAAGCTTGGCTAAATTTAGATCAAAATTTCAAGAAATTAAAGCTCAATGAACAAAATGAAAAGACAGAGGCACTCTAGGGAGCTTGTTTTATTTTTCTAGGGGTAATTTCAAACAAATTAAAAGTTAAAGAGTCAATTAAAAATCAAATTGAATTATTCAGAAACCAATGACTTCTTTGTAAATGACGCTAAAATCCAGGAGTCCAAATGCATTTTATCCGGGGGTAAAATTAAACAATGAGAGGGGGATTTTCCATGAATAAGGATCCAATCGCAAAAAGTCAGAACTTCAGGGGGACAATTAAAATTCGCCATATCAGTTAGGGAACAAAACGGCGCCGTTTCAAAGGACACTCATCTTCTTCAGCAGACCAGACCAGGAAGAAGAAAAGCCGTCCCGCGCCCCACGATGCGTCTCCATTACAACTGTAACGGTCCTGAGAGTCCGCTTCATATTGCTGGGCGAACGCATGAAATTCTCTGGCTTTATAAAAGCCAGAGAAAGGCCACGCAAAAGACAGTTGAGAGAGAAGAGATCAGGTGAACGAACCCGATTACCCGAACGAAAAACACAGAATACATAACGAAAAAGCAGGAAACGAGTGAAAAACCAGGGGAAGGAGGACGTAGAGAAAAAAACCAGTGACACAGTAAAAAAAAAACAAAAAACAGAGACAGAAACAGAGAAGGAGAGAATTTAGCTTTGGCCAGTCAGCACACCTTCGCCATCGTCTCTTCATCAAGCTCCAGCACCAGGGAGACACTTAGAGAGACAGGGAGAACAAGAGAAGAAAAAAGAAACCAAGCAAAGAAAAGCAAGACCAGAGGAGAAGCGCACAAAGAACAGAGGCAGAGGGTAAGAAAGTAGCTTCGGCCAGTCAGCACACCTTCGCCATCGTCTTCGTCATTAAGCTCCAGCATCAAGTAAGCTGCGTGTTTTTTCCCTCTTGGGAAATATAATTTTACCCTGTCACTGTCCAACGCATGCGTGAATAATTAACGTATGCATCAACAGTGGCCAGTCGGTTCATAGGCTCGTGCCAGTGTCACTGGGCCAGCTGGTCCAGCCTAATCCGTGCGGGCTAAGTTGGATCCACCAAAAAACAATTAAGGCCGGGCTGAGCCTAGGAGACCCATCCTGCTCAATTTGATTTGGATAAAAAATATGATTGGCAAAACACACTTTATATCAATCTCTTTTATTTTATTTATTTTTATTTAATATTAATCTAAATGAGCCCTTTTTATATCCGAAAATTTGTGAATCCTTTTAAATCCAAGGAGGCTGAGCAGCCCAACACGGAAGTTAGAATAGGGATAAATTGTCTAAGGAATATTCTTTCTCGTGCAAAAAAATCATGTCACTGAAAAATTTAGATATTAAATTTTTTGATTAAATTCCTGATAATATTTTTTTATAGTATTATCTAATACACAATCCTTAAGTAAAATCTCTTTAGATTTAAAACTTGTATTGGGATATATTATCCCATGTTTAATTTTTATCAATAAAAATAAAAATAATATGGTTTGAACTCGTGATTATTTAATTAATAATACTTTGATATTATATTAAATAATTATGTTTTAAATGAAATTTTAATAATAATTTTATATTATTCTCTAGTATACGGTGATAATGTATAATGGTAGAGAGTAAAAATTAAAAGTTTGTTAGTTATTAAGGTTTAGGCTCGTGAAGTGGTCATGTGTCAAATTGAGAGAAGGAAGACTAATATAATTATGTTAATCCTATTATAATATGGCAAGATTCGCATGATGAGTGACCTTTTCTTGTTAAAAAAAAGAAAAGCTCGAAGCTGAAACCTGAACGTGGAGTCCAATTGAGATAATTAAGAGCTATATCACCGAGTAATAACTAATAACCCCAAGTAATCATCACCATAAAGAACCGACACCTCGGCCCATCGGTATGATCTCGGCCGATCGGTATGATCTAACAAGTAACAGCGTACAACTTCACAAAACAAAAAAGGAGAGTATTTGAGTGTTGATTCTCCAGGTCTCTTAATTAAGTTGTTCATCGACAAAGATAATCTAAGTGCTTCCAAGACATTTAACTCACAGTTATTGCCTCTATCTTAACAACTCAGCTTAAACAACGTTACTGGCTGAGCTAGGTGAGACGACATTTACTAGCTGAGCTAGGTGAGACGACAGTTATATACAAAACAAAAATTATGAGCTTAATAATCAGGGTTATTAGAAATTCAAAATGTCTGCATAATGGACAAAATTTTGAATCCAAGGACTATTTAGGGACCAGATGGGATCTTGGTTCCACTCCATGCTCAATTTGCTGGGAACTTGGAGCTCTGGTAACATGTCCTTCCCCATAGGTAAATGGAGACTTGGCCTTTTAATCTCGTTTGGTTTTTCATATCTAATATTGTTGTTGTCTTCTATTTCTTTCTTGAAAACCAAATTTTGCGCAGGCATTAATATCGGTGGCACTGGATCTTCTAGTTGACTGCAAAATGACATGGTGTCCAAAGATGATGGTGGTGGGGATGAAGATGGAGACGCGTGAATTGTCTTCATTTCTTCTTCCATTGCTGCCCTTTGCTCTAGAACTTTCAAGGAAGTTGCCTTCCTGTATATCTTGCACAAGACTATGTCCTGCATTGTATGTCAGAAAATTAATACAAGTACAGCGTAGATTCACCATCTCAAGTTATTCCAAAAATGGGTCCATTCTTTGTATCTTTCTTTGTCAACAGAAAAAAGAATCAGGTTGCTGAGAAATTTCAGAAACAGCAAACACTTCAAAATAGAATGGAATTGAATGATAGCTTACAGCAATATTCCACATGGAAATAACACAGAACTTGACCTTAATTAATACATCTTGTCCCTTCTTTGCAAAAGGTAAAATCCTCATTGCAGTGAGATGTTGATTCTTTGAAACCAACAACAATTGTGGGAGGTTTCTTGGCCACATTCATGCCTAGGAGATCAGAATTAGCCTAACAACTATGTGAAGGTCTTTTTAATTAGTTCTATTTTCCTTTTGCCTTTTCTTTTAAATTAACAAGTGATAGTGATTATAAGTAAAATAATTTAAAACTAACTTATCCCCCCCCCCAAAAAAAAAAAAAATAAATAAATAAGAAATGACACAAACACTTCATTCAATCAAGAGTTAATAAAAAAAATCAAAGCTAAGATTAATATATATGATAAGTACCTTAGGCAAGGAGCATGAATATTCAGGCAGGCGATACTCGTTCATGACCCAATCCGTCTTGTTCCCTCTTGGTGCTCTTCCCTTATAGAAAACAAGAGTCTTTCTCAATCCGATCATCCTCTTTGGGTCCGATAAGCTCACAATTTTCCGGTCAGAACCAGTGGCTTTCCAAAACCCATTTTGAGTAGTCCTATTAGGCCTTCCTCCACTGCCATGCTTCCTGTCTCTAGGCACAAAAAAATACCACTCCCTTTCCCCAACATTTGACAATCCTATACCACAACAACATTAACATTGATGTAAGCATGCATGATTAAGCTAACTGCGTTGTAACATGAACTAAAATTATTAAAAGGGAGTGAGCAATGTATATGTATACCAGGCAAGTCCCAGGGATCATGACGATAGATGTTGAGGTAGCCAATAACATCAAGACGCATTTTTTTACCAAAAACTATATTTTTAAGGTAGAAATCAAGAAGTTCCTCTTCAGTTGGGTGGAAACGGAAGCCTGGAAGATCAAGCTTTAATGCCATTTCAGCCATGGTATGATGCTGGCTGGCTGTAGTTTTTAGTCACTAGTGTTTAGTATTAGTAGTGGTAGTAAAGCTTGCAATTCTCAATATAAAATTGGAAAGGTTGCTCCATGGACACGCTCATTCCTTGCTAGGATATTTATAAAGGGTGAGATATGTTGGTGATGTTGGTTGATAGAAAAAACATTAAAAGAAGACCTGGTCAGGAAGAAAAAAAATGAAGATAGTTGGTGCTCGGAAGATCGATCAATGGTGGAACCCACGCGGTTTATCATAAAGTCACCAGTGACAAACAATGTGAGGGGACACTCATGACATGTCTTTTGGGATCTTGCTTGACCTCGTTTTTTATGTTCTACGGATTTTGGACATTTACTTGGAAATTACAAGGCACGGGGGATGTTTTTTTCCAACAAAAATTTGAACCACATATTTAGGTTTTTGAACAAAATGATTTTTTCCTGGTTACAAATTTCAGATTTCAAACAGCGCATCTTAGAATTTTCATGGTCAGCTAACCTTTCTTCTTTCGTCAGTATTGTAGATACTCTTTGAATTGGTCATAGTAACTAGATGTTTTGCCTCCAGTTTGATTTTTTTGGATTCTGGCATTGAAATGTATGGCAAGCTCCTAGCTGGTCTATTACAGGTATGACTATATGAGTATATATGGTCATATTCATTTTCTATGTAGAGATTACCTCGCTGTTAATTGTATATACTTGCCAACTAAACTACCTTAATACGTACGTATACGATTCATGCTCCGTTTGTTTTTATGATTTAACCTTCATCTTACCCATGTGATTTTAATTAAGTTTCACTGAAAATTCTCTTGAATTTGATTTCAAAAAAAGATATAGCCTTGAATTATTATATATATTTTCTAACCGTAAAATCTACGAAAACACCAAACACACTCTAAAATACCAGCAAGTTACTTTCTTTTCTGGGAAAACCAAGCATGCTCCACGCAATAAGTTTTTCACAAATGAATGGAGATTGATTGCCTTTTCACATTCTAAGCTTGTCCCAGCATTAATCATGTGTGAGCATGATTCATGAAGTTGTAGCTTTTATTGATTTTTCACTTTTAGACTTGGAAGCCGGATAATAATTTCTAGTGTTACAGTTAAACTATTGAGAGGTGTTTAGATCTTACAACGAGAAATATATAAATGTTCTTAAAACGTAGTGGGTCTATATATTAACAAGAGTGAATCATGAAGACTACATGGGTTCGTTTAAATTCAAAGGAGACTCCGCGTTCTTTGAACTCCTTTCACATGATGCTTAATGGTAAAGTTGGAGATCAACGATGCTAATTTTTCAATGATATATATATATGGACAATTTGACTTGGAAGTCCTAAGTCTTCTCCAGAGACTTGAAGAAAGTCTTTTCCCTGTAGGCAAATGAGGGCCTCTTTACCGTTGCCTCTTACTGAAATTCCAACGTTCTTCCATTGATGCTCCCTTGGAGAATCTTGGGGACCCCCCCTCTCTGCATTATTTGCTTTGTTATTGATTTTGATCCAAGGTTGGTACGCAGGTTTTTTTTTTATGTAAATGACAGATGAAACAGTGGAATCAATCAACTTTCCATGAAATTTCCTGGAAGTTCCTTGACACTTTGAGTTCATTATAAATGTACAGAAAAAAAGATGTTTCCCTTTATATAGCATGATTGAAAGCTGAAGCTCTATTATTTTTATAAAGTTTCTGATCAAAAGATTGCTTATAAATTATCGTCTTGGATGTTTTAGCTATTTAGCCCGAATAAATTCATTTCATGTATAAAAGGATGCATGGAAGGCTCAATTAGCTCAAGTTCAATGAAAAAACACAAAGTTCCAAGAAGGTCATGAATTGCAGATGACATAACGAAGACAAAAGTTAAATACCCTGTTTAATATTATCATGATTTGTTATTGAATTGGGTTAAAAATAAATAAAGAGAAAATATCTAATAAAGCGTTATTTTATATAATTATATTTTTATAATAATTTCTTTTGAATATTAAATAACTCTTAACAACTTTTTTAAAGAGAATCATGCTAGACCATTGTCTTTTACTTGTGTGTGAATTGGGCATGGGTATTGGAATTATTGTTGAGTGTCAAAAAACCATCTCAACTTAATAATTTAAGCTGTTAGGTAAGGTTTCAGGATATGATTTATATTATTCTCTAATATACCCCTTTAAGTGAAAGCCCTTTGAGCTTGAAACTTGCGTAGGCTCATATTACCTTGTGCTTAATTTTTATCAAATAAATAGAGATGGTGAGATTCGAACTCGAGACCACTTGGTTATAAAGGCTCCTTAAACTGTTAGGTGAGGTTCCAGGATATGATTTATATTATTCTCACACTGAGACTTGATACGTGATTTCCTTGCTGTTTTGCTAGGCTTTTTTTTAGTATTTTTAAATAATTTTAATATTTTAATATATATAAAAAATTATATTTATATATATATATATATAAACAACCGTACAAAATACCTCCAGTTGAGGCGCAATTCAGGATACGTAATCATTAATTAGATGCAAGTGTCAAAGCACAAGGGACCCATAAATACGGATTGAAAAGAACTTCCACCACGATTTTTAGTGCTTCATGTCAAGTTTCTCGTATTTGCAGGACAACAAATCTTGTTAGAAATTCGAGTGTAGCGTAAGCTAGAAAAATTGCAAGACTCCACCGAATCAGCATTGGAGTTTAGGTTTGGCTATGAACACTCGCAGTATTAGTAGCATTTCAATTTGATTTTTTTGGGCGCTGACATTTTTAAATGCTTGTGATTCAAGAACAATGACTTCTTAGTTCTGACAAAATGGAAAGCATCTTGACAGTAAGAGCCAACAAGTGTGGCTCACATCGTCCCAAAGTTTTGGAATTGAATCCCATTAGGGACCCCGGGGGGGAGGTAAAAGGCATCCATCAAATTGGACAAAAGCCATCAAGATTTGTTGCTGGGCTTTTCTTGAAAAGATAACAGTCCTCCTCCTACTACGGAATTTGATCTGGGTCTTAGCCCAAGACTGAATGGATCACTGCTCCCTAGTTGCTGGAAGGAGAGAATAGCCGAATTACAAGAATTTTGTCCTTAAAGTTAGGATTGAACTAGAGACAATCAATAAAGATTTTAAATCTGAAAGGATTGATTGAAGTCAGGTGTGCGGTACAGGAACGAGGGAGACAATAACGAAGAAGAAATGATGAAGTTGTCAGGGTTCGATGGGGCGGCTGCAGGCCTTGGATATACATGGAAGGTCTCTCAGCCACTGTTAGCCTTGTAAACTGAAAGGATTGCATCTTTTACAGCAACTGCATTCCTCATTCAATCTGCCATGGCGCCAGCCATGTCCCCTCCTTTACTATTCAGATTTTTAGTCACCCCTTGTAAATGCATGGTCGAAGGTATCGGATAAGGATAATGTCATCTGCATCTGACAGATATTAACTTGCATGTATCTCAACAGGTATAAATTTTTTAGATTTGATCGTGTTCCGGTAAAACACGAATGTATTGGTTTGGGTATAGATGCTCCTCTATCTAACCATAACTTGAATTTAATTTAAAATGAATAAATAATCTTAAATTTTTTTTAAAAAAAATACATGTATATCAAACTAATTATTTATTAATAGTTGTCAATTATAGCACCCTTTTTTTTCTATAATATTTTGAGTGATACTCGAACTAGATTTTGTACACGAAGACTGTGTAATTAATAATTAATTTATGTCTAAGAGAAATTGCTAACGATAACATAAAATTAAAATTAGCTTCCCTCTTCCCCTTCAAGTCTGTAGTTGACTCTGGTTTCATAGACATCTCTTTTTCTAGGCCTACTTTCTAGTTTCCCCGAAGTTGTAACATTGACAGACTTAAGTTTTCACTTTCAGTTTCATGTGGGACTACTACACACTTCCATGCCTCAAGTTTCCCGTACTATGTTTGTTTTTATTTACCCGTTTATCTTTTAAGAATTGTTTTTAAAGTGTTTTTTATTTAATTATATATTAAAATAATATATATATATATATATATATATTTTATATCAAGACTTCAAAATAATAATAGGAAAAACATTAATTTGAAATTTTTTAAAAAAATAAAAATTTAAAAACTAAGAAAGATATGGTCCAGCCGCAATATCATGGTCCCCACTGGAATTACTCCCAATTTTAGTTGGTTTATAGTTATCGGTCTCTTGGGACAAGCTCTTGAGGGCGGCAGTGTTTCTGCATCATGATCGTCTTGCCTTTGCAAGGAATGGACCAGCTTTGAGAACAGAAGAAGGCCAAAATGGCAGGCACAAACTGCAAAAAACTTAAAGCGGTCCCCAACTACAGTCACGTTGCCCCAAAACCTGGGCCTTATGATACTCCTTGATACACTTCTTTCGGGTGATCCATGCTCTAATGCTTTTCGTGTCTTTCTTGGACCAGACAGAAACTGGCTGGCTCCTTTATGTCAAATGGCAAGTAGAAACTGTCCCACAAGGTTGATGGGCACTGGAACTGCCTCATGATCCATTCTTGCATTTCTTGATTGTGGCACAGGCTTATCTGGTTCGGTCACCATGCGACGACACACATGTATCCCACTTGCAAGACCACGAATTAGCTCAACTTGCTATAATATTTGATTTAGTATCATCTCTTGTTAAGATAAAGAAATTGCATTGAGTCACTTGGAATTTGCTAAGTTGGAGCTTCATGGATAAGCACTCTAGAAATTGCTTTGAGTCACTTGGAATTTGCTAAGTTTGAGCTTTATGGATAAGCACTCTGTGAGCTAACCTAAATTTGTTCCTCCCTCGGCCTGTTATTAGCTTGTCCAAAAAACGTTGTTGACTCCCTAAATCAGGCCCAAATCTAGATGCTGCTCCGTTGGGTCGATTTTTCTGATGCAGGCTAACAAACACATGGTGTTATCATTTATCCATCACTAGTCCTAGAAAAGGTTTTTCCAAGTTCCCCAGGCTCTGCAGAATCGATTCCAGGGAGTTAGATGGTGTGAAAGAAATATTTTTCAACTCCAATAGTAAATGGATTTAATCCTTTCATTAGAACACCCTCTAAATTTACCTCAAAACTTATTGTAAATATATTTAATATCCAATTATACCAATTTCCTAATCAAAAAAACAATAATTAATACATAAAATAAATACAGTTTTCATTATAGTTATAAGACCCAACCAGAGATCTACTCAACACAAGTTTCAACGGATCAACCTAAACTTTGACTTAAAAAAAACCAAAACACAGTTGTTTTTGTGAGGAAATAAAAGGAGGGTTTTGCATTGAAAAACCCACGGGTCTAGGAATCACCCAGTTGACTTGTTAGGCTGTGTATTATATATGGACTTGCAAATACTTGAGAATTGGACAGGTATAATCACTTAATAAAAAGAATGAAGTTGCCACAAGTCTCCAACTGTCCCATCCCATCCACAGGAAATTTGTGAAGTAACTGTACCAGATTCAAAGGCAGTTCCTGAATCAGTTCCTGAATTTTCACAAAAGTATTTGCTGCTGGTAGAAGCCAGGGGTAAGGATTTGAGTGACTTGACCATTAGCAGTAGCAAAAGGCTAGTACAGAAACCAATAAAAAAAAAAGGACAAAAGAAGCTAGTTTGGTGGTTTGTTATGTCATCGCCATGATTGGTCAGTTCTTTTTGTTTCAGGCTATCATTAACTCTCTCTCTCTCTCTCTCTCTCTCTCAGTAGGAGCACAAAACAAACAGCCCCTGGACTCTCCAGCTACAGTTCAAAAAATCCCTGTCCAAGCTACTGAACTGTAGCAGTAGTAGTATTCCCTGATCACTCATACCCGACCAGCCAGCCCAGCAAACACCGAGCTGGTACAAAGCACTCTACACGTCCACCCACTAACGCAAGCCCCACCATTCAAGGACCCCAAAGCGATGTCAAATGCACAAAACACCACACAAGATAAGGCATATGTAGTTGGCTATAGAGAGCATTGTCCATAGAGAATAAAGCTGGCCGCTTTTTTTTTTGAATTTTTGCTTCTTGTTGTTTCCATATAGATATAATCATTTAAACATAAACATAATTCAAGGTACAAAATATCACTACTACAATCTTAAGACCCCAAGTAAAATTTAGACTGCCCTTTTTCCTTTGATGAAGTGCTAGTAAAACATACACAAAAGACCCCCCCTTGTCAGTTTTTTCACTCCTCTAATCACCCAAGTCATTCATACCGAACCAGAACATTATGGAATCGTTGGTATGTAACCCAAAATCAAGCCTAAAAAGCAAAGAAAGAAAGCCTAAAAAGCACCGAACCAGAACATTATGGAATCGTTGGTATGTAACCCAAAATCAAGCCTAAAAAGCAAAGAAAGAAAGCCTAAAAAGCACCTTTTTATCCCTAACTTCATATCTTCCTTTATAATGTCTCTCCTTTATAGAGCAACTTCAGTATGCAAAGTTGTAGCATTGAACCCCACCTGTTGTTGCTGCTGCTGCTCAATCTCCCAGCTTGCCTTGGCTATAACTCCATCAAGCACAGGCACGTACTCCTAATCAAAACAGTGCATCATTCACAGGTAAACAACACATAAGAAAACAAAGAGGACACCAAGATGAAAAACTGCGAAGGATTATTTCTTCAAACATCAGGTTGTCTTTTCCATAAATGAACTCCTCCAAATTATATGACCTCTGAAAAGAAATCAAAACCTCAGTAACCCACCTCAAGTTTTTGAACAAGTTCTTTGGCATTTGGTGCAGAGACAATGATGTTGCGTTGGGAAGGCTTGATAAAGCCATCATCCACGGCTTTGTCAATGAAAGTCAGAAGATAATTGTAGTAGCCATCAACATTAAGCAAACCCACCTGTGCTTTTTTTGGGAAATAGAGTCAAGAGCTTGAAATAGAGAGCCATGATGCTTTGAGGGGCATGCAAGGAAAACTCACAGGTTTGTCATGGATGCCTAACTGAGCCCAAGTAGTCACTTCTAATAACTCCTCCAGAGTGCCATAGCCACCTGCAACCAAAGTAAAGGATGAAGAAGAAATTATAAACACAAAAAACATCATTGATTACTACGAGAACTAAAAAAGAGACGAGTTCGCGTGATCTATTTATACATAAAAGCGAGAAATGTATGGGACCTGGTAACGCTATAAAACAATCAGAATTGCGGGCCATTTCTGCCTTTCTTTGGTGCATGTCGGCTACTGGCTTTACCTCTCCAACTGTTTCTCCTGTGATCTGTGGTTGCACACACATACACACATAAAGATACAATCTTTGCACACAATGAAGCTAAAAGTTTCAAACTTTAGACCCCAAAAACTGAAAAACTATCACCAACTAGAACAAAACATAAAGAAAATCCATCACAAATGAGATCTTGCACCTCTTTGCTCATCAAAGTTCTTGGTATGATCCTGTAAACAAAACCAGTATTAAAATTACGCTACTCATGCAATAAGATAAGAAACCAATCAACATAATAATCTACCCAGAAAAAGCAAAAGAAGGAGTAAGTATATATTGTACCCAAGAACATTGCCTCCACCACTATGAACAGCTTGAGAAACCAAGCCCATCAGTCCAATGCTTCCACCTCCATACACAAGATCTAACCTTTTTGCCACCTTAAACGGAAAACACAAAAAACCCTTTAAATACCGAGCACAAAAGCCCCAGAAAACACAAAGTGAAAACAGGAAGTATAATTTACCAGCTCTTGACCTAGTTCAGTGGCAGCATCTCTGTAGCATTTTCTCTTCCCAGTACTGCTACCACAAAACACACAAACCCTCTTGAATCTTGATGGTTTCAATACCTTTCCCTCCATTATCCTATTCTGTTTTTTTTTTTTTTTTTTTGCAAAATTTAGCTTCTAGATCAATCCCTACAGAAACTAAAAAAGCGCGTTTTTCGGTTTTGTTTGTGAGTACTGCAATGTTAAATGAAACAGAACAGCCACTATTTATAGACACAATAAAACAATATTAAAAAGGAGAATAAAATTCACCAAAATAAAAAAGAAAAATAAGAAAATAAAATAAAAGACAAAAGGAAAATAAAAAATCAAAATACTACATACAAACCAAACAACATTGATAAAGGGATTGTGATGAAGTAAGACAAAAAGGGCTCAAAGGGACAGGCAGAATGAGCAGTCTCTGCTATCCTCCCATGACTTACACGTGGCATATTGTGATGCCTTAAATCATGAAGGTTTCATACTCTACAGACATTATCCAGTCTCCACCCACTCTCCCTCCCTTGTGACATTTTTAATGCAATGCAGTCATAACTTGGAGGCTAAAACACGTGCAGGGGCTCCCTGCTCTAAAATCAAATCAAGATTGATACTATGCTATTATTTAAGTATTGGACTACAGATTATCTAACATATGGGTCAAGCAATTTGGGGGATAAGCCATAGCTAGGTACACGGTAGCATAGTTGTCATGTCCAGGACGAGGTTCAGATCGTGGGATTGATTGTTTCGTGTATAAATTGGTAGGTTAATTCAGATTTATTCTAAAACTAGTATTAAAAAACATCATTTTGGATAAGATTATTAGAAAAAAAAAAAAAAACTTGAAAGATTTTACTTCGGATAAAAAAAAATTAGAGCTGGTCCTGTCAAGTTGTTAGTTAAGTTAAGAAGTTATCGGTTAATTTTCAAAACAATTAGAAAAAAAAAACCTCTAATTATATTAGTTTTCACCAGTAGACTGAATTTAATAAACATTGCTGGCAGCCCTTGTAGAATGTCACCATTGGCCAATCTGCAAGGGTTTAGATTAGATAAGAGGCTTGGCCTGGTGATTCTGATAAGTTCTTAATCATAGAATAATCCTTGTGTTGCTTGTATATTCGCCTGATATTATCATTCCCAAAGAAAAAGCCTATCTTGCTCCCCCCGTCCACTTGCCTTTTTATCCACGAACAAAACAATGCTCTGTCTCCCAAGTAAAAGTCTTTCTAAAAAGAAAAAGGAAAGGAACTGAAAAACTCCTAGAGCATGAAGAATCGTGGGAAGAACCTGGCATTGGAAATGAAGACATGTTAGAAATGCTTGCAATATTCATAATTGTCATTTCGAGACCATGTTCCAAGTATATGCTATAGCTAGTTATTTAACCCATGTTTTATCGTGAGTCAAATAATTTATTTAGCAAAAAAAATAAATATATAAACTTTTCAAATGTTTTTTTATCTAAATCTTGCACATGCATGAATTTAATTAAATATATCAAGAATCATTTGTACCAATAAATAGAAAAAACAAAATGTTAATATATATATTCAACTTGTTTCATTGCAAGTCTAATGATTTTTTTTCCAAGCTGGAGAATTAATGTGTAGGTTAACATATTTTTTTACTTTGAGTAAAAAGTATAATTGAAAACAAAAAAATCAATACTTATATATAATAAAGATTTTATGCATTAATAAAAATTATTTAAATTCTCAAGTTGATTTTTATTTTACCAGGTGAACGGAGTAATGTTACAATTGCTATAAATAAAACATCATTTCCTTGGTTGTTATATAATAATTTTAAAAAATAAAACATGTAAAAAAAATAAAAAAATCAAAATAAAAGAATGGTATAAACAGGTAAAGTGCAAAGTAGTAAACACTTAAAATGTAAAAAAATATAATATAATATTGTTTTAAAAAAAACAGTAAAGAAAAATAAAAATAAAATCAAGACAAGAAAAGAAAAAAATAGTGATAAATAGATGTAGTGCAAAATGATTAAAATGTCAAATATAAAAAAGAAAAAAAATATAAAAACTTGTTTTCTAAATAAATAAATAAAAACAAAAAATTATATTTTTATTATTATTTGTATAATAATGAACATATGATTAACATACATGAAGGTAACGCTGCTAAATATTCCAATAATAATTGCTAGTAATTCCGAGCCAATTTTCTCACAATGAAGTTAATTTTTTTCTATTGATTAAGCTTTAAATAAGCTATCGATGCTAAACTTATTCATTTACGGTAAATTTTCCGACCCAACCTCTATCAAAAATTCAAGAACGGTCGTTGCCCATACTTTTGGACATCCAAATATGTTGAAGTGAATATTTGAAAATATAGTAAAAATCATATTTTTAAAATATTTATTTATTTATTTTTATAAAAAATTATTATTTTTATATTCTAGTTTATTTTAACGTGTTGATTTTAAAAATAATTTTTAAAAAATAAAAAATATATTATTTTAATCTATTTTAAAAAATAATAAATAAACGTAGTGGACAACTAGCACATTTTAATTAATTACTTGAACAAGGGTAAAAAATGGGGGTAATCGGCACCCAACTGGAGTGAAGTGCAGTTGTAGCAGTTAAAAAAACATCATGGTAATGATTATGCTATCACTTCCACAATTAATGGGTCTGCAGGCACAAGGGTGCAGTATAAGGTAGAGATCAATCTGTTTGGTGGTGAGCCAAATCAAAGATAACGGCTCTTGTTCTTTCCACCATCCCTTCCAGTTACATTACACTCACTTGTCCTAAAACTTTCAATGTCAAGTTGAACGACCTTTCAATAGATTTACATTTACTTCTCCCCGAAAAACAGGAGTCGTGAACTAGAACAGCGCGTACAATCCAGACCTCCTTTTTGACGTGGTTAACTGAACACAATGCTAACGTGGTGTAAGTGAATATAGTTGAAGATTTTTTATTATTTAAAAATATATAAAAATAATATATTTTAATTTGATATTAAAAAAATTAAAAAATTTTAAAATAGGCAGTCTAACTCTGCCCCTTTTCATTTTTTTAACAACGTACTTTACTTTTTTTTTTTATTATTACAGTGAGTATTGGTAAATTTATATATACTTTAATTAATTTTATGGGTTTTGAAATTAATGATTATAGAAATCTCTAGTAGCTATGAGATTTGTAAGACTCAAACTAATGATTTTTAGAGAACAAGTTTAAAACTTGACCAATTGAGTTACACCTTTTAAAATTAACCTCATTTTTATATTAGAAGCAAATATAAAGTTTAATCAATTGAGCTACACCCCTTGAAATTAATCTCATCTTTATATTTATCATAGAAGAATAAATTTTGTTTGGTGATGATTTTAAAGTTTGAATTTCTCGCTACTAAATTAACCCCTTTTGTTTTTTAAGAAACTATTTATCCGTGGTATGTTTTATTTAGAGCTAATTTAACAAACAATTAATTACAATATAAAGATTTCCAAACTTCATCACGGTGAAAGCTAGCAAATCTCTCGTTTGTTTATCTTCTGAAAGAAAAAATTTAGCATGACAGGGGATTGAATACTTAAATTAAATAGTCCATTAATAGCAAATAATTAAATATATCGTGCACCTGTCTGCATGGTAATTACGAAAACGCAACTCAATGACCATGTGCTCTTGATCCTCTACAGCATTTTTTTTTTTTTTTTGAAGATCCTCCATGCCAATTTAAATGGGTGGAGAAGGTCTATCCTCCATGCATGGATGTATCTAGTCTATTTATAATAGTAAACCTAGCAGCATTTTCTTTTAAGAGCTGTCTTAATTAAAAATGGAAATATTGACATTCGATACCAGAGAGTTAGCTTGCTAGTAATAAAGTATGCCCCTTTTATTATCCAGGGTCGAAATCCTGAGAAAAAATACTCATTAGAAAAAAGAATCCCTGTGCGAGAAACATGATCCGAATATTATCCTTAGGATATATTATTTTAATTGAATGATATTAATTGTGATTATGGTATTTTTGGATCTCAAGCTTGCTGCAACCGCAGTGTGCGTTTTTTTTTTTGTGAAGGAACTTTTGAAGATAAAAAAACAAATGAATCTCCACCATACTTGAAATACGAACTAGGATTTCCAAGTTTTAAATATTATAGCTTTTCACTTATTTAAACTATGACTTTTGTTCTCTAAAATTGAAGTTAAATAAAATAAAACTCATATATGATAAATTTTGAACAGTAATAATAATAATATAAAAAATTATATATATAACTATTTACAAAAAAAGAAGTTAGAGCTGATCTAGCTAATGAAATATAAATCAAATAAAAATCTAAAATAGTATCTTTTAAACTTAATTGAAGCATGATCCTAAGGCTAAATAGTCAATTCCATGAAGAACATGGAATGTAAAATGCATTCATATAATTTTAACCCGATACCATCATCGAATCAAATGTTACAGTTCTTATGAAAAAACAATTGTCCAAAGACCCGTAAGGCGCAAAATCTCGTTGGGAAAATGGGAATTGAATCGTGGAGATAAGTTTGTAGCAGCGGCACCAGCCTCTTAATTTTATTTTTGCCTGGTAGAGATCACACGAAACCTCCTCCTCGGTGCTCACGACTAGACTAGCTATCAAGCCACGTTCGGTCATTGGAGGGACAGGGTGACATTGGGACCCACTTGAAGAGGATTCTTGAGACTTTTGACGGGGGCTATCAAGCTGATTCATAGGAACTCGTATAGCAGCACGTTTCAATTAATGCTCCTGATGGACCCATCACGGGATGTTGTGTCTACGTGTCAACACCTGCTACAGTTGATGTTCTGGTTTAATTTGGTTACATCCTTATCCAACCGTGTTTTTTATTTTTATTTTTATTTTAAATTATTGTTATGTTTATTAATCATTTTAATATATTAATATTAAAAATAAATTTAAAAAAATAAAAAATATATTAATAATTTTTAAAACAAAAAAAATAATTTTAAAAAATTAATATCTATCAAACTCACGAACAATTATCTTAGAATGCCTAATTTAATGTTTGCTGCTGCTCGGTAAAGGGTTCAAGATTGAGCTTCAGTGGTGGATGGATAATCTGTTTGGAAAGTTGGATTCTATGGGGATGTTAAGGCTATGTTTGGTGTCGTATAGTTTAACAGTGTTTTTTTAATGTTAATTTAGTTTTAAATTGATTTATTAAAAATATTTTTAAATGTTTTGATGTGTTCATATCAATAATAATTTTTTAAAAATAATAAAAAATATTATTTTAATATATTTTTAAACAAAAAATATTTGGAAAAGTAATGTCCATCCAACTTTCAAAACAAACCCTAAATTATTTAAGTTAACTATTATTATTTTGGGATATAATAATAATAATAATAATAATAATAATAATAAAATATGTTCGTGTCTTTTTTTTTTTTGTTTATCAAGAGAAAGAGAAGATAAAAAATTATTTTAGAATTTTTGCAGAGATATATTTATTTTTATATTTTAATTTCTGCACTTACCATTACATGTACAGGACACGCGGTGCCCCCATGAAATGAGCTCGAGCTCATTTCACGTTATAAATTTATTTCTATAAACATCCGGGCTTATCTTGGGAGATGAACAGGGAAGTGTAAAGCGTAGCTCACCACGGTAAGGGTGGCAGCGCCAGAGTAGCTGCTCTATGAAAGGTGGCTAGACCGCCACAAGAATAGCGAAAACTTCACCAGGATGATTCCCTTGTCAAGGAAATAGCTAATCCTACCCTTATTGGTTGCTGGGAAGGCCACTTGATTGGTTGTGTTATTGTCCAGTAAAAATCGATAGCGTTAAAGTGTTAAGAAAATTTTACTCGGCAGTATTTTATTTTTGGATTCACAAATATTATAGGATTTTGTGCAAGGATATGAGAGAGAGGGAGAAAATCACAGCCAGGGGGAGAAAAATAAAGAGAGAGGGAAGAATCGGGTCGGTCATTATGGTTACTGGTCGTGCGGGCTTAGCCCGCGCCAGTCCTTTTTTTTAATGTATTATTAGCTATATATACATTTCTATATTTTTTTATTCTGTATTATCACACATCAATTTTCAGAAAAGCCACTACATCAGCACAGGTTTTACAGTCACATAAAAAAAATATCCGTATTTATTGAAAATCGCATGATTTAGACTGGATATAATTGCAAGAATTATTCCCCGTAAATAAACTATAGCATTTATTTTACCACACTGAGCATCGTTATCTAATAATAATGTCAGGAAATTAACAGATCATATGCACCTCTTCTCTGTAGTCTTCTTCTTCTCAGCACATGCATGGCCGTTGAAACAATTACAATGAAGCAGGAAAACGTGCCTGTGATGTGATTTTCTTGAAGTATTTGACAAGCACGTAGACATGGGCAGATACAAAGGAAATGACCTGTCCAAGCTTCAGGCTCCGAAGTCCAACACGACATGTTGCATCGCTGCCTACTTTCAACTATTTAGCTCTTTTATGTGTAACTCAAAGAACAGGGACGGAGCCGTTTTAAATTTTAATA
>Ga0325401_1001710_pt1 | contig 18842 bp, 12 predicted proteins | sample PopdelMetagenome_FD_205666 | JGI IMG/M metagenome (GOLD analysis project Ga0325401, IMG submission 205666) | Populus deltoides microbial communities from Bellville, Georgia, United States - Xylem-PdKOR-R2 | ecosystem: Host-associated > Plants > Phyllosphere > Stem > Wood/Secondary xylem | place... | reverse complement strand
ATATATATATATATTAGTCACTCTGTTTATCAGTTAACATGAGATCGTTGCTTTATCCCGGATATGGGGATGTATATTCATGGTATTTGTATTAAAGTCTACCGAAATTTTGACGGAGTCTCCTCTATACCGGGAGGTCCTAAGTTATCAACATACGACATGTTTACACTTTTAATATACTACATCTCCTAACTCAATTCAACCCAATCATCCTGAGTCTCAATCCCACAAACATCATCATTCATATCAACCACAATGTTTATGATATACATTGTACAACAATTATCATTATAGATGGATAAAGATATAAACATGCATACATGGAATATAGTTATACAAACTACAGAATTAAATTCATCTATTCAATTTTAAACATCAATTATACAAATTGAGTTAAATAAAAGTTGTAATATTACCAAATACAAGGGTACACTCCCTAGAAACTAAATTACAAAAAGTGAACCTAAGCTAGAATGTACGCCTGTCGAGCATGTGATGATCCTGAAAAAAAAATACATATTATTGAAATATAAATATCACAATAATATAGCAATACATATGTCCAGCAATTTAAAAAGACAAACATGAATTCATATTTTATTCACTTCTCCCTTTTGGTTTTCATTGGAAACCTTTTCTCCTTTAACTACTAAAAACCACTTCCTCTTCCATTATCAACCTCCATTCAAGATCTCATAAAACCACCTATGAATATTTCCGCTTAACACATTACCGATACCAATTTCACTATTATCATCATCACCCCGTAGGAGTCGATGCAAGGTGATCCCTTACCCGGGATCCTAACATACACTAAATGTATGCTAGTCAATACATGGTGATCCCTTACCCGGGATCCTAACATACACTAAATATATGCTAGTCAATACATGGTGATCCCCTTACCCGGGATCTTAACATACACTAAATGTATGCTAGCCAATACATGATTGATCCCCTTATCTGGGATCCCAACATACACTAAATGTATGCTAGGCAATACATCTTGATCCTCTTACCCGAGATCCTAACAACACATAATTGATCCCTTTATCTGGGATCTTAACATACACTAAATGTATGTTAGTCCAAATATGACGATTCCCTTACCCGGGATCCTAACATACACTAAATGTATGATAGTTCATGCCCCACATCACACTTCTCATATTTCTTTGTCAACGATAATTTCATCACTTGGAAATTCACACAACAACCGTTTACCTTGAATATTCATACATTCAGAATACTATTCAAAATATCGGCATCATTACCCAAACTCTTCCTCCTTTCTTCTAATATCCAACATTCGGTAAATCACATCTCACATCAATAACATATTAAATTATAGAATTTAACTAGAAAGTAAAGGTGTGGATCACTTACCTGTAATAGAAGCTCTACTCGTGAGCCGCTACTGCTGCTGTTGCACCACGTCTATGGTCCCTCCTGCAAATCACAAGTTTATCTCATAAATTTCCCTCACTCAAGGATATGTTTTATAATAACCATATCAACAACCAATAAGTCTTTCTTTCAGTCATTTCTTAATATTTTACGTTTTTCTCATTTCACCCTTTAATATTATTGTTCTTTGTCCAACCCCAGTTATCATTCCTTTCTTTATATTTGGACTATTACTGTCCAATTGTTACTGTCTTGTTTTTGAACTGTTATTGTCTGACCTCTCCTAAGATTTTTAACTATATCTGGAGTTATAGAACTTCGATTCAAGCAAGATTAGTCTCGTTGGAAAGCTAAGACATGAAACTACAAGTTTTATGAATTAAGGAGAACCCAGTTCTAATTCCCTCATCCTCCTATCTGAAATCTTACTGAAAGTCAAGAGATGAGTCTGTCCAGATTCGTCACCCCCCTTCCCTTCACATATAACTTTCACAAACTACATTTTCTAGGTAAATTATCATGGTTTCACGTCCCCAATCATATACCACACATAAATTAACTTAATTTTAACAACAAATATTTTTCCCCCAATTCAAGTCTAATAACCCTAATCTATAATTCAAATCAAGGCATCAATTCATTATCGAATTTAAATGACTTATAAGATCATGTTTAGAACACCATACCTGGTACAAATTAAGGTTTTGATCTTCAACCAGTTGAAGATTTTTCAACTCCCTCCTTTCTTATCTAATGATAGTTAGCCCTCCATCTTCTCTTCTTATTCAATTTCCTTGTTAATCCCTTGCCCACAAGTGTTTATTCCATCTATAAACCCTTAATCTTGGATGGTTTTCTTGAAATTTTAATGTTTCTCTCTTGATTTTGCAAGAATGAATACAAAACTCCCTCTTTTCTTTCCTTATGATTTCTACAGATTTTGGTGAGAATAGGAGTATTTATAACCTATAATTTTTCTTATTTGCATTTAGGCCCCTACATCTTTTTTCTTCTTCTTATAATTAAGTTATATCTCTTTTCATTTCTTATAATTTCACCCCACAACTTTTAGTTTAGTTTATTTTCTTTAATTTAATCCAACCCTTAGCATTTTCGGGTTGATTTATAATGTCTCAAAATATTTCGTCCAGAAACTTATATCCAAAAATTTCTGAATTCTCGTTTTTATTTAACCATATGCATGAATTTCTTCACTTTTATTTCTCATGTAATTAGTTTGCAATGTAGACAACCTTTATTTTTCCCCGGGGTTTACAACAGAGGTGTGCTCAGTATGTTATTTGCATGAAGGTACATCATGAACACAGAAAAACACATGATTTTATTAACAAGAAAGGCTCATTTGATAGAGAAAGTCTTGTGGCATTATGAGCTAAATTGCCAACAAGACTAAAATAGGTTGAAACAGACATGATCGAACAAAAGAAAATAATTGAGTAGGCTCTATCTTCCCATTCCATAGCAGAACTTTGTCCTCTATCCTCGAGAGTGCACACTGCCTTCTTCACACCTTGCTCTTGCCATTGGTGCTTTGAGGTTTCCAAAGCATTCCACCTCCAGTGCATTCACTGATCCAGTACCTGAAGCATGATTGGGTAGAGGGTTCAAACTCATGTTTGGAGTTCCTTTGAATGTTATCCACCCAGCTTTGATCCAATGCATGAACCCCTTTTTGAAGGCACTACAGGTATGAATGTTGTGTTCGGCAGCTCCGGCATGGTACTCGCAAGTGAGGTCGAGCTTGTACCAGTTAGGGTAAGGTGGTTGCAGAGGTGTCAAGGGTTCTGGAGCTATATGTCCGATGCTCAGTAGCTTCTGGTACATCTCATTTAAGGGAAACAGTAATGGAGGTAGTTGTTCTTGGAATCTTTGGTGTTTGGTTTGAGGCTCAGGTTTTCTTGTGGTGAATGTAGGGTTGAGATTGATGTTGGAAATTTGGGGTAAAGATGATGGAGTGTGGTATTTTTGAAACGCATTCTTCCTACCCCTATAACTACCCTCAACATGGCCAACCTCTTTTCTTTTACCTTCGAAGCCCTTTTTTTCCACAGGTGCAGAGATTCTACCACTCTTTACTCATTGCTCTATGCGCTCAGCTACTTCCACAACGTCAGTAAATTGTTGGGCCGAACCACCCATCACATGCTCGTAGTATGGGTCCTTGAGCGTGTTGGCAAATAGAGTGACCACCTCTTTGTCCAAAAGCGGGGGATGCACCTGAGCAGCTAGATCTCTCCATCTTTGAGCATATTTCCTTATACTTTCTTTATCCCTTTTTTCAGGATTGGACAAGCTAGTTCTGTCAGAAGTGATGTCCATATTGTACTTGTATTGCTTCACAAAAACATCCACCAAGTCTTTCCATTTGCGGATTTTGGTGTTGTCCAATCTCATGTACCAACTTAATGCCGCCCCACTTAAGTTATCCTGGAAAATGTGCATCAGTGGTTTTTCATCGTGTATTACTTTTACCATTTTGTTGCAGTAGGATTTTAAATGAGTTATGGGGCATTGTGTTCTAGTGTATTTGATGAATTCAGGAACACAAAATTTTTTTGGGACAACCACATTTAGGACCAGACACATTTCTGCTGCCCGTACTAGATCGTACAAGTCCAACCCTTCAATGGCTCTAATCCAGGCTTCCAACGCCGTCATCTTATCTTGATCAATGCCATTGGATGACTTGGTCTTGTGGGACTCATTGGCAAATGGATCTATAACTGCAAGGGCTAGTGTCGGTGGCACTGAGTGCACAAATGCTGGATTGTATGGAGGTTCTTGACCATGTTCACTCATTGTTTCTTCAGGTTGAGCTGTTTCCGAAGGTTTAACAAAAATAGTTGGCCGGTTAGAAAGACCTTCACCAGAGGCATTTCTAAATGTTTGCTCGAGTAAGCTAGTGAGGCGAGCCACCCTTGCTTTCAAAGACTCTAACTCTTCTTGGAAATGAGCATCACGGTGAGCACGCTCTTTACCTTTCATGTTTCTTGATCGGAGTCAAGTGTTGTATACTCCTTGGGGACCTATATTTCAACCTGATGCAAGTATGTATGTTATTTACAATGGAAGGATGTATGTGTGTGGATGCAAATGTATGCACATTTGGTATGACTGGAAAACACCCATGCAAAATGAATATGTGGGGAGTTCATGCTCTAAAGGAAGGTTTTAGGTCATTACATGATGGGCATGCTTTTTACCTGGTCTTAAAAGGGTCTATGAATTGCATAGTGACCACTTTACGTGAAGGCAGTATAGGGGTTTTACAAGGAATGGTTGGGACACATTGTGATCGCCATTACCAAGTAAACACTCAGTTCATAGTTGGATGTTTCACGAATCTGAACCCCAACTGAAAGTTGTGAGGCAGACCGCTACTCTACCTAACCTAGAATTGGGCTTTATTTGTAAAATTAAAATGCATGCTACAACAATAAAAATACGAGCTAAAATTAAAGACCAACAAAAGGAAAACAATTAAACAATCAATGCTTAGTCCGACCAGACATGGCTTTCAAATTATGATTAATATTTAGGAGTCGCCACCTAGTATTATGGTCACTAGGAACCTATGGTCTGCGAGAGTTTGAGTAAGGGACTGGTTGTGCAAGGGGAAGACGCATCACCCCCAGTGCACCCTAACTAAGGTAAGTTACATTGCTGTTTGATTGTTTTTTCTAAGTCGGGTTCTATTCGTTGGTCTTTTCTAAGGCTCAAGGAAGATCTATCTTCATGAGAGAGTTTTTACCCTATCGGATTAAATCCTAACCGTTCTAAAGTCTGAATTTTAGCATCGCATTTTTACACCTTGTATCTTTAATACCTGATGGTGTACTTTATCGTGTAATTTTACACCCTATAAATATTAAAGTCTACATTAGGATCCTAAAAAAAATTGAAAAAAAGATTTTTGACATGTTGGTTAAATCCTAATGGATAATCATAAACTGGTTACGACATCCATTTTTGGATTTTTTAAAAAAAATGAAACACATGCAATTTTTGTTGTTTTATGAAAAATATGATTAGAAACATTTTAGGATTTGGCCGTATGCAATAAAATATATTTTCTTCTTTTTGAAAATGTTTTGAAATTTTTTTATTTTTTGAAATATTTCAGAGAAAACCAGGTATTTTAATACTGAATTTGTTTTTTACAGTGTAAATATATAACCCAATATTATGCAAAATTAGTAGAAAAATATTTGAGAAAATCATAATTTTTTTCAAAGGATTTTTGAAATTTTTTTAGAATTGTTTTTGTTTTTTTAAAAGAAATATATAATATAATATTATATATATTAATTAAATATTATTAAAACATATGGGCCAAGCCGGCCCATTTAACTGGGCCAGGCATAAACCTAGAAAACAGTGGGCTGATATCAGCCCAAAACAGTTGGGCCGATCTCGACCTAGAATATTTTTTGGGGTCGGGCTGGGCCACACACTAGCCCGGCCCAAAGGCAATGTTAATTATTTGCAGAACATGAACAGTGGTTCACATTCTCCACGCAACCAAAATGGTTGCAAAAACTGGAGGTTGATGGAGGAGCAGCTCACTCAAAGCAGGAGTCTTAGCAGTGATCAAGAGGCTTAGCTGGTGGTTCTGGCGGCGTTTCTACGAGGAACGGTGGTCGGAGTCGTTCACGGGGAGAAAAGGAAGACTTCTGCAGAAATGAGAGAGAGGAAGAAACGGTGGCTGTTTCAAGTGTGGGGTTGGTTAGCTTATGGTTGGGCTAGCTACATTGGCTCGGCCCAAAGGTAATGTTAATTATTTGCAAAACGTGAACAGTGGTTCACGTTCTGCACGCAACCAAAATGGTTGCAGAGACTGGAGGTTGACGGAGGAGCACTCACTCAAAACAAGAGTCTCGGTCATGATCAAGAGGCTTAGCTGGTGGTTCTAGCGGCGTTTCTACAAGGAACGGTGGCCGAAGTCGTTCACGGGGAGAAGAGGAAGACTTGTGTAGAAATGACAGAGAGGAAGAAACGGTGGCTGTTTCAGGTGTGGGGGTGGCCAGCTTGTGGTTGGGCTAGCTACCTGTGATGGAGCTGGTGGTGGCTCTGGTTGGTGGCTGGAACGGCGGGGGAGAGAGGGAGAGAAAAAAACTATAAAAACAGGGCAGAAAGGCTGGTTTTTGGCCGACTTTGGACCTGATTTTCTCTCCCTCAGGCCATGAAATCTACCTCTATTTATAGGCGGTGGAAGAGGGCAATCTTGTCTTCACCAGGGAAAAACTTCCAACCCTTGATTTGACTGGAAGAATCTAAACCATTGGTTCAAAGTATGTACCTTGAACTGCCAAATCTGACAGTCCAAGGCTGCTCAAGCTGGCTATTTTAGGCCAGTCACTTAGTGTAATGATAATAGATGTTGTGATGCATGAAAACACTTAGTGTGCTTGTCAAATTTATCTCTCATGTAATTAAAAAAAATTCTAACAGTCTTACTAGCCAACTTCTACTCGAAATTACAACTTGAAAACAATATAATTTGGAGTTGTGTAACTCTAGATATGAGAAAAAGCACCAAGTAAAGGTGGAGACCGACATGATACTGGACATATTTTGGGTGCTACTATAATTATTAATTTTGAGCGTTAAAATTATGTAATTTTATGAAACCATATAAATTTATAATTCAAATATATGGATGACTCGGTTGGAACTCTATAAAACCCCAACAAAAGACTTCACCATTATGAATTGAATAGTGATAAATAAAATAGAAATGGTGGTAAATTGTAAACCCCCGATCAAATTTTATGATGTTAATTAAATTATTGATAATTTAAAACCAGAAATGATGGTAAATTGTAAACCCCCGATCAAATTTTATGATGTTAATTAAATTATTGATAATTTAAAACCAGAAATGATGGGTTAGTTAAAATAAAATAAAATTATTAGAAACTAAATCTTAAAGAGAGATTTTTTGGATGGTATTATGAGAAAGGGCATTTGGTTGAACGAAAAAGATACTCAAACTTGAGATAAGAGTTATTTTAGTAAATATGGATAGATTTGTTATATAAATAGAAAAATTATACATAAAATACCTAGGATGGTTGAATGAAAGAAAAAAAGAGAAAGATAAGAGAGTATCTTAATTCAACAGCGAAAACTGATTCCCTGTAGACAACACAATTCAGGAGTGAACGCTTATTTGCTGCAGACACTAGAATTCGGCTGCGAACACCTGATTCGATAGCAAATGCTTATTCGCTGCAGACACCGTCATTCGACAGCGAACACCTATTCAATGCAGACAACACGATTCGGCAGCAAAAGCTTAATTGCTGCAGGCACCATAATTCGATAGCAAAAGCTCATTCCCTACAGGCACCATCATTCAGTAACGAACGCTCATTCACTACAGAGACCAAAATTCAACAGCGAACATTTGATTCGCTGCAGACAACACAATTCGATAGTAAAAGCTCCTTCACCGCAAACACCAAAATTCAGCTTCAAAAATAAATTTGCTGTAAAGAACAAAAATCGGCAGCGAACACTCATTCACTACAGAAACTAGAATTCGACAGTGAACACCTAATTCATTGCAAACACTATAATTTCACAGCAAACAATGATTCGCTGCAGATAGTGTAATTCGAGAGTGAAAACTAATTTGTTGCAGACAACACACTTTCATAGCAAAAGCTGATTCGCTGAAAACACAAGAATTCTGCAGCGAACACCCGATTCGGTGCAGCCATCGTAATTCAGGAGGGAACAGTGATTTGCTACAGAAAACACAATAATTCAAAAGCGAATGCTCATTCGATGTAGACACCAAAATTCAGGAGCGAACACCTGATTTGCTGTAGCCAACACAATTCGGTAGTGAACGCTCATTCTCTATAGACACTAAAATTCATAAGGAACACCTGATTCGCTACAGACAATGTAATTTAGCAGCGAACACCCATTCACCGTGGACAACACAATTCAACAGTGAACACCCCTTCACTGCAGACTCCAAAATTCGGTAGCGAACACCTATTCACTGTGGAACAACATAATTCGGCAGCGAACGCTCTTTCACTACATACTCAAAAATTCAGTAGTGAACACCTGATTCACTTTAGATACTATAATTCTGTAGCAAACACTGATTTGCTGAAGACACTGAAATTCAGGAGAGAAAACTGATTAGCTGCAGACAACACTATTCGACAGCTAACACTGATTCCCTATAAAGAAGATAATTCGGTAGCGATAGTGAACACTCGTTTGCTGCAAACACCAGAATTCCACAGCAAACACCTGATTCGCTATAGACACTATAATTCAACAGGGAACACTGATTTACTGCAGACAACTTAAGTAGATAGTAGCAACTAATTCACTGCAGGCACGTTATTCGATAGCGAACATCGAATTAGCTGTAGACAACACAAATTGGTTGCGAAAGCTGATTCGCTTCAGACAACACAATTCGACAATGACATCAAATTCGCTACAGACACCATAATTCGACAGCGAACACCTGATTCGCTGCAAACACAATAATTCAGCAGCAAACACTGATTCGCTGCAGACAACATAATTCGACAGGGAACGCCTGCTCACTACAACCTCTTCTTCGGCAGCAAGCACCTGATTTGCTACAGCTAACACAATTTGACAGCGAACGCTCATTGCTGCAGACACCAAAATTTGATAACGACACCTGATTCGTTACGGACACTATAATTCTACAACGAATGCTCTTTTGCTGTAGACACTATAATTCAGCAGCGAACAATGATTTGCTGTAGACAACACAATAATTCGATGACAAACGCTCATTCGCTGCACACACCGTAATTCGGTAGCGAACACCTATTCGCTGCAGACAACACAATTCGGCAGCAAACCCTGATTCCCCGCAGATAACACAATTCAGCAACGAAAGCTCCTTCACCGCAAACACCAGAATTCAGCTTCGAAAACAGATTCGTTGGAGACAATATAATTCAACAATGAACGCTCATTCGTTGTAGACACTAGAATTCGGCAGCAAACACCTGATTCACTGTAGACACAATAATTTTGCAGAGAACAATGATTCGCTACAAACACTGTAATTCAGGAGCAAAAACTGATTTGTTGTAGACAACACATTCGACAGTAAAAGCTAATTCGTTGTAGCTTTCGCTGTAAACACCACAATTCAACAGCGAACACTGACTCCCTACAGACAACACAATTGAACAGCAAAAGCTCATTCACTGCGCATACACCATAATTCGACGGTAAACACTTGATTTGCGTCAAACAACACAACTCGACAGGGAAAGCTGATTCGCTGCAGACACTATAATTCAGCAGCGGGCGCTGATTCGCTTCAGACAACACAAGTCGACATGGAACGCTCATTCGCTGTAGACACCATAATTCGACAGGGAACACCTGATTCATTGCAAGCACACTTATTCGACAGCAAACATTGATTCCCAGTAGACAACACAATACGGGAGCGAACACTCATTCATAGCGGACAACAGAATTTGACAGCGAACAACCTGATTCGTTACAGACACTATAATTCAGCAATGAAAATTGATTCCCTAAAGACAACACAATTCAACAGGGAACGCTTATTCACTACAGACACTATAATTTGGCAGTGAATAGTTGATTCCCTGCAGCCACCGTTATTCGACAGCGAACACTGATTCCGTGCAGACAACACAATTCGGCAGCAAAAGCTGATTCGTTGTAGATAACACAATTCAATAGCAAACACCATTTCACTCTAGACACCATAATTTGACAACAAACTCCTAATTCGCTTCCGACACTATAATTTAGCAACGAACACTGATTTGCTACAAACACTGTAATTCGACAGTGAAAATTGATTCACTGTAGACAACATTATTCGACAGTGAACACTTATTCGCTACAGACAACACAATTCGGCAGCAAACGCTCATTCATTGCAGACACCAGAAATCAGGAGCAAACACCAAATTCATTGCAGACAGTATAATTCAGCAGCGAACACTCATTCTTTATAGACAACACACTTCAACAACAAAAGCTAATTCGCTGAAGACACCACAATTCGACAGTGAAAGGTCATTTCTTCACAGACTGATTGGATGCAGACAACACAATTCAGGAGCGAAAGCTGTTTCGCTCTAGGCAACACAATTCGGCAGCGAACGCTGATTTGCTCCACACACCATAATTTGGCAGCGAACACCTGATTCGCTGGAGACAACACAATTCGACAGCGAAGGCTCATTCGTCTCAAACTCCAAAATTTGGCAACAAACTCTTGATTCGCTGTTGACATTATAATTCCACAGTGAACACTGATTAGTTACAAACACTTTAATTCGATAGCGAAAACTGATTCCCTAAAGACAACACAATTCGAGAGTGAACGCTCATTTGCTGCAAACACCAGAATTCGGCAGCGAACACCTAATTCTTTGTAGACACTATAATTCAGCAGCGATCACCTGATTTGCTACAACCATCGTTATTTGGCAGCAAACACCTACTTCGTTGCAGCTGATAAGTACTTAAAAGTGTATTTTTATCAAGGTTTTATATCATCATTTTGCACTTGAAGTATCAATAACTCCTTAACTAGAGCATGTTTTATAATAACATGTCTAATAATATAAGATACCTTTAATTTATGATAAATGTTCATCTTAAATACAGGCCTATCACATAAATCAAAGGATTGATTGATGAGTTTAACTATTCAGTTATTGGATCATAACTGGAGCTGTAGAACTTGGATTTAGGTCTGGTCTATATGGATGGAAAGCTAAGACATAGGCTTAAAACATTCATGAAGAGTCCAAGATTCAAAAAGGCCATTTTCAAGTTCAAATTGTAGGAACAACGAAGAAGTCGAAATCTGTCCTGCAACCCAGACATTGTTCAGTGTTCAACCCATATCTCGAGTTCTAGAAGTCCAAATGTGCCGATTCTTGTTTTGTTGGAAAGCTGAGACAATTTCTCAGAAATTTCATGAAGACTAATCTGTTTAAATTCTGATGTTAGCAATGATGTTTTGTTCAGACAAGAAGATAAGGATTGTCACCAAGTCAAGATATGGCCATGCATTTAGGCATCTTGATGTTCAGATCAAGATGACTCCCTCTCTTTGTATTTTGTAATCTTTATTTTTATTTTACGTTATATTAATCTCTTGTTTATGCTTTTCATTTCCTTTATTATACTTAGTTAACTTATATCTTATTTATGTTCTTATCTTGTTCATTTATGTTTCTCTTTTTTATTATGTTTAGTTAAGTTTATTATGTCAAGGTGAAAAGGTTACACTAATGGTGTAAGAATAAGTACAGTATATACTCAACATGGACTTTAATGTTTGATACTAACATGTTTTGTATTTGTTATCTTATTCACTCTTAATACTTTGCTTGTTAAATGGTTAATCTAGATTTATATTGTATAACCCTTGGTACAATAAATGCTTGACCCTTTCATAGCCTACTGTATGGTTTAACCGACACTTGTGCTAAGAAAGGAACTTGATTTGTTGTTAACATAAATTAACATCATGAATACTTGACAACATTTACAAGTATTAGCATTATTCAAATAAGATAACTAATGTAATCATGCTAACAATTTATAATTCGGTTGGAACCTCCTTTGTGTGTGAATTCCAGTTGAGTAATAAATAGAGTTTATACTATACTTATTTGAAATACCATTAGTGGATCATCTAATCTTAACAATTGTTTTATCCTTGTTTAATCCTTACATCAATATCCCATAAAATTCTCATAAACTCTTTGTTTTATTAAATATATATTATTTGTAATTTATATAGTTCACTTCCATGTGGTTCGACCCCGGTCTTGCCGGGTTACTTATTACTTCGACACTTCTGCACTTGGGATAAGATATCAATCTTTTGATCATGTCAGCAGCCAACACATTTCGGCAGCAAACGCTTATTCGCTGTAGACACAAGAATTCAACAACGAACTCTTGATTCGTTGCTGACACTATAATTCTGCATCGAATGCTCCTTCGTTGCAGATATCATAATTTGTTAGATCAGAATAATGGGTCAAAAGGGCCATAACTTTTGATCCTACCATTGGATCGCACTCTAATTTTTCCAGTAGTTTTTAGAGGTCTTTTTCCTTAGAGTAGTTATGGAATCGCTACTCGGTGAAAAGAAGGTCTGGACCCGCCAGACCAGAATAACGAGTAAAAAGGGCCATAAATTTTGATCCGCCGTTGGACCGCGCTCCAAATTTTCAAGGAGTTTTCAGAGGTTTTTTTTCTTTGGAGTAGCCATGAAATTGCTACTCGATGAAGAGGAGGTCTAGACAAGGCAGACTAGAATAAGGGCTCAATAGTGACATAACTTTTTATCCGACTTTTGGATGACGCTAAAATATTTCTAGGAGTTTTCGAAGGTCTTTTTTCTTGGAGTAGCTTTGGATTCGCTACTAGGTGAAGAGGAGGTCTGGACGCGCCAGACCAGAATAACAGGTAAAAGAGGCTATAACTTTTGATCCAACTGTTGGATCTTGCTCAAAATTTTCCAGGAGTAGCCATGGAATCGTTACTCGGTAAAGAGCAGGTCTGGACGGGGCGAACTAGAATAAGGGCTAAAAAATGCCATAACTTTTGATCCAACTGTTGGATGACGCTCAAATATTTCCAGGAGTTTTCAAAGGTCTTTTTCCTTGGAGTAACTTTGGATTTGCTACTTAGTGAAAAGGAGATCTGGACCCGCCAGACCAGAATAACGAGTATAAAGGGCCATAAATTTTGATCTGTCGTTGGATCCCGCTCAAAGTTTTCCTGGATTTTTTAGAGGTTTTTTTACTTAGACTAGCCATGGAATCGTTACTCGATGAAGAGGAGGTCTGGACGCACCAGACCAAAACAACAAGTAAAAAGGGTCATAACTTTTGATGCGACCGTTGGATCGTGCTTAAATTTTTCCAAGAGTTCTCAAAGGTCTTTTTCCATTGGGTAGCCATGCAATCCCTACTCGGTGAAGAGGAGGCCTGGACTCGCCAGACCCGAATAACAAGTAAAAAGTACTATAACTTTTGATCCGACCGTTGGATCGTGCTCAAAGTTTTACAGGAGTTCTCGAAGGTCTTTTTCTATGGAGTAGCGATGGAATCGCTTCTCGGTGAAGAGGAGGTCCGGACGCGCCAGACCTGAATAATGTCTCAAAAGGGCCATAACTTTTGATCCGACCGTTGGATCATGCTCAAATTTTTACAGAAGTTTTCAGAGGTTTTTTTTTTGGTAGCGACGGAATTGCTACTCGTTGAAGAGGAGGTCTGAATGCAGTAGACCAGAATAACGAATTCAAATGGGCATAACTTTTGATCCAACCGTTGGATCACACTCAAATTTGTCATTTTTCTTCGAGTAGCTTTGTAATCGCTACTCGATGAAGAGGAGGAGGTCTGGACGCACCAGATCAGAATAACAAGTAAAAAGGGTAATAACTTTTGAAATGACCGTTGGATCACGCTTAAATTTTTCCAGATATGACCCAATAACTGAACAGTGTTCTAATTTGAATTGAATCGGCATCTCCTTTCTAAGCTTAACCATTTCTTTGTCCTTTCACTTTCAATAGTTAATCACATCAATCAATTCTTTGAATTGTGAGATATGCCTCCATTTAAAATGAACATTTACCATAAATTAAAGCTATCTTATATTATCAGATCTGTTATTATAAAACATGCTCTAGTTAAGGAGTTATTGATACTTCAAGTGCAAAATGATGATATAAAACCTTGATAAAAATGCACTTTTGAGTACTAATCAGCGACTTAGAAATGATCAATGAAACTGCTTCCATGGTTGACATGTAGATTCGACAGCGCATACAACTCCTGCAGGCTCTAAAATCATCACCGAAAACTGAGTCGCTGTCGACTCAAAAATCATTAACGAAAGTGCTTCCACGGGTGACGCATGGGGTCGACAGCGCAAACAACCCCTATGGACTCAGAAATCATCAACGAAATTGCTTCCACGGGTGACGCATGGATTCGACAGCGTGAACAGCCCCTAAGGACTCATAAATAATCAACGAAATGCTGTCACGGGTGACGCATGGATTCGACATCACCGACAGCCCCTAGGGACTCACAAATCATCAACGAACTGCTATCACGGGTGACATATGGATTCGGCAGTGTCAACACCTCTATGGCCACAGAAATCATCAACGAAAGTGCTTCCACAGGTGACGCGTGGATTCAACAGCTCAACTAGCCCCTAGGAACTCATAAATCATCAATGAACTGCTGTCACTAGTGACACATGGATTCGAGAGCACAAACAGACCCTAGGGACTGAGAAATCATCAACGAACTACTGCCACGGGTGATACATTGATTTGACAGCCCCAACAGCCCCTAGGGACTTATAAATCATCAACCAAACTGTTGTGTCTGGTGACACATGGATTCGACAACACAAATAGCCCTTAGGGATTGAAAAATGATCAACGAACTGCTGTCACGGCTGACGCATGGATTAGGCAGCCCAAAGAGCCCTAGGGACTCATAAATCATCAACGAACTGCTACCACGAATGACGCATGGATTCAACACCCTAAACAGCCCATGGGGACTCATAAATCATCAACGAACTCCTGTCATGGGTGACGCGTGGATTTGCCAGCCCAAACAGCCCCTAGGGACTCAGAAATCATCAATCAAACTGCTGTCATGGCTGACGCATGGATTCGACAGCCCACACAGCCTCCAGGGACTCATAAATCATCAACGAACTGCTGTCACGGGTGACGCATGGATTCGACAGCCTAACAAGCTCCTAGGGACTCAGAAATCATTAATCAAACTGCTGTCACGGTTGACGCATGGATTCGACATCCCAAACATCCTCTAGGGACTTATAAATCATCAACAAATTGCTGCCACGGGTGCCATGTGGATTTGCCACCCCAAACAGCCCCTAGGGACTCATAAATCATGAACGAACTCTTGTCACGGGTGACGCGTGGATTTGACAGCTCAAACAGCCCCTAAGGACACACAAATCATCAACGAATTACTGCTATGGGTGACGCTTGGATTCGATACCCAAACAACCCCTAGGGACTCAGATATCATCAATCAAACTGTTGTCACGGGTGACTCATGGATTCGACAACACAAACAGACCATAGGGACTCATAAATCATCAACGAACTCCTGTCACGGGTAACGCATAGATTCGACAGCACAAACAGCCACTAGGGACTCAGAAATCATCAAGGAACTGCTGCCACGGGTGACACATGGATTCGATAGTGTCAACACCCCTATGGCCACAGAAATCATCAATGAAAGTGCTTCCACGGGTGACGCGTGGATTCAACAGCTCAGCCAGCCCCTGGGGACTCATAAATCATCAACGAACTTCTGTCATTAGTGACACATGGATTCGAGAGCACAAACAGACCCTAGGGACTGAGAAATCATCAACGAACTACTGCCACGGGTGACGCATGGATGCGAAAGCCCTAGCAGCCCCTAGGGACTCAGAAATTATCAATCAAACTGCTGTCACGGGTGACACATGGATTCAACAGCGCCACAAGCCCTAGGGACTCATAAATCATCAACGAACTGCTGTCACGAGTGATAGATGGATTCGACAGCGTGAACAGCCCCTAGGGACTCATAAATAATCAACAAACTGCTGTCACGTGTGACGCATAGATTCAACACCCCCAACAGCCCCTAGGGACTCACAAATCATCAACGAACTGCTGCCACGGGTGACACATGGATTCGACAGTGTCACCACCCCTATGGCCATAGAAATCATCAACGAAAGTGCTTCCACGGGTTATGCGTGGATTCAACAGCTCAGCCAGCCCCTAGGGATTCATAAATCATCAACGAACTGCTGTCACTAGTGACACATGGATTCGAGAGCACAAACAGACCCTAGGGACTGAGAAATCATCAACGAACTACTGCCACGGGTAACGCATGGATGCAAAAGCCCTAGCAGCCCCTAGGGACTCAGAAATTATCAATCAAACTGCTGTCACGGGTGACACATGGATTCAACAGCGCCACAAGCCCTAGGGACTGATAAATCATCAACGAACTGCTGTCACGGGTGACACATGGATTCGATAGCGCGAACAGCCCCTAGGGACTCATAAATAATCAACAAACTGCTGTCACGTGTGACGTATGGATTCAACATCCCCAACAGCTTAGGGACTCACAAATCATCAACGAACTGCTGTCACGGGTGACACATGGATTCGACAGTGTCAACACCCCTATGGCCACAGAAATCATCAACGAAAGTGCTTCCACGGGTGACGCGTGGATTCAACAGCTCAGCCAGCTCCTGGGGACTCATAAATCATCAACGAACTGCTGTCACTAGTGACAAATGGATTCGAGAGCACAAACAGACCCTAGGGACTAAGAAATCATCAACGAACTACTGCCACGGGTGACGCATGGATGCGAAAGCCCTAGCAGCCCCTAGGGACTCAGAAATCATCAATCAAACTGCTGTCACGGGTGACACATGGATTCAACAGCGCGACAAGCCCCTAGGGACTCATAAATCATCAACGAACTGCTGTCACTAGTGACACATGGATTCGAGAGCACAAACAGACCCTAAGGACTGAGAAATCATGAACGAACTACTGCCACGGGTGACGCATGGATTCGAAAGCCAAAACAGCCCCTAGTGACTCATAAATCATCAACCAAATTGTTGTCATGGGTGACGCATGGATTCGACAGCACAAACATACCCTAGGTACTCAGAAATCATCAATGAACTGCTACCACGGGTAACGCGTGGATTCGACAGCACAAACAGCCCCTAGGGACTTAGAAATCATTTACGAACTGCTATCACGGGTGACGCATGGATTTGAAAGCCAAAACAACCTAGCTGCTTGTTTAGGAGGCAGTCAAGTTTTGGGGGTCGTCCCCAAAGCTTTAGCAAAAGGGGACATCATTGGAAAAATAATTGGAGAGGAACTACATGTCTCTACAATGTCTGATCGATTGAATGCAATGTTTAACTATGCTGACGCCTTCATTGCTTTACCAGGTGATCTAGGCACATTGGAAGAGATCTTTCATATTTCCTTGTGGGCCCAACTGCACATTCACTATAAACCTATAGGTCTGTTAAATGTTAATGGTTTTTATGATAATTTGTTGTCTTTTTTTGATCAAGCTGTGGAACAGGAATTTCTAACATTTTCGACATGACAAATCATAATCTTTGCTGCTACTGCTGAACAATTGATTGACCAACTACAATCTTTCATCCCTGTAATTGATCCCTCCATAAGTCGTATAAATTGGTCAACTAAGGAAAGTTGTAAAAAGCTTAGATTGGATTTGAGCCTTCATTTGTGAAACCTTATGTCTTTTGGTTTTATAAATAGCATATTATTTTGTGTTGTTCTTTCTTATATTTGTTTAAGTGTGTTTCAGGTTTGTTAGTGTTCGCTGTTTCAGGTGATGTCTTCTATACTTTATCTTTTTACCTTATGAAATTGAGGACAATGTCTCGTTCTAGTTGGGGGGAGAGGGTAGTAGTTGACATTAAAAAAAAACTAACTTACTAACTGTTTTTGCTATTATTAAAACCATTTGACAAAACTGTTATTAGGATGGCAGAGTAAGGAGGAATTTTATTGACTCTTGAGACCCATCTTAATAAATAGTCTTATCAAGGTCTATTAGAATACTTCTTGAAATATTCAGGTTTACAAACTCTCGCATTGTTATCACTTGATTCTGCTCATATACTCATTTAACAAATATTCTTAAACCTTTATTTTCACACACACACTTTAACATATGATTATGGGTTGCACATTGGATTATTACATTATTTATGTTTTTTTGTTAAAGGTAACAACTAAGGGATAGGGATAGTCTATAATTTGTAAAAAAAATGATGGTAATAAAAACGTAGATAAGTTTGGTTTCGTAGCCTCCCTAACCGAAGCAATTAAGCCCGAAGGGGTGTTTTAACACCTAATACCCTAAAGTCAACTGACTTGGGAGTTATTAGCCTAAAGCTTGCTACATGGGTTAAGGAGAAAAGCTTAAGGGATAAAATATTATTTTCTTCCAATAAAAGCCCCATCATCTATGCTTTCATACATTGAGCACATAAAAAGAAAGGTTTGTTAATATCTTGTTTAAGAGGTATTAAGCAGATATATAAATTTAATGAGAGTTTGTTTATCTGGATAGATTAATGGAAGTTGAATGACGAATGCCTTGCTTTGTGGAATTTGCAAATTATTTTTCTATTTTAACGCTTTGATTACTAGGGACTAGTAATAAGCTGGTTGGGGGGGTGTGATTAGTACTTAAAAGTGCATTTTTATCAAGGTTTTATATCATCATTTTGCACTTGAA
>Ga0325401_1001709_pt1 | contig 18843 bp, 10 predicted proteins | sample PopdelMetagenome_FD_205666 | JGI IMG/M metagenome (GOLD analysis project Ga0325401, IMG submission 205666) | Populus deltoides microbial communities from Bellville, Georgia, United States - Xylem-PdKOR-R2 | ecosystem: Host-associated > Plants > Phyllosphere > Stem > Wood/Secondary xylem | place... | reverse complement strand
GAAGCTGGAAGGAGAAGTTTCTGAGAAACACAAGGAACTCATGAAATGACCAACTTAGCCTTTAAGAGTATGTGGCACAACAACCTCAATATTGGAAGCACATGATCATCGGTAAACGGAGGGGCTTGGGACATCATCACAGTATCCATGATGACTTCAGGGAGCAGTTGCACCGGCAGGGGGGCTTGTGTGAACATACTGTTGACACGTAATCCACGTTCCTTAAGCAGTCAGCATGGATCCTGTACAAGTGATGCAGTTGAAAGGCTTATCACCATTTACCTAATTGACAAGTAACACTGACTAATAGCTTGTTGATCTTTGTATTTTAAAATTAATTTTAAAAAATTAATTTTTTTTGTTTTAAATTAAATTTTGTTTTGATATTTTCATATTATTTTAGTCAAAGAACAAATTTCACTTAAAGTTTAAGCTACTAGGGGGGTTCTATTCTATACTTGATTTTTATTAAATAAATAGGAATTGTGAGATTCGAACTTAGGACCATTTGGTCATCAAAGTTCTGATATCATATCAAAAAACCAATTCAACCCAAAAAATATAAGTTATTAGGTGAAGTCACAAGATATAATTTATATTATTCTCTAATATATAAATAAAAATATATATTATTTTAATATATTTTTAAATAAAAAATACTTTAAAAAATAATTATCACCATACTACCAAACACTTTGATCTTTCGTAAATGTTCAATGTTATATGAGATGATGACGTGTGACAAAAATAAGCCTTCAATTGATTCAAAAAAAAGAAAAAAAAAAAGTGGTGGAGACAATGAGATCTCTAGTCCTCCATGGAAAGGTCTTTTTATATTGCCTCTTGGTCTTGTTGATCTACCAAACTTAATTATGCCTTTTACTTTCTACACACTCAAATGTCGTGAGCATCTTAGAACATTTAATATAGCTTTTTGAATATTGTTGAAGTCAATAAAAATCATTTTTCATATGACATATTTTTATATATATAAAAAATGATTTAAGAATATCTATTGTATTTTAATATATTTGATATTAATATAATTATTTATTAATTATTAATTAACTAATACAATTTAATTAAAAAAATATATTAAATAAACTCTTAGCTCCATGGAGCAATATATAGAGATGTAACTCCTTCGTTGAAATGATAAAAATAAGAGATGAAAGTCTAGATTTCTTGTCGTTTTCCTTTTGCTTTCCTTTATGTTTTTTCTCTGGAAGATGCCCTTCTAAAGGCGAAAAGCAAATATTAAAATACGTAAAGCATCAAAGATGACATTACCTACGATTCTTCTTGTCTTCCTTCTTTTCACTATTTCGTTTTAATTTTCTTTTTGCACTTTTCCTTTTCCTTTTCTATCTCCTTTTATTTTTTTTAAATACTGTTTAGAAACACAATTCAAACTATACTTCATAAAATTTTATTTTTTTTTGTTAAAAATTAATTTTTTTATATGTTTTAGATCATTTTGATGCGCTAATTTCAAAAATAATTTTAAAAAAAATATAAAAAATATTATTTTAATATATTCAAACATAAAAATTATTTAAAAAAATAACCGCAACTATACTTATAAATAGAATCTTTATCCCGCTGTGTGATTCCTGGGCCAGCCGACCTGAGCACCAAGATAATGGGCCTGGGGACTAAAACATTAAAGAGACTGGACAAGTTCTCTTTGTTATTTGTTTTTGCTAGAGAGGTCCACCGGACATGCTTCAAAAGAATATAAATCTAACTTTTTTTAAGAAAAAAAAATATGTTTAAAAAATATATATAAAAAAAACCCTAATATTATTATACCTAACGGCTTTTCTTCAGGTTAACGATGCCATATGATTCCTACTTTTATAGTTTTGTTATTATCATGGCCATCGTTGCCATTATGGATCAAGACTGCCGTCCATTTATTTATATCAAGGTATGCGACGGCGAGGCAACCTCCCCTCCCTCCAGTAGCGTGGTGAGGATGTGGAGAGCTCATTAATAACTTAATAAGTTAAGGAGGTGTTTGTAATTGTGGTTATGATTTTAAAGTATATTTTTTATTTTTTTGTTTGAAAATATATTAAAATAATTTTTTTAAAAATAATTATTTTAGATATCATCACATCAAAATAATTTGAAAAACACTAAAAAAAATATTAATTTAAAGCAAAAAAATAAATAAATTAAAATTTTTCAAAAACACTTTTAAAATACAAAATCAACCACAATTGAATTTATTAATTATAATCACAAAGACTCTAAACCTTGTGGTGGTATAAATAATTTGCGCATGTGTATTGTTCACCTTCTCATATTTTAATGTGGATTTATTGCTTAAAGTTTTTTTTTATTTTAATCCTCAAACTCTTATTTTGCATGATTACATCCTTTTTGGATATAATTAAAGAAAAATTAAATTAAATTTGTCGATTAAAGACAAAATAAAAAGACACAGGACCAAAATGAAAAGAGCACCACAAATGGATGTTGCTTTCAAAGTGATCACAAAAAAATTTATTTTAATCCTCAAACTTTATAAATTATACTTGTTCCAAAAAATAAAAAAAATAAACTTTATAAATTCAATTTTGGTACATTTTTTTTTTTTGTCTCTTGTTTGAGAGATGAGAGAGAGAATGTCGAATTTCAACAGTAGAGAAAGAAAATTAATATTAATACCAATTCTAGCCATTAAAATGATTATCCTGTGTTGTTTTTTTTTTCACCTTAAAATTGTTTTAAAAACCAATTCTAAGCTCGGGAAGAGTTTATGTGTTTTGTGTTATTTTTTTAAGGTAATTTATAGGTTTTTCAAAGTCTTTAAGCTTTTTCTAAGTTGAAAATGAGTTTTTGTGTAAAAAAAATATAAACCTCTTTTTCCAGCCACTTAGTCTGGGGAATACTAGGAAACATATCATCTAATTTGTTCTTCAAAAAATATTGAGGTAGACAACCAATTGTATTTTTTTTAAAAAAAAAAAATTGGACCCTTGCACGGATCCTTTCTAAATGGGACCAAATACTGGCTTGACCTTTTTTGTTTTTTAATTTATTTTCCTTTTAGAAAAAAAAATCATGCTTTTTTTTTAAAATAATTTTTTAATTTATATTTAAATTAATGCCCCTCTCTCTTATTATTATTTTTATTTTTTTATTTAGTCTTTTTTAAATAGTGGTTATTTTTTAATTATTTTTGTATATATTTAATTTTTAAAAATATTGTTCCAATTCATCTATAATTTTTTATATATTTTTAAAAATAAAAAATATTTATTTTATTTTTGGATAGTATTTCTAATAAGCGCAACCTTGCAAAAAATTTCTTTTCCTTTGATTTTATTTAATCAATTTTATTTGTGCATCTATTTTTACTCTTATTTGATTAAATAAAAGAATAATTTTAATAAACAGAGATATTGAACATAATCAGGTGAATGTATTATATTGTTGGATCAAATATTTTGATTTATATACACCTTTTTAAATATGTATTTAATTATTATTAATAATTTTTTTATTAATATAGATAATTCTTGATTTATTTAATTAGATAGATGGATAAAGTTTTTAATTAGACTTATATTATTTTTATAATATAAAAACATGTTGGAAATGCCTAAGCCCGCCGCGGTAAAGAAGGGAGAAAATAGCTACTTAAAAACTTAAATCTTGTGTACAAAGGTCTAGAATAGTGGAGGATCAAATAGCTACTTAAAAACTTAGAAACCCACTGTTCAAAATATAGAAAGAAATAAAATTTAAAAAAAAATCAAATGCTTGATTGTACTTGCAATTAATGAGCTGGATAGAAATTAAAGCCCAAATGGGATAATGAAACACAAGTCCAACTATTGCAAAGCTGACCAGGCCCAGTAAATCTAAAATGTTGCTTATTCCACTCGATTCTCCTCATTTGACTATTCCTGGTCATCGAGACATGCTTATTCCACTCTCAAATTGTAGAAAAAATTAGGTCCTAAATTAAAAATGAATTGGGATATTTTTCTTTTGTTTCTGAATGAATTGAAATGAAATTCAAAAGATACAAAACCAAGTCTAATGTTCCTAGAGAGAGTTTACACTTAACATACATACTAGGATGAATCCTTCAAAAAATGGCATGCCTAAAGGATTAGACAAGATAAGGTGCCCCTGCTGCGCGGGTTATCTCCCTCATGGAATGATTCAAAATGATTAAATGTGAACCATATAGGTGGTGGTCAGTAGTAAGAACTTCGGATTAAGAGGTTTGTTCCCTCTGTGATCTCAGGTTCGAGCCATGTGGTTGCTCATATGATGGCCACTGGAGGTTTACATGATCGCTAACTTCAGGGCCCGTGAGATTAGTCGAGGTGCGCGCAAACTGGCTCGAACACCCACGTTAAAAAAAAAAAAAATGATTAAATGTGCAAGCACAAGGACGAAACTTATAGGACAAGGATCGATGACAGAATGTAAAAGAAGTATCAATGATGAAAGGGTAAACTTTGCACTCAAACATGCATGGAGTGGTTCGATGGCCCGTGAAAACCAAAAAGAAGGTCTAACAAAAAGTATTGATAGCTACCTTTAGGCATTGATGTTCTTGCTGCTTCCGCAAGGACCTAAAGAAAACATGCAATGAACAAAAGAGAGTAGGAGGTCCATGTCTTCGGACAGAGCTCTTTGATCGCTAACAAAGCTGGAAAGGTAGTGACCCTGCTGGCCAAAAATGAGGTTAAAAGGTGTTACAAAAGCGCATGTAATGAACACAAGAGCAACAACTAAGAATGATTATTTTCGGTTTGGTTTAGTTCGGTTTTTATCAAAAAAATAACCAAACTGAAATTAAAAAAAATCGAAACCGGGTCAAACCGACCGATTTGATTTCGGTTCGATTCGGTTTATTAGGGAAAAAACCGGTTAAAGCCGGTCTGGCTCGGTTTTTCCCGGTTTTGGCTTGGTTTTTTTTGTTTGGCTCGGTTTTTCCGGTTTGGCTTGTTTTGGCTCAGTTTTTTTTCGGTTATTTTTTTTCCAGTTTTCTCGATTTAATTGGTTTTTTGATTTTTTTGCTTACCCTTAGCAACGGGTGGTAAAATCATGAAAAAAAGAAGAAGAAAAGAAACACAAGATGTGATGGATGCAATATTAAAATAAGGATAATTTCAAAAAAAAATAAGCCATAACAAACCATAAAACCTAATTCATAATCAACTCAATATTAAAAGGTGAAACTGGAAAAAAAAACATCAATTAAGAAAAACAAAACAAACTCAAGTCAACTAGGTTAACTGACCAAACTCATGACCCGAGTCGTGAGACCAAGATAACTTTATAGAAATCAAACCAAAATAAATCATTAAGATTAATTCCTAACCAATCTAATGTTGAAGAATAAAATTGAAAAAAAAATCAATTAGTAAAAAAAAACTTAAGTCAACCGAGTATAGACTGAGTCAATCATGTATAGAGCAAATCACAATAAATTATGAAGTCAAATCTTCAATAAATAAAATATTAAAGTATAAAATTAGAGAAAGAAGCATAAATTTTGAATAAAAAACCCAAAATAAAAAATACCATTGAAATAAATAGTGTCAAGTGAGGTGTGCAGCGTAAAAGCACCACTCCTTTTAGTATATTGAAAAAATATGTCAATTAAAAAATAACGAAAAGCTCAAGTCAATTAAGTATGAAACCGAGTCAACCATGTGGAAAGTAAATTACAATAAATTATGAAGTTAAATATCCAACAAATTAAATATTGAAGTATAAAATTTAAGAGAAAAATATAGATTTATATAAAAAAACAAAAAAAAAAACTCTTAAAAGAAATAGTGTTATGTGAAGTAAATTACAGTAAAAACATCACTCATTTTAGTATATTGTTAATAGTAATCCATAGTAAACCAAACTAAAATTGTTAAAAATATTTTTTTAATATGATACAAAAAATACAATGTAAACTTGAATAATAAAATTATAAGTAAAATTTTTAATTAATAATATAGATAATTTTAATTAAGTAGTATATAGCAATATAAATTAATTAAATTAAAAATAAAATAAACAATATAAAAATTTAAACGTCTAAAATTAAAAAAAAAGTTATAAAAAAAATTGGCATCAAGAAGTTGAGGGCTCCAAGCTGCCAACAACAACTTTTCACTTAATTTCGTGAAGAGTACTCTTTATTTTATCATATTAAAATAAATGATTTTCTAGAAACTTGTGCGCATTTGGTGAACAAAATTAATTATGGAAACCTATTTAAACTTTTGAATGACTTTAACAGCTTCGGAAGTCTATATTGAATATTCAAAGATTTTTTTTTTATTTCTTAATTTTTTCAGTATTTTCTTATGAATCAATGGCCAATCATCTCCCAAACATGTGTCATTTACATAGCAAAACTAGGTTTTTACATATCAAAATTAAGCCATAAGCAAAATATTATTCATGTATGTTAATAACTTCTTTCCATCAAGAACAAATTAACTAATTGAATTCATGAGGTCACCATACAAAAATATTAAGCAACTCATCCCTAACATGATTGACAAAAATAAAAGAAAATAAAAATTAAAAGTAGAAGTAGAAGTCAACCTCACCTCTTTGTATTTATTTGTTTGTAATGAATTTTCATTTTTCTTTTTATTAAAAAAATAGATGTAGCTATAGTTAACAAGTATCGATAATGATTGGACTTATGTTTTTTTTAGGGCTGGTTGGAATTGTGATAGAGATGACTGTTTAAAATGTTTTTTACTTAGAAATATATTAAAATAAAATTTTTTTATTTTAAAAAAATTATTTTTAATATCAGCACATTAAAACAATTTAAAAACATAAAAATAAATTATTTTATACAAAAAATTTTAAAAATATTATTTTACATCGCGTTCCTAAAAACACCCTCAACATGATAATCACCCTCAACATGATTTGTTTTTTTAGGAATTGTTTTAAAATTCAATGACAAACTCATAATATTTAATATATTTATATATATGGACATTTTGATCATTTTATCCTATCTAATAATTTTATAAATTCATTATATAAATAGTAATTTTTCAAACTATAATATATATATAATCACAATATCACCAAACTATATAATGATAAATATAATTTTTCCTAGTTTAAATTGAAATTGGGAGAGATGGTACAACTCCTCCTTTTTCTTCTTCTTTCAGTCAGGCACTTATACCTAAACCCATAATTAGTTTTTACTGACTTATGAATAATTTCCACCCCCTCAAGCTTTGGAATAAAAAACTAATACATGCACCTGGTTGATGTATGTTAAATCAATTGTATCATAAGGAATTTACTGCATTATCAATTCAACAAACCATCAATTACCAACTTTCAAAGTAAAGAGATTTTTTAGTATTATAATATATTCTATTTTTTTACAATGAAAAGGTAAAAATTATTTATTTAATTAAATAATTTCTGTTTTTTACATTAGCTCCACATTTAATTATATTTTAAATCTTAATTTTATAAAAATTAAAATAATATGTTTCTTTTTTAAAATATGTTTTTCATTCATTTTACATATAAAAAATTATTTTTTTATCATTTTTAACCAAATATATACTTATTTTAAATCATGACTAAAAATACTTCTTTTAAAATTTATTTTTTAAAAACTGTAATAAAAAAATATCAAACACATACTAACCAAATCAAGACTAGCAATCCCAACATCATATGCATTCATCCTAAAAAAAAAAAAAAACTATACTTCATTTCATTAAAGTTTACAGTGTTAAGAAACATATTTTATTTTATTTTATTGATTAAAGGTATAATAATAATTTTATTTTAGTTTATATATAATCTTTTTGTATTTAGGTTAATATAATTTTCTTCAGAATAAAGTGATCATGCAATATCAATGAAACTCTAGCCCCTTCCTCTCTTATATTTGGTATTTCTCTTTGTGTTAATTTGGATTGTTTAACATGATATCAGAATATGGTTTCATAAAACGAGACTTAATCTCATACACAACTTTCATGAATATTTGGAATGATCATATAACTTCAAGAAGATATTTGTTCAATATTTGCAATCTGGTATTTCATCTTCCTTTCAGTTTCTGTAATTTGATATTTGCATTGTGCTTTTTCTTTGTTTGTTGATTATGACTACTAAAAGAGACAATTCACTTCAGTCTATGAGTGTGAGGGTGGATGGAAAGAATTGTTCGTATTGGAGTTATATGATGAGAAATTTTTTTAATGGTAAAAAGATGTGGGGATATGTTAGTGGAACTTATGTGATACTTAGAAATACTAATGAGGGTTATGATGCTTTGATAGATGCCTAGGAAGCAAACAATGCAAAGATTATTACTTGAATTAACAATTCTATTAATTATTTTATAGGTACGTAGTTGGCAAAGTATGAGACAATAAAGGAAGTTTGGGATCATCTGCAAAAGTTATTCATGCAATCAAATTTTGCAAATCAATATCAATTAGATAATGACATACGAGCTCTTCATGAGAAAAATATGAGTATTCAAGAGTTTTATTTTGCTATGAAGGATCTTTGGTATTAATTAACTGTTACAAAATAAGCAAAATTAAAGGCATGTGGTGCCTATATTACTAATAGAGAGCAGCAATGATTGATATAATTTTTAACGGCACTTCAAAGTGATTTTGAAGGACTTAGAGGTTTAATTTTGCATCGTTATTCACTACCTTCTGTGGACTCTGTTATGAGTGAGTTATTGCTTGAAGAAATACATCTTCAGTCTTACTCTAAAAAGAAAATTATTTTTGCTTTTAATCCTTCTATACTAGCAATACCATTTAAATCATTCTCTAATAATCAAAATAAGCCTTACACAAGGGTTGCCTTTGACGAGTGCAGTTTCTGTATTCGCAAAGGTCATTAGAAGACTTAATGTCCCAAATTGAGACAATAGAATCAAGCTTTAAAATCTGGTAGTCAGTCATAATTTAATGCTCATGGACAACCTTAAGGTTATAAACCACCACACCATAATACTGTATCAATAGTTTCATCAAGTTCCATTATAGCCCTGATACTCTAGCTGAATAATTTTAGAAATTTTTCTCTTTACAGCCACAAGCAATGCCTGTTTTTTCTTTTGAAGGTCAGTTACCTCCTAGTTCCTCAATTATGTCATTTTCTGAATGGGTCTTGGATTCTGATGCTTCACATCATATGCCTCCAAATTTCTCAATTCTTACTTATGTGCCCTCTTCGTCCTCTATTCTTGTTATAACTGCTGATGACACTTTCATGTCCTTAGCAGGTGTTGGTTCTGTTGTCACATCTCATTTTTCTCTCTCTAATGTTTATCTTATTCTGAAACTCAGATTGAATCTTGCTCTGTTTGTCAGTTATGTGATTCTGGTGATTATTTAGTCATTTTTTCCTTTTTTTTTGTTGTGTACAGAATCTGCAATCTTAAAAGCTAATAATGACAAGTCATAAGAAGAAGGGACTGTATATTTTGGATAAATTAAAAATGTCAGTTGTTGCTGCTGCTACTAGTGTTGATTTGTCTTCTTTTCATTTGAGTCATTCCTCTTTTAGTTTTCATTTATGGCATAATTCTCGTTTAGATAATGTTTCGTCTTTTCATTTGAGATTTTTGACATCTACAAGAGCTTTAGAAAATTTAAAAACTTGTGATATTTTTTATTGTAGCGGATGTAAACTGGTAATATATTTTGCTTTACCTTTTAATTGAAGTATTTTTGTTTCTTCTTCCCCATTTGATTTGATTCGTTCTGATGTATGAGGACTTTCTCATGTTGCAACAAAAGGAGGATCTCAATATTATGTTTCTTTTATTGATGATCATACTCATTATTGTTGGGTTTATTTAATAAAACATCGTTTTAAATTCTTTGAGATATATACGACCTGTTGAGCTCTTATCAGAACTCAACATTCTATTATCATCAAATGTTTTATGTGTAATTTAAATTGGGAATACACCTCTAATAAATTTTATGAGTTGGATGTCTTAGATGGAACTATTCACCAAACTTCATATACATATACTTCTAAGCAAAATGGAGTTACTAAAAGAAAACATAGGCACATTGTTAAAACTGCTTGTTCTCTCTTGTTGTCTGCTTCTATTCCTAATGAGTTGTGCGGAGAAGTTGTTCTTACTATTGTAAGTTTGATTAATATAATCCCATTTTATTATATTTTAGATTTTTATTTTTACAAAAATTTTTATGGGTATGCCCCTGATTATTCCTCATTTAGAGCTTTTGATTATACTTGTTTTGTTCTTCATCCTCATATAGAACGCTATAAGTTGTCCTCTCGATCTGTTATTTATGTCTTTATTGGTTATGGTTGTGAAACCCTATAAAATTTATAATTTAAATATGCGGATGTGTAACCTGCCATGTAAACGTAAGACTGAAAGTGATATATAATGGAGGGGATGACCTCCCTAAAATAAATTTTGTTTTAGAATTCATAAAGATAGATAAATTGGTAACGTGTTTTGATGGATAAAATAATGAGTGAAATGACAAAATGTTTCTAAGAAATAAGTGAGGTAATAAATGAATATATTCCAAAATAATAAAATGACCTTAAAGGTTTAGAAGGATAATTGATATTATTTTATGTGAAGATTGAACAAGAAAATTTAGATCGTTGACAAAAAGTCATGAACTGACCAATTTTATATTAGAAAGCAGAGCTCTCAATCCAATCGTCGGATCGAGATGAAATTTTGGATGAAGTCTATTAATATGTTTTCCCACCTTTTTGAAAGATCTCATCCCAATAGCAGGTTGGTAAAGACTAGCAATTTAAGCAGAAACAAACCGGATAGTTTACATAAAAAATAAAATAAATATATAAATACATAAATGAGGGACATAATTGTAATTAGGGGAAAATATACCTTTAAAACAGCAAAAGGCCACCAGTTCAAAAAAAAGAGAGGAAAAGAAAAGAAAAAGGGTGAGAGTAGAGAATTCAGCCAGAGAGAGGTGCAGAATTTGGGGGAATCAATAATGCTCCGATAGGCATATCGCTAGAAGCCACCGTTGGATCATATTGGTTTTTGGATATATTGTTTTTATCACTCTCCTATACAACCTGACCAGAGGGATTTGAAGGCACATTATCTTTTTGACAGAAATTGTCATCGGAAGTTTCCTGGAAAACAAAAAGAAATACACCTGCAGGGCAGTTTTGGTCGCCGGCCGAATTCTCTCTCTTCCACCATTGGATTATGCCTATTTTTGTATATGTGGTGTACCTAGATGTGTCCCTCATTATGGACGGTGAAGATCGAAAACGCACTCTCCGTCCGGGTGTCATTTATGTTGAACAGTAGCTCATCCATTTTCAGTTTAGTTCAGTTTTATTTAGATCTATGGCGATCCAACCGTTGGATCATTATGATTTTGAAATATATTATACACAACGCAATGATCTATATTCTGACCGTTGGGTTCAAGCAAATAATCAGATGTGGATGACCTATTGCTTTTTTAATCTATTGCCAGTCTTAGTAAAAATTTAGAAAGCTTGATTTAATTACATGTTTTGATGAAATTAGAATTTTTGTGGGTGTAGGGTTATGTAAGATGTAATGGTAAAATATGTTCTTGTTATTAATGATGTTATAGATTAAAATATTTGTCTTAGGGAAGTTTTGAAATTTGGATGAAGGGACATTGAGTTTGTTGATTTAATGAATATATGTTTTTAGGCATTAAAAAGGATTGGGTCTAGTGGTAATTGAAAGAAAAATTGAAGAAAATTGTATCCTCCATTTAATGCAAAGATTCAGCCTAGACATATAAATGAGAGGATGAGCTTAATTGTTTTAATTGCTATGGAATTTGAGTTGAATGAGGTTATAATAGATATGAAATGAATGGGTAAAGGTTTATCTGGAATAATTAAAAAGGGAGTCATCCCTCACCATGAATGAAGGCATTTGGCTAAATGAAGAAGAAATAAGGAGATAAGACTTTGATTCATTTTTTTATGGAAATTAGGTATGTATGCATTTATGTGTATAAAGAAAATTAGGTAGAGTGTCAATTGGAAGAATTTTAAAAGGGTCCAAATTCTCATCATAATATAGAATTCAACCAAAAATGAAAATCTTGAACTTGAGTTTAATTTGACCTAATGTTATAGGGATTTTTATGGGATTGTAGTATGTTGAATGCCAAATGAATTGTGTTATGTTTGAAATAATATATTAATGTGAGGAAAATTTTATTTTTTATGGAATTTTAAGGTTGTTCAAATGGATAATAAAAGGGAAGAAAAAGGTTAAATTAAGACATATGGAATTATGATGAAAAAAAATATGTTGTTAAATTTACTTAAGGTGAAGTAAAGTGAACTTATGAAAAAGAATTGAAAAACTCATCATGAAAATAAAAAAATAAAAAAAATAAAGTCATTCAGCCAAGAATTGGTTTGATAAGGGAAATGAATTAGTTTCAATGATATGAATAAATGTAAGGATGTGAAGTTACTAAGTCTGCACATGATGGGTTGAGTAGACAAAATAAAATAAAATTGCTAGGCCATGTTTAAAGATATTCAGCCTGGAAAGACAAGTCATGAAAGGAAAGGAAATAAATGAATAAATATACGAATGCATGTGTCATGCAATTTTAAATTTAAAGGAATTTTACTATGGAATTTCCAATTATGGTGGAACCACATTTGATATGTATCTTTAATGATACATGAGAGATTGCAGGATCTGTTCAATAGCATGAGAATTTCACGTGAGTGCAAGCAATAGGTAGGTGTCTTACACCTCAAACTTTTGTTTTTTTTTTTTTTGTACTTGTTAGAGTTAAATAAATGGTATTTTCTATAAATGTACTTGTACTTGTGAAATTGTAAATGTTTATGTCGAGGAAAATATAGTGGACTAGCTAGCTTGAATATAGTTAATGACGCTACTATACTGACTGTCGAGTTAGATGCGTAATAACAAAAATAAAATGTACTGATTTTAGGGTGATAAATTTATGATATATTATGATTAAATTATTGATGCTCGATTTATATATGTATACTGATGATGTGTACGTGTTTAAATAATTTATATGAAGGAAGTAGATGTTCGACACCTTGGAGTAATTAATTAGTTTATATTTTTTATTGTAGAAGGAATTTTATAGATTGTAAATTCTAGTGCTGGTTACTGGAAATAATGCTCTGTTGAAAAAATTATTTCCTGGTTACTGGAAATAATGCCCTGGTAAATGGGCAAGCCTTGAAAAATTATTTCCTAGTTACTAGAAATAATGTTATGTTGAATGGGCAAGCCTTGAAGATTATTTCATGATTACTGGAATTTATGTCTGGTTGAATGGTCATGTTAAGAAAAAAAATTTACGAATTAATGGGATAATCACTTGATGTAAAATAGATTAATTGTAAAACTTTAAAGTAAAATATGTTGGTTTGTGGGAGACACTCTTGATATTTTTATTTTATTAGATTTATCTCTACGTCTAGAAGAGAATTTATGAAAATTAAAAATTTCAAAAAGAAAATAAGACAATTTATTCGATGATATGAAAGTCACTTTTAATGTATATGAATAGTTAGTCATTAATCAATTACTTATTGAAATGTGTAATTTTTTTTTAATCATGTTTAATGTGATTATGTTTTTATGTACATTGTACCCTCCGTCTGGAAAGTAGAACTATTGATGTAATTGGAAGAACTAATATTTTATTATAATATACTTCCATATCTAAAAATTATTATGATTAACTTATTATCATGTGTATGATGTAATTTATAATGTTATTATTATTAAGTTGAATTATGGTTGGTTGTATATATGTTTTGAGCACAAATACTTAAAAAAGAGAAGAGAAGAAAAGAAAAAGACGATGCATGTTATGAATTTTTTTGCTTTTATCATAGTGTTCTATAGAAAATACAATTGAGATATTAAAATATGCTTGAGTTTTGGAAGTCCAAATGATTGGACGAATATTGTGATTGATGTAACAAGTTGAGAAATGATTGAGTCGATAACTTGGTATCTAAAGAATACAAAGGAAACTTTGCCGAAATTTCAGGAAAATAATATATATATTTTGAGTTTACAAGTTGAGGTTGTTACACGGCCGAAATTTTGGTAGAAATTTTATGGAATCAGTATATTAAAAAAAATTACCTGAAAATTTTCAATGTATCGCAGATGTTGGAAATCGGGGTTGTTACAATGGTGAAGGAAAACGAGGTATCGTTGTTTTGATCTAATAACTTAGAAACTTTATGTATCTTGTCATGTTGTCTTTTTCGAGATATACCTTTCTTTTCTATTCCATCAATTACTCATAGCTTGATTAGATCTAATTTTATTCATATAGATCCTTTTTCTGATAATTCTGATAGTTTATCATCTTAGGTTCCTAGTACCTCAAATACCCCTCTTTATGTTTAACCAATTCGTACTAATCATTCTGTAGGTACTGATATTTTATTCTCCGTCACACTTGAAGTTTCATTCTCCTTTACGGTCTCTTCAGCTCTGTCTGAGATTATGGATCTGTCTCTATGTCAATCTATAAGCATTTGTAAATCCACAAAGTTACCAGATTTTGTTTGTTCTTGTTATTCTTCATCATTTACTTTATTTTTAACTTCTATTCATTGTCTCTCTGAGTCCTCTTCCTATAAAGAGACAATTATTGATCATCTTTGGCATCAAGCTATGAATGAGGAATTTTATGCTTTGCATAAGACAAATACTTGGGATTGGTTCCTCTACCTCCTAGTAAGAGTGTCGTTGGTTGTCGTTAGATGTATAAGATCAAGACCAATTCTGATGGGTCTATTGAGCAATACAAAACTAGGTTGGTTACAAAACAATACTCTTAAAAGTATGGTATGGATTATGAGGAGATACTTTCCCTGTTGCAAAAATGACTACTATTTGTTCTCTTATTATAATAGTTTCAGTTTGTTAGTGACATATCTCTTAACATAATGTTAAAAATGCCTTCTTGAATGGAGATCTTCAAGAAAAAGTTTATATGGTGCCTCCTTCTTGTGTTTTACATAACTCTAGATATATTTATAAGCTCAAGAAAACATTATAAGGTCTTAAACAAGCACCTCGTGTTTGGTTCGAGAAATTTTCTATTGTGATTTCTTCTCTTGAATTTGTTTCTAGTAGTCATGATTCTACTCTTTTTGTTAAGTGAACTAATGCAAGTCATATCATTATGTCTTTATATGTTGATGACAAGATTATTATTGGTGATAACATTTGTGGTATTTCAGTTTTTAAGACAAATTTAGCCAAACAGTTTGAAATGAAGGATTTAGGTTATCAACGATAATTCCTGGGTATTGAGGTAGCTTACTCACCTATAGGTTACCTTCTTTCTCAATTGAAATATGTTGTGGATATTCTTGAGCCAGCTGGACTTCCTAATAATAAAACTAAATACTCTCATTAAGGTTAACGCAAGGTCAGATTATACTTTATACTGTACTATTATTGAGAGCTTTGTATATTATTACTTGTCCATATATTGCATATGTCGTTAGTCAGTTTGTTACTTCTTCTACTACCATTCATTAGGTAGTTGTTCTTCGTATTTTGCGATATCTTTGGGGTATAGTCTTTCAGAGTCTTTTACTTTCATCCACTTCTTCCTTAAAGCTGCGTGCATGCTCTGATGTTGATTATAGCAGTGATCTTGCAGATCGCAAGTCTGTTACTGATTTCTGCATCCTTTTAAGTGATTCTTTTATTTCTTGGAAGAGCAAGAAACAATCTATTGTTTCTCAATCTTCAACAGAAATAGAATACCGTGCTATGACATCCAGTACCAAAGAGATTGTTTGGTTACGTTGGTTACTTGCAGATATGAGAGTCTCTCTTTCTCATTCTACTCTCATGTATTGTAGCAACTAGAGTTCTATTCAAATTGCTTACCACTTGGTTTTTCATGAATGAACTAGGCACATTGAATGTCATTTTAGTGGTCGTTTGGTATTGTGGCTGCGAGTGAACATTTTAGTAGCCTTTGGTATTGTGGTTGCGGGTGAGGTTCACCCGCAGCCACAAATATTGATGTTTGGTTAAGTTAAAAACAAACTTTTATATTGGTGGGACCCATCAAAAATTACGGTCGTGCCTCAGGTTTAGCAAAAGCACAATTTATGTGCTTTGCAAACAACATACCCTTCATTGTTCACGTGAACAATAAAGATGTAGAGAGTGAATTAATTCACTCTGCACTTTGCATGACATTGTTTGGATCATTCAGATTGCTCCCCACGTTATGCAAAGCATCACCTGTTTTCAAGCAAGTAAACCAGTTAAGTTAAGGGTTGACAACTGATAACAATACACTAGTTAAGGCATATTGAGTCCGTTTGTCTAAGCGGCAACGTTTGCGTTTCTTAAAAACGCACTGATATATGTGTTTGGTTACCACATGCTAAAAAATTCTAAAATGTGGGTCCCACCATTTTGTTGAGGCAAGACCGTGATTTTAAAAAAGCAGTAAAATACTGCTTCTTGCAAGTTCAATTACAGGTTGACCTTTCTAGAGATAACAAAGATGGGAAATTTACTAGCTTATCCTTTTCTTTTTTGTTGCTCTTCTCGTCCATTCTTCGCATTCATTTCTCTTCACTGTGCACAGCAACCCTATAGGAAACCATTACTGCTAACAACAATTAAAGTGATGGTTGCGTCTCTTTCTATAGTAAACCATTGAATTATGGGGAAAAAACGAGGGGGCAAGGGAAGGGGGCATGAAAGAGTTAGAAATGTAGGGCATTGCTATTGTAAAGCCATTAATTGTCTATATAGAGACTCAAGTTTGGTCAATATTTGTAGTGGAACTTTTTTAAAATGGGTTTGAACATGTATCCCATGGCATTTTATTGGTTGTAAGATTATTTTTTATGTAATTATTTATTAATATTAATATTAATGAAGTCCTTTTAGGTAATTATACCATAATATCAAATTGAACCACAATATTTAACCAAACACATTAAACTATTTTTTGTTCAACCTCAATTTTAACCACAGTTTTAACCAAATATATATTTTTCCAAACAAACCACAACTAAAAACACATTTTATAAAACTATTTTTTCAAACCATAACCACAACATCCACCACAATACCAAACACACTACAAAGATACGTCAATGAGGTATAGGAACAATGTGTCTTCCTCTTCCCCTTCTCCTTCTCCTTCTTCTTCTCCTTCTCCTTCTCCTTCATCTTCTCTTTCTCATTCGTCTTCTATATTTATCCACTGTTCGAAGAAGAAGAACAGAAATAGAGCACAGTGAAGAGCATCTCTCTCAGCTCACCACTAGCCTTCATCGTTCCCACCGCTAGCCACTGCTCTTCCTCTTCCCCTTCTCATTCTCCTTCTCTCCTTCTGCATTAGCCATTGTCCGAATAAGAAGAATAGAAATAGAGCACAGTGGAGCGCAGCTCCCTCAGCTCACCATCGGCCTTTGTCGTTTCCACCGCCAGCCACTGCTCTTCCTCTTCTCCTTCTCCTTTTCATTCGTTTAGGCTGCTCTCCACTGTTCTACAACGTGAACAGTAGAGAGTGACCGACCTCCGGCTTTCCACCGTCCCTCAGTCCATCATCGTCGCACTGCTTTTCCCCTTGTCCTTCTCCTTCATTTGGGCCACTCTCTAATGTTCTGCATAGTGAACAGTAGAGAGAATCTTCACTGTTCATGGCCAGACCGTGTCTAGCCCAAACCTAAATGCCTGGTGTTTGGATCCGACCCAGTAAAATAAAAAAAATCCAAAATAATTTCTCAGATATTGTGTTTTATTTGAAAAACTAGTGTTTAATATTATTCAATGACACTACATAATTATATTATAAGGAGATCGCATGATGACGTGGCATTTACAAAATTTGATCGCAATTCCAATTTTGTTCCTAATGATATTTTACCTGATGTTATTTCACGCTCAAGAAGCCATGGAAACTGTAGTACTTGTCGGATAGATTTCGTATGTGATGAAATTACAAATAGTTTAATGGAATAATAAAAAATAATTTATATAAAATATTGTTTATTTCACAATGTAATAGCAGTAGTTAAATGTACAATATTTCAATTAAAAACTATCAATATTAATATATATATTTTTTAGTTATTTTATAACCTCAATTTGAAAAGTATTCTTAACCAAACACATTAAATTACTTTTTATTCAGCCTCAATTTCAACCACAGTTTTAACCAAATATATATTTTTTCAAACCAACCTCAACTAAAAGTACTTTTTATAAAACAACTTTTTTCAAACCACAACCACAACAACTACCACAATACCAAACACATATACTTATAATCATCTTAAGCATGACACCATTACTTTGCTTTTTGTTTTTTCTTTTCTTTTTGTAGATTTATTTACTAAGTCACATTCCATTTTTCTTTTTTTATTTTCTAGTCGGTGTTAGAGAATTATATAAATCATATCCTGAGACCTCACCTAATAACTTAAGCTATTGGGTTGAGATAATTATTTGATGTGATATCATAGCCTTAATGGTCAAGAGATCACGAGTACAAATCTCACTATTTCAAGCTCAAAAGGCTTTCACTTGAGGTACTGTGCTAGAGAATTATATAAATCAGATACTAGACCTCACCTAACAGCTTAAATTATTTGGTTGAGATAGTTCTTTAACAGATATTAAACTCTCAATACTTGTAGCTGTCCATCATAATTTGAAAAAAAATATATTTTATTTTATATTTTAAAGATATAATAATATTTTTATTTTAATCTATTTTTAATCTCTTCTCTTCAATTTAAATTAAT
>Ga0325401_1001704_pt1 | contig 18853 bp, 15 predicted proteins | sample PopdelMetagenome_FD_205666 | JGI IMG/M metagenome (GOLD analysis project Ga0325401, IMG submission 205666) | Populus deltoides microbial communities from Bellville, Georgia, United States - Xylem-PdKOR-R2 | ecosystem: Host-associated > Plants > Phyllosphere > Stem > Wood/Secondary xylem | place... | reverse complement strand
ATAAGTTACCAATCTGCAAAATTAGCAGGAGGTTTGAAAACGCCCTAATCAACCAAGCATGGAACCCTTCGCAAGCAAATTAGCCCTAGGTTTGGTGGCTACTATGAATAGCAAAGCCAAGGCACTGCAAATGCCTTGGCTTTGCGGAAATGCGAAAAACCGGTTGATGCGCATTGGCCCTAAGGCCTAGTGCGGCGGCATACCATTTAGATGCTGATTGGCTCCATCGGCTGCGCAGTGGAGTTGCTGGCCAACAAGGGTACCCCAACAGAGGAAACCTGCACGACGGGCGTAGCGGCGGCGATGGTACCAGCGGCACGCTGGTAGCGCACGACGTACGCCACCAGCGTGCCAGCCGGCAGAAAGGTCGCGTCGAAGTAGGGGCTGCATGCGTTGCGCGCAATGCACTGCCAGGCGCCATAGCCTTGGCGCCGATACACGTAAGCAAAACACCCCGCGGGCTTGTTGAAGTCAAGACGCCGGCCCGCCGGTACTTGGTAGAGCTTCAACGTGGGAATAGACATGGGCATAAGGAAGAGTAGGTTTAGGTCGGTAAGAAGGGGTAAGTTACAGACCTCAACGACTATTTTCTGCCTTTTAACTTCCCGTTTTCTACTGATTTTTTCGGCGAAAAAACCGGATTTATACGTGAAGTCGTGGTTTAGGGAATCTTGCCCAGTTGTACTCACTCATTCACTAATTCACCAACTCAGCATTTCACTTATCCAACGCTTGAATTTGAGCTTTGTAGGCAGGCGGTAGCAGAGCTGTTTTGACCCATTGGCTCAAGGAGAATTGTTGCGTATGGCGGTAAATGGGCACCACGGGCCGTAGCCACGACCAGCTACCGAGGCCCAATAAATGACGCACGTGGGCGGGCAACACGAGGCGCTGACCTTGCAGCAGCAGCCAATAACGCGCCGGACCTAGGTGCCGTCGATACTGCCGGAACAAGTCATCGGTGTAGGGACCATGAGCTAGGTCTTGGGCGAGGTGCTGGGCCCGCGCCACCAGCCAATCGGGGTAGGTGGTGGGAAGTTCGGGAATACCCATGCGCTGGCCTACGCGGGTGAACACCTGAAACACCTCTTCTTTTTCTGGAATGGTAAGTGGGCGCTCTAGGGCTTCGAAGGAACGAATAGAATAGTCAATCAGCATGAACAGCACGTCGCGGTAGGCCCAGGCCGGAATAGCCGCGCCGCGTTTGGCTTCCACGGCGCCGTGAATGGCCGTGATAGTATCGATGGCCCGCTCAGCCCCCACCTGCGGGGCAAACACAATCTGGCGGGCATAGTCGACGGTGGAGAACAGGCGGCCCAGCGGATCGGCGGGCAAGCGACCCGTGAAGTAGAGCCAATCGACGGCTTTGTTCAACGCAAATTCGGCCGCGGCACCGGCGAAGATAAATAGCACAGTGTCGGCCTTACCCCAAATCGTGCGCACTACCGAGTGCTTCGCTACAAAATAATCCATGCGCTAAGAACTAGAGAAATAGGCAAAAGACTCCCTATGAGTACTCCGTTTGCTAGGCACAGACAACGCTGTTTGACCGACAAGCCTTGCGGCCTAGCATGGTTGCATAAAACTAAGAACACCCGCAGAAAAGTGCGGAGGATATTTTCGTAAACACCCAACTTACTGCTTGACCTAGCTAGGTGCCGGGGAGAGCGTGAGTGGGCAAGTGCTTGCAGCTGTTTGGCCACCAAAAGCAGGGGAGGGCCAGGTATTGATGGGCGCAGCGAGCCTGCATGCGCAGCCGCTAAGCTGGTTAAATAGAAGAGCTTATCGAAGCTAGGTGAAAACTTAACATGGAAAAGTACTTTCAGGTGAAGGCTAGCCGCCTGTAACTACTAACTTTGTGGTAACATTTAAACTTTATGGAACCTACATCTACTTCTTCCCGCGACGAACTGATTGTTACAATTTTCATGGCTAGCATGGTTGTGCTAGCTGCCTTGTACTATCTCCTAGGCTAGTAGTTTGCCCCCCCAAACTGCTTAACCCGAACTGAGCTGGTGAGTAGCCAACAGCACCACCCCCACATCAAAGCCGCAGCTTTTCGCTGCGGCTTTTTTCTTTGGTGTCCGTTTGTCACTAAGCAACTTATGTGGCACGTTAGCAAGCGCTTTTGCCGGCATATTGCGCGAGGCGAAGCCGCTGTTGCTGTCGAACGCTTCACCCAAAGTAATCCGGAGAAAACGCTCTCATGATTGCTTGAGGGGTAAGCTGTTACAATTCTATGGCAAGCACGGATAACATCACGACCTAGGGGGAATTTGATAGCTGAAAGCTAGCTCTCTACAAACTCAGCCAAAACAACCACCTAGGTTAAACGTTGGTACAGGTACCGTTTTGTGAGCAGAAGCTACTGCGCACAACAAGGCATTTTTAGCTATGGCCACCTCCACCCAGCAAATTGAGCAGCTTGTTCCACTGGAGCAAGTTACGTTTCATAATTCCCTCGTCGAAGAGCTTCGCGGCGAAGACTCATTCGATAAAACGCCGCGCCAAGTGCCCGGCTACCACTACTCGCGGGTGGAGCCTACGCCCGTCCGAGAGCCGCGCTTGCTGGCGTGGTCGGATGAGTTGGCGGCGTACCTAGGTTTGGTGCGCCCCCCGGAGCGCGGACCTGCCGTCGACTTGTTGGCTGGCAACGCAGTTGCAGCTAGCATGAAGCCGTTTGCCGCTCGTTACGGTGGGCACCAGTTTGGCAATTGGGCTGGTCAGCTCGGCGACGGGCGGGCTATTTCGCTGGGCGAAATTATGGCCACTGATGGTACCAATTGGGAAATTCAGCTGAAAGGGGCGGGACCAACGCCGTATTCCCGCCGGGCCGATGGTCGCGCTGTGCTGCGCTCTTCCTTGCGGGAGTTTCTCTGCAGTGAGGCCATGTATTACCTAGGGGTGCCCACCACGCGGGCCCTGAGTTTGGTGGCCACGGGTGATGCCGTCGTCCGCGACATGTTCTACAACGGTAACGCGCAGCCGGAGCCCGGCGCCATTGTGGCGCGGGTGGCCCCCACATTTGTCCGCTTTGGCAACTTTCAGATTATGGCCGCGACGGGGGAGCTAGACAACCTGCGCGACCTAGCTGATTACGTTATTCGGCACCACTATCCCGAGCTAGGTGAGCCTTCGCCAGCCGTGTACTTGCGTTGGTTTGAGGAAATCTGCCGCCGCACAGCCGTGATGATAGCGCACTGGATGTCAGTGGGGTTTGTGCACGGCGTAATGAACACCGATAATATGTCTATCCTGGGTCTCACCATCGACTACGGCCCCTACGGCTGGCTCGAACCCTACGACCCCGACTGGACGCCCAACACCACCGACTTCGGCACGCGCCGCTACGCCTTCGGCCAGCAGCCCCAAGTAGGCCTCTGGAACTTATACCAGCTTGCCCGCTCTCTAGCTTACTTGGTTGAAACTCCGCAAGACCTCCAACAAGGCCTCGAAACTTACCGCTCTACCCTGGCCGAAACCCGGCACACCATGCTGCTGCGCAAGCTAGGTCTCACCCCGCTCATAGCTAGGGAAGAGGAGCAACCTTTCCTAACAGATCTGTTTGATGCCCTGGCTGGCTCCGAAATCGATATGACGTTGTTCTTCCGGCACCTGTCGCACACGGTGCCGGCGCTGCTGACAAATGGGGAGAATGAGGAAGCTGCCTGGCGGGAACTGCTCACTCAAGCAGCCTATTCCATGACGACGGAGGAAGAACAAACCTTGATGCATTTGCTCCAGCGGTACTTGCAACGGCTGCGGCAGGAGCAAGCGAGCCCCGAAGCTATTCGGGAGAGTATGCTGAGCGTAAACCCCAAATATGTGCTGCGCAACTACCTAGCGCAGAATGCTATAGAAGCAGCTGAAGCTGGTAACTTATCGCTCTTGAACACGCTCATGGAAGTACTCAAGACGCCCTTCGCCGAGCAGCCTGAGCACGAGAAGCTAGCCGCCAAGCGCCCCGACTGGGCCCGGGAAAAGCCCGGTAGCGCGACGCTGTCGTGCAGCTCATAGAGAAAGAAAAGGTTAGCGGGCAGGTTGAATAGCAGATTGTGAAATCATGGCGGTGGTTCATCGGTTGGTGTTGTAGGAACCTTGGTACGTTTCTGCAACACCAGCCGACAAACCACCAAAATCTCTTTGCTTTGCGACCTTTGTCGCATGCACACCCTCGAACAACTACGCGCCGGCGAGCTAGCAGGCCTACGACGCCTCGATTTATCGGCTGGCCTCACGGAGTTCCCCACGGAGATTTTTGACCTAGCCGATTCGCTCGAAATTCTCAACCTCTCGGGCAATGCGTTATCGTCGCTGCCCGATGACCTAGGGCGTTTGCACAAGCTGCGCATCCTTTTCTGCTCTGATAATCAGTTTACCACTGTGCCTGAGGTGCTGGGGCAGTGCGCACAGCTGAGCATGATTGGCTTTAAAGCTAACCAGATTCGTACGTTGCCAGCCGCCGCCCTGCCGCCCCGGTTACGTTGGTTGATTCTGACCGATAACCAGTTGGCGGAATTGCCCGAGGAGCTAGGTGCTTGCACGCACCTGCAAAAGCTGATGCTGGCTGGTAATCACCTCACGCACCTGCCCGCAAGCATGGCTGCCTGCACCAACTTAGAGCTGCTACGTATTGCCGCCAATCGGTTTGCCTCGTTGCCAGAGTGGCTGCTTTCCTTGCCCCGGCTTTCGTGGCTGGCCTACGCTGGCAATCCGTTTGGCGAAGAAACGGAAGCAGCAGTCGTTGCGCAGCACTCTATTGCTAGTATCGATTGGCAGCAACTAACGATGCGACAAAAGTTAGGAGAGGGTGCTTCCGGGATTATTTACCAGGCGGAGTGGCAACCGCAAGATGCGCCGTTGCGGGAAGTAGCTGTAAAGCTGTTTAAAGGGGCCGTCACCAGCGACGGATTGCCGCACAGCGAAATGGCAGCCTGCATCAGCGCCGGTGCTCACCCCAACCTGATTGCGGTGGAAGGCAAAATAACGAAGCACCCAACCGACGCCGAAGGACTGGTGCTTGACCTGATTGACCCTTCGTTTCGCATCTTGGCCGGGCCACCTAGCCTAGCTTCCTGCACCCGCGACGAGTACGCCCCCGATGTCGTGTTTGATTTGGATGCGGTTCTCCGTCTTGCCCACGGTATTGCTTCGGCAACTGCTCACTTACACGCCCGCGGCATCCTGCACGGCGATTTATACGCCCACAACATTCTCACGACCCCCACGGGTAACTGTCTGCTAGGCGATTTTGGGGCGGCCTGTTTCTTCGATCCTAGCTCGCCCACGGCTCACCAACTCCAACGTTTGGAAGCTAGGGCATTTGCTTGTTTGCTGGAAGAACTCCTGGCGCACTGCGAACCGACGGCAGAGGCTTCTACGTTTCATGCTTTGTCGGATTTGCAGCATCGGTGTGCACAGCCGCAGGTAGCGGCCCGGCCGTTGTTTGCTGAGATTGAGCAACAATTGATTGAGCTCCAAGAGGTATAGCGTGAATCCCTTGCTTCACGCAGCATTGCACGCCCGAAGCTAGGTGCCGTTACACTGATTACTGCTCAACCCGACGCAAGCCCTTGCACGGGATAAACGCGCTACCTTCGCACCCACGCCGAACTACTAGGCTTATGATTTATAACGAACCTCAACTGCGCACCGTGGATGTGACACGGTACGTAAAGCCGTTGCGCGAGGGGGGCTCCTTGCCCGCCATCGTCGAGGCCGACGATACTTTTCTGTACGTCATTAAATTTCGGGGGGCAGGGCAAGGGGTGAAGGCGCTCATTGCTGAACTAGTGGCTGGCGAGCTAGCCCGCGCGCTTGGTTTGCGCGTGCCCGAAATCGTGTTTGCTACCCTCGACGAAGCGTTCGGCCGCACCGAGCCCGACGAGGAAATTCAAGACCTGCTTCGCGCCAGTGAAGGCCTGAACCTAGCTTTACACTACCTCTCCGGCGCCATCACCTTTGACTCCTTAGTGACGACGGTGGAGCCCAAGTTAGCTTCCCAAATCGTGTGGCTCGACTGCCTGATTACGAACGTCGACCGCACGGTGCGCAACACCAACATGCTGATGTGGCACAAGGAGTTGTGGCTCATCGACCACGGCGCGGCCTTCTACTTTCACCACTCCTGGCCCAATGTGGAAGAGCAAGCTCGCCGCCCGTTCACGCAGGTAAAAGACCACGTATTGCTGCCCCAGGCCACCGAACTAGAGCAAGTTGATGCGGAGTATCGCGCCATTCTGACGCCGACGCTTATCCGCGCTGTTGTGGCGCTCATTCCCGACGAATGGCTCTTAGGCGACTCGCCGTTCGCCACGGTGGAGGAGCACCGCCAAGCATACATTCAGTTTTTAGAGGTCCGTCTCGCCTCGTCCGAAATCTTTGTCAAGGCCGCCGAGCATGCAAGAAAAGCACTTATTTGAGTACGCCGTCATTCGCGTGATGCCTAGGGTGGAGCGCGAAGAGTTTCTGAACGTCGGCGTTATCCTGTACTGTGCCGGCCGCGGATTTCTGCAAACTCGTTACGAGCTGAACGAAGCCCGCCTACGAGCGTTTGCGGGTGAGCTAGACGTACAGGAATTGCAGGAGCGGCTGCGGGCGTTTGAGCGCATTTGCGCGGGGCGACGCGAAGGCGGGGCTATTGGACAACTGCCCGTGGCGTCGCGTTTTCGGTGGCTAACGGCCACGCGCAGCACTGTGGTGCAGACTTCGCCCGTCCACCCCGGCCTGTGCGCTGATCCGGCCGAAACGCTGGCGCAACTCTACGCCCAGCTGGTGGCGTAGCACATTTGTCATTCTGAGCGCAGCGAGGAATCTGAATTATATCTTAAAGTTAGCCTAAGCAGTTAACCCAGATTCCTCGCTGCGCTCGGAATGACAACAGCTCCTAAGCTTGCCGCTCCAGCCACTCGTAGGCGGAAGCTAGGTCGTCGAAGAGAATAACTACGGGCCTGGTGACGAATTGCATGGCAATTTCCATTGAGCGGCGGGCGGCCCAATTAGGTGGGCATACCCAAGCCACGTAGCGCATGCCGTGTCCGGCGAGTAGCGTGTAGTATTCGCTGCCTACCCAACGGGCGCCTTCTTCCCAATCACTAGTTACCAAAGTATTGTCGTTGAGCATCTTGTAGCAAGGGCGCGTTTGTAAGTGCCGCAGCACCTGCTGTCCGCCGGTTTGCGCCGAGTGGGCATCGTGCGAGCCTTTCCACTCCACGTACAGCCACTCATTCGGGGTGTCGAAGGAAATAGAAAGACCGGACGTGCTATAGAGTGGCTCCATGCATTGGACAGAACGAGGGGGAGAACAGACGCCAATCATGCTTCTTTGATCCTGCCAAGATACGCTACAGAACGCTGTTTATTGTGGTTGAGCTATACTTATATAAACGCCTAGGTCTGATGCCGCTACCTAGCCTAGCAAACGCTGGAATGCTTCCAGAAACAAACCCACATGATAGCCGTCGGCGAGGCCGTGGTGCACGTTCACGGCCACCGACATGCGCCGCTGCTCGCCATCTTGGTAAGTTTGGCCAACTGAAATCTTGGGGCAGCTATCCGGAAACTGGAAGCTGCGGGCGTGGGTGAGGCCGGTGAATCGCACCCACGGAATGGCTGAAAAGTGAATCACATCGGGGCGGCCGGTGGTGTCGTTGAGGCGCAGACCGGCGCTTTGTTGCACGGCTTCGATTTCGGCGTTGGCACCCGCTACGAAATCAGCTAGGTTGTTGTGCTGTTCAATAAAGGAAAACCCGAACGTGCGGTCGGGTCGGCCAATGGTGGCGGAGGCGTGAATTCGGTCGTAGCAGTACACTTGGCCGTCTTCGATGCGGTAGCGAAACGCCTCCACTTCGTTGGCTGCTTGCAGAGCTAGGTGCAGATAGTACAGAAAAAAAGAAACTCCCAGGCGTTTGGCTTCGGCGTAGGCGCGCGTGCAATCGACCTCGGCGACCAGGCCGAAAAACGGTTCATCAAACTTGGAAAAGAAGGCAAAGTGCTCCCGGCGGGGCCACGTGCTGAGGTCTATGAGTTGTTTCATGGAGGCGCAAGTTCGGTAACTTTGCTGGCACCGCGCCGACTTAGGTAGTGTGCCCGCCGTACCGGGTGCAACTAAGCTAGGTGGCACCTCAACAGAATTGCGCTATGTCAACCCCTCAACTTATTGCCTTCGACGCCGACGACACGCTGTGGCCCAACCAGCCTCACTTCGACTACGCCGAAGCCCAGCTCTTCAACCTGCTCACCCACTACGCCGACGCCGACACGCTCGGCAAGCGCTTCTACGAGGTGTGGAAGCAGAACATGCACCTGTTCGGCTACGGGGCCAAGTCGTTTATGCTGGCGATGATCGAAACGATTATCCAGCTAACTAACGGCACCGTGACGGGCTCCGAAATCCAGCAGATTCTCGACCACGGCAAGCGCCTACTCGACTACCCCATTGAACTGCTGCCGCACGTGGAAGAGGTGCTGGAGGAGCTTAAGCACCGCGGCGTGCCGCTAATGCTGCTCACCAAAGGTGACCTGTTCGACCAGGAAAGCAAGCTAGCCCGCTCCGGCCTCGGCGACTACTTCGATTACGTGGAAATTGTGAGCGAGAAAAACGAGGCTAGCTACCGCCGCATCCTTACCCGCTACAAGCTGCAACCTCAGGATTTCGTGATGGTTGGCAACTCGCTGAAGTCGGATGTGCTGCCGGTGGCGAGGCTAGGTGGGGTGGCCATTCACGTACCCTATCACGCCACCTGGATTCACGAGCAAGTACCAGCCGAAGAGTTAGCAGGGGTGCAGTATCGGCAAGTAGAATCATTGAAGGAAGCCTTGGCGTATCTAATAGGCTAAGGCCTTACTGCCAGCGGCTCTGCCCCAACCATCTATAGGTCGGGAGCAGAGCCGCCGGATTTTGAAACTAGTACCTAGCTTTTCACTTGCCCTTGCTCTTGTCGGTCCGCTTCAGCCACGCGTCCGGCACCGGTACAATGCAGATATTCATCGACTTATTATCGGCCGAGAGCATGGCGGATTGAATCTGGATGCGGGTGCCATCGGGGCTGAAGGTGGGGTGGGGGTGGTCGGCGGCGGTTTCCTTGTGGCCGGTCGTGAGCATAATCATCTCGTGCGTTTGGCGGTCGATGAGGTAAAGGCTACGCGAGAAATCGTCGCCCACGGCAAAGCGGCCGTCGGCGGAGCCGCTTACGTGCCACAAGCCGCTGCCGCTGGGCGTCTGGCCGGCAATGGTCATTTCGCGGGTGCGCAGGTTCACGATACCTAGGCCTGTGGGTTTCTCGCGGGTGCCAGAAGCGCCCCAGCCCGCTTCCTGGCCGGGGTTGCGTGGGTCGCTGGGCTGGTTGCTGGCCGTGGCGCCGTCTTTATTAAAGTTGATTTTGCGGTGCCCCATCAGCGCAAAAGCCACCTCATCGCGCGTAATCACGGCCTCGTGCGTCACCCACTCGTAGTCGGCTTCGGGGTAGAGGGGGCGCAGGCCCGAGCCGTCGGCTAATACCGTCCAGGTTCGTTGGGGCGACTTACCGCCGGTTTCCCAGCAAAACACGATTTCGCCCGGCACCCACGGGTTGGTTTGCACGTGCCCAATCTGGAACGGCACCGACACTACGTGCTTGAACTCGCCGGTTTTCAGGTTCATGCTGGCTAGTCCGGCGGGCCCTGCCCCCATGTTGCGGGGGCCAAAGTTGGTTTCAATCTTCGTATTGGCGGCTAGGTGCTTGGCGGCTTCGGCCTTGCCTACGCGGAAGTACACCACGTCTTCGTTGGCATCGAGGGCCATGTCGCCGCCGGCACCCATCTCGGGCGGCGTGGTGCCGCATACCCGCTGGTACACGCTAGGCGCCTGCATCTTGCCGGCTTTGCTGTCGGCAAATACCTTAGCTAGGTCCACCTCCACAATTTGCACGCTGGTGGCGGGGTTGTCCTTGGTGGTGCCGGCTGGGTTGCGCATAAAGTACAGCTTCATCGACTTACGCGCAATGTTAAGCATGCCCGTGTAGCCGCCTTCCGTTACCTGCACCATCTCGCCGGTTTTCTCATTCACGGCCAACGCCTCGCCCGGCACCCGGCCCGAGCGAAAGATGAGCCACTGCCCGTCGGAAGTCCATTGGTTGTGGGTCTGGTAAATCTTGGAGTCGCCCTTCGGCGTACTAGTCAGGAATGTGAGCTGAGTGCCCGTTACGGGGTCTTTCACCACCTTGCGCTCGGAGGGGAAGCGCTTGCCGATTTGGGCAGAGGCCGGAGCAACGAGCAGACAAGCGGCGCTCAGCGCTGCAAAGAACAGGGTAGGTTTGCTTTTCATGGTGGGGTAGGTGAGGGCTAGCGTCAAGGAGAAAATCCGCGAGTAGGTGCTTGCGAATCAGACCTCTAAAGACGCTGCCCCGTACTACTGCGCCATCCTGCACCCTCCTGTTACTGCTCTCCTCATGTATTGTGCTGCCTAGCTCGGTCCCGACGTGGCTCGGTGCTTACTTAAAATAACGGGCGTACTCAGCCGGCATGGCATCCAGCGGCTTGATCATGATGTTTTTGTAAAAGACTTCGGCGGCTTCACTTTGCAACTGGATCTTGCCATGGGTAAGCGGCTGACGCTGCCCGTCGACTAGGTATCCGGAGTTGTTTACCGCCAGCACCACGTGGCCATTGATCAAGTGCACGCTCTTGCCGTTGACGTTAATCAACTCTAGCTCATTCCACTGACCATTAGGTGATTCGTAGTTGGCCGCTGCTTGGCAAAAGCCGGGGCCGCCCCGGCCCATCTTAACTGGAGCTGCTGTTAGATTGTACTTCAGCGTGTCTTTAGTGGAGTTGTAGGCCGCGTTTATATCGGCCGCCGAGTTGGCGATGCACCAAAAGTCACCCATAGCGTTTCCCTTCTCGTGTTCCGAGACCTGGAATTCCTGCGCCAACATCCAGCTGTGCCAGTAGTCGACGCCGCATTCGCCCTGGCTGTTGTAGAGTATGCCACTGTCGCGGGGCTCATCGAGGCGCGGTACCCATTTCTTGGTGCCCCACTTCACTTTCAGCTTCAGATGATAGTTGCTAAAATCCTGGCGGGTGAAGACGCAGCCGTAAATTTCGCCGCTGATGCGCAGCACTGGCTCGCCCTTTTGCATCAGCACAGTGAATACTTGCGCCTCGTTTTTGTCATAACCAATGGGCGGAATAGGCTGGCCTTGGGCGTCGATGGGCGTCTGGCCCCTGTAGCCTAGCTTGTGACGGTAACTCTCGTAAGTGCGCCATTTGCTTAGGTTCTTGTCAAGTAAGGGCTGCCAGGTTGCCGGCGCTGTAATAGATGGCGCTTTAAAAGAGATAGCAGGTAGCAGTATCGCGGCGCCGAGTACCAGGGTAGTCCATCGTTTCATAGTGGGGTGCGTTGGTGGGAGTGGAAATCAAATCTAGTGATTTCAGCAAGGCAATTGACCGGCTGCGAATCTGGATTTGGCATAACCTTCACCAGCTGACGTAGTATGAGTAAGAACATTGCCCTTTACTCACCTACCCACCAACCTGATGACTACTCCTAACCAGTCCGACGACCAAAATCAAATGCCTGACCCCGCCCAGCTCGGCGGTGACCAAGGCCCTGCCACCCGTTCCGAAGATGATGCGCGTGATATGTCCACCGTCATGGCCGATGCCGATATGGAACGCAGCCAAGCTCCTGGTGCGGCCTTTGGTACCAGCAATCCGCAGCCTGGCCAAGGGTCTGAGTTCGACCAGCAACGGCGCCAAGGCGCCGAAGGAACCGGCAACAACTCCGACGATGCTGTTAGCCAAGGCGAAGGCATGGGCCGCGCCGGTTTCAATGGTGACGAAGACCGGGGCTACGACCAAAGCAGCCACCGCAGTGGCCTAGGTGCCAGCGGCGGCCGCGAAGATCTAACTGACCGCAACGTCGACAAAGATTCCAACGCTTTTACTGGCGGCTACGGAGGCGGCGATTATAGCCAACCCGACCGATCCGACGCCCCCAATGTCGGCCTCAACAACAATGGTGACGCAACCACCGAAGAAGCCGCAAACGCCGGTTAACACAGGCAGCGCAGTTTTGTAACTACAACCTAGAGCTACAGGCTAGTTCCCCTCCTTTTTTCCAGGAAGGAAACTAGCCTGTAGTCGTTTTTCTAGCGCTTACCGTTTTCACCTTAGGGGTAAACCAGCGTGCCATGGCTTGTTGAAAGGCGTTGTCATCCGAATCGTTAGCAGAAGCCCAGGCGACAAACCCATCAGGACGAACCAAGATGGCCCTCAAACCTAGCTGTTCTTTCGCCTGGCTTGCGATATAGTTTAGGTGGTCGCCGTACTCGCTCGCCAGCGCTTTCAGGGTAGCATTCTGCTCAAAATCAAGCAGTATTCCCTTGCCGTTGTGCATGAGCTCGTTCAGCGTCGTGCCGTCTTCAAATTCAAAGTTGGGTACGCTGTAGCCTATGAGCGGGTGCGTATCGCCGAAATTGTAATGAGTGGAAAGGCCCCAGACCCGGCCGGCGAAATAAGTAGCTCCGTCGCGCGTACCGAGCAGGTCTTGGATGATGCCGCGCAACGCGTGGGTTTGGGGGCTAGGATGCATGATGACCACTTGGGCCCGGGACCAGTCCAGCACCTGCGCCCCAATAGGGTGCCGTTCCGAATAGTAGCTGTCTAGCAAGCCCGCGGGTGCTTGTCCCCGGATGGTAGCGGCGAGCTTCCACCCTAGGTTTAGGGCGTCGCCGAGACCTAGGTTTAGCCCCTGGCCGCCGAGTGGCGAATGGATATGGGCGGCGTCGCCGGCGAGTAGCACTCGGCCTTGGCGGTAGGCAGTAGCCTGCCGGGCCCGATCCGTCCATACGGTGGCAACGTGCAAGGCGCTGATGGTCACGTCGGTGTTCGAGATGCGGCGGATCAGCTCTTGCGAGTATTCTCGTGTGATGGGTTGTTGGGCCTTGTGAAACGCCCCGCCATCAAACTCCTGCATAATCAGGTAGCCGGGCTGTGACTGCCAGTACATACCAGTTGAAGTCAGGGTGCGGCCTAGGTTGAGCTTCTCTGGGTCGGCAATATCCACCTGAACCGAGTAGCCGGTAAACTCCGGTTCCGTGCCCGCAAATTCAAACCCACCTACTTTGCGCACCACGCTGCGGCTTCCGTCGCAGCCCACGAGCCAGCAGCCCTTCAGCGGGCCGCTATCGGTTTGAACAGTAACCTGATCGGCAGTTTGTCCAAAGCTCGTAATGGCGATGCCGCGCCGGATTTCTACACCTAGGTCGGCGGCCCGACGGTTCAGCACCGTCTCCAATTCCCGCAGTTCCGACATCAATAAGGTCTCAGTAGAGCTAGGTAAGCGGTACGGCCACTGCGCGAAGTCAATTTTGTTGATTTGAAATTGAATGCCGGCGAAGTGCCCGCCCGGTTTGGATTTGGTCTTCAGACCAGCAGAGGCATTCGCCGGCAGAAAGTTGAAGTGTTTGTGTAGCGTTAGCTCTTGGAGCAGCCCGCGGCGGGAAAGTGCCTCTACGGAAAGAGCATTGAGCCCCCGCATTCCAAACGGCATCTGCTTCAGGGGTGAATGCGGATCTTCCGTCTTCTCCAGGACCAAAACGGAGCAATTGGCCAACGCTAGCTCACAGGCTAGGAATAAACCCACTGGCCCGGCGCCCGCAATGATGACGTCGTAAACTGACTGATTGTCTGAGGCTTCCTGATTTTTTAGTGTCTCTTTCATGGTGTGTAAGTGAGACACAAACTTCCGGAAGGGGGCCCGGCTAGGCTTGTACAAACGCGACAAAATCGTTGCCAGTAGCCCGCTGGTTTTGCTTGGCGTTGCGGGCAAAGGTAGCGGGAGTCGTGCCGCTGTAGCGCCTAAACTCCCGGCTGAGGTGAGCTTGGTCGGTGTAACCTAGGTCGTGCGCCAAGCCGGCCAAATTGGTGGCGGGGTCGAGCCATAACTGGTTGCGTACCTGCTCAAAGCGAATCAAGCTGGCTACGTCTTTCACCGTGTAACCCGCCGCGTGCTTAAACTTCCGCTCCAGGGTGCGCACCGTGGCGTGCGCCGCCGCTGCCACTTCGCTGACCGGCAGGGTGCCGTTGGTCTTCCGCATTGCAACGCCCGCCTTGCGTAACATACTATCCGGGGCAACTTGGGAGCGGGCCGCGAGGAAGTACTGTTGCACCTGCGCCAAGGCTTCCCCAACTTTTCCGGCCTGGATGAATTGGTGCAACACGGGTTGCAGCTGGGCAATAGGATGCTCAAAGATGCGTACGCCGTCGTTACTGGCTGGTAGGTCGAGCAGATCGAACACCGTCCAAGGAAAGCACTTGATACCAATGGCTTCCAGTTGGCCTTTCGCGTGCAACATCACCGGCTGACCTAGTAGCCCCATCAGAAAAGGGGAGGGTAAGAGTTGCAAACCGTCCGTGGTTGAGATGCTACAGTCGCTGCCGAAATGAAAAATGATTTCTGCATAGCCATCCGGCAAGATCTCATATCCTGCTGGCAATGGCCCAAAATCGATGCTGGTGTACCAAAAGCCTTTGATTGTATCTCGTAGCGCTTCCGGTGGTTCGAGTGCTTGGTACTGCATGATAGAAGGGGTAGTGTGCTGAGTAACCGAAGTGGTAGCGCAGCGCTAGAATTAGGGCTAGAGCTATAACTAGTTCTCCTCCTTTTTTCAAATTCCGCGTATCAAGCGGCGTGGGCTAGGGGTGGTCCGGCTAGAGCTAGGTTTTAGTTTCTAGTCATCGTTCAATGACATTTACCACCCCGCCCTTCGGGCACCCCTCCTTAAAAAAGGAGGGGAATTGGCTCTAGCTCTAAACCTATCTTTGGTTACGTAAACAAACTCAGTAGTTCTTGCTGCGTGAGGGACTTGATTAGGCCGGCATCGGTTTTAATCAGTTCATAAGCTAGGTCGCGTTTGGCTTCCTGCAAGTGCATGATTTTCTCCTCCACCGTATCGGGGCAAATGAGGCGCACGGCTACTACTTTTTTGGTTTGGCCGATGCGGTAGCTGCGGTCAATGGCCTGGTTTTCCACGGCCGGGTTCCACCACGGGTCTACGATGTAGACGTAGTCCGCTTCCGTCAGATTCAGGCCGGTGCCGCCGGCTTTCAAACTAATGAGGAACACCCGCGCCCCGGCTTCCTGCTGAAACGCCTCAACGGGGGCAGCGCGGTTTTTCGTCTGGCCGGTGAGCTGCTCAAAAGGGATGTCGTGTGCGCGGAGCGCGTGCCCGATGAGGTCGAGCATCTTCACAAACTGCGAGAAGATCAGGATCTTATGCTGCGGGGCCTTGTTGCGGATTTCTTCTACCAACGCCTCTAGCTTAGCCGATTGGTGACCGTAGCTCTCCTGATCGGGGAGCAGGGCGGGGGAGTTGCAGATTTGGCGCAGCTTGGTGAGGCCCTGGAGCACGTGGGCACTGCTTTTCAGGCGCGTTTCCTCGTGCTTGCCTAGGAGCAGGTCGCGGAAATCCTTTTTGCAGGCTTCATACAAGCGGCGCTGCTCGTCGCCCATCTCGCAGTAAATCACCATCTCGGTTTTGTCGGGTAACTCGCGGGCCACCTGCGCTTTGGTGCGGCGCAGCACAAACGGGCTGATTTTGCGCTGCAAGGCCCGCGTGGGCTTCAACTCTTTGAACTTGTCGATGCGGGCGGCGAAGAGGTCTTGGAAGTTTTGCTTGCTGCCCAATAGGCCGGGACAGGCGAAGGACAGCTGCCCGTACAAATCGAAGGTATTGTTCTCGACCGGCGTGCCCGTGAGCACCACTCGGTTGCGGGCTTGCAGCAGACAAGCGGCCTTATAGCGCTGCGAATCGGGGTTCTTAATGGCCTGCGCTTCGTCGAGAATCACGTAGTTGAATTGGTATTCTCGCAGCTGGCGAATGTCAGACACCACCGTGTTGTAGGTGGTCAGCACGATGTCGGCGTCGTCGAATAGGGCGGCTTCGTGGCGGCGAGCGGGGCCATGCAGCAGGTGCACGTGCAGGGAGGGCGCAAACTTCTCGACCTCAGCCTGCCAGTTGAACACCAAAGACGTAGGCACTACTACTAGGTTGGCGGCGGTGCGACCTTGGGCGCGTTGGAGTAGCAGGAAAGCAAGCATTTGCAGGGTCTTGCCCAGTCCCATGTCGTCGGCCAGGCAGCCCCCGAAGCCGAAGGTATCGAGAAAGTGCAGCCAGTTCAGGCCTTGGTGTTGGTAGTCGCGCAGGGTGGCGCGCAGATCGGCAGGCACTGGCACCGGCGCGATACCGTCGAAATCGGCCACGGCAGCTTTGTACAAAGCTAGCTTCGCCTGTGCCTCGGCGGCCAAGGCCTCCGGGTCGTACAGTTCCTCGATGGCCGAGAAGTTGATGCTGGGCGTGCGAATGGTGTCTTCGACCACCGCGCCGGCTGCGAAGTAGCGGGTAAACTTATCGACCCACTCTTGGGGCAGAATACCGCGGGTACCGTCGTCGAGGCGCACGTAGTGGCTACGGTTGCGAATGGCTTGTTGGAGTTGGCGCAGCGTGGCTTTCTGCTTGCCAAAGCGCACCCCTAGGTGGGTTTCAAACCAATTGGTTTCGCCCATCACGCGCACCGTGATGCGGGCGCGGTTGGGGTTTAAGGTGTTGTTCTTGAGCTGGTTGAAACCTAGGATAGTAATCTGCTCCTGCTGCCAGTCTTCGAAGGCTGCCAGAAACCATTCTTCGTCCAAGAACAGCGACTTGGGCACGTACAAAGTTGCCTGCTGAAGCTGCTCTCGAAAATCGGGGTAATGGCGCAGTAGCGCGGTGGTGAAGCGCAGCTCGGCGGCCATATCACGCTGCAAAGCAAAGGGCTTACCTAGCTCATCGACGCCAAATAGCTGCCGGCGCGAGAGCACCGACACCTCGCGCGTGCCGTAGCGCATCACAGGCAAAACCTCCACGTGCACGCCGGCATCCGTGAGGTAAAGCAGCTTCTCCGGCGCCTGATCGAAGCCGTGGCTGATGACCTGCTGCGGGGTAGCGGGCCGGGTGTAGGCGTAGTGCACGTGCAGCTGATCTTCGAGGTTGGCCAGCACATCACGCCGAAACTCCGCAAACTTGCTCCGGTGAATCAGTAAGGTGTTATTGCGCTTTGAGAAGAACTCTATGACGCGCCACACATCTTGGCTTTCAATCAGATACAGTGCATTATTAGCCGCCACAAAGTAGTCGAACCGAACCGCTAGGTCCTTCAAATCCACCGGCTGATCGTGGAGCAGTAAGTGGCCAGCTACCTCGTAGAAGTCCTCCGTCTCGGTCACCGATAGGCGCAAATCCACCGGGGCGTGGCGTAGCTGCAAGGGCGTGAGGGCCGGCGCCGTGAGCTTATCTGACACGCTAGGGTTATGGGCAAATACGGGCAAGTTGGCCGGGTTGCGCAGAATGGCGCGCAGCGCCTCCACCGCCGCCGCAGACCGCGCATCGTCGTAGTTGTTCTGAAAACGGGCAAGGCCGCTGTAGAATTTCAGCTCGGCCACGTCGTTGGTTTGCCAGCTGGCATCCAGCGGGTTGAGCACCGTCACGGGATTCTTCACCTTACCCGCCGCCGTGAAGCTAGCTTCCGCCAGCTGAATGGTGAGGTGGCCGTAGTACTTGTGCTTGCTGAAAATGATGAGCCGCTGCGTGTTTGTCGCAGGCGGGCTAGGTTGTGATTGCGGGCGCAAGAGTTGGCTGATTAGCTCCTGCTTGGTCACCGTCGTGACCGGGTACAGCCCCGCCTCCCGCGGCGTGACTACCACCGAGGGCCGCGCATACGTGAGTTGAAAATAAGCGTCGAGATCGGGAGCGTTTTCCAGGCCGTAGTCGCAGGCGGTGGCTTGCAGCCGCTCATGGCGCTGCCTAGGGTCAAAGAACACACGGAGCTCCCGACGCTGCAAAATGCTGAGCAGGACCTGCGCTTGGTGCTCGCACAAGGTTGTTTTCGGAGTTGAGCAGGCGCAGGTTAGCACCAAGCCGTGCGCTTGCTGTTCCACTGTTACCGTTGGAAAACCTAGCTCCGAGCTGCCAAACGTGCCGGCGTCCAGCGTGAGGCCCTTGGGCTGAATAGCAGTCAGGGCGCGGGTATCGACAAAGAACAGGGGCGGGTAGTGCCGGGCAACACCGGCTGTGCTGAGCTTCGCAACAGTAGCTGCCACGAGCGTGTACTGGTGCGGGTGCGACTCGTTTTCGGAAAGAGGCTGATATTTGGGTGGCTGCGACATACACCTAGGTTACGAACCTGAAAGGTAACGTAAGAACCTATTCGAAACCTAAAACGCCATTTCGAGATTGCGCGCACCAAGCAGCGGAAGAAATTCTGCGATTAGATTGCTCCTCAGTGCGCTCGGCTTTGCAATCTACCCGTGCGCGCCGTTCGTTCGGGCGTGAGGTGTCCGCTTTGCGGACGGGGATTACAAATCCTCAGGTCCAACAGCCGGATTACAAATCCGAGCGGGCTGAGCGAAGGCTGTTAACACCCCCTAAAATGCACAGAAGCTAGGTGCCCGTAGCGCGGACTCTGTAGTTCGCACTACAGGCTGCGAGGGCAGCCGTCGGGCAACTCATAGCTTCAAGTTGAATTTGCCGTTGGTGATGATCTTGGTGGTTGAGGGAGTGCTGAATTTGTCTGTGCCCGTGAAGGAGAAGCTGCCTTTGAGCGCCGTCGCCGTGAGGTTTGTTACCGTGATGGTGCCGTTGGTAGCTGTGTACAACTTATCAGTGGCATATGAGGCCTGCGCTCCGTTGCTGCTCGTGGTTAGGTCATAAGTGCCTACGCTCTTGGGGATTATCAGGTAGAGGCCGGGCGTTATTGTGCTGCTAACTCCGGCTTGATTAATTGATAGATAAATATCAGAGGCGTTTACCTGTGTATTTCCACTTGGGACTTTACT
>Ga0325401_1001703_pt1 | contig 18856 bp, 8 predicted proteins | sample PopdelMetagenome_FD_205666 | JGI IMG/M metagenome (GOLD analysis project Ga0325401, IMG submission 205666) | Populus deltoides microbial communities from Bellville, Georgia, United States - Xylem-PdKOR-R2 | ecosystem: Host-associated > Plants > Phyllosphere > Stem > Wood/Secondary xylem | place... | reverse complement strand
TTGCAGGGTTGGTAATAATTAGTTCAAAGAAGGTTAAACCACTTCTTTCTGTCTTTAGACTTTGTGTTGATTTTAGCTTACTAATTGGGCTTCGCGGCATCCGCACGTGCTAGCTTATTACAGGGGGGGAAAAAACTAAAAGGACTATGCTTTTTCTTGTAGCATGTTTGGAGAAATACTGCAGATTCCTTTCAAGTAGTGTATTGATAATTTTATTCTTCAATGCACTAAACAATTGCCTTGGCTATAGTAGTAGATTTTTTTTTTTTTTTTAAATCAAGATATCATTTATTAATTGATCTGAATAATTTAGTAAATTTAAGGTTTTTTTTTATGTAATGAAATTACTTCATCATCATTAAAAGGTAAGAAAATAGATTTTTTGTCCAATAGCTCTCATGTATTTTCAACTCTATTTTGTAAAGTTAAAGAATGATGATGCTTTTAAAAGCTTAAAAATTTTGACCTTACAAAAAAAAGTTATTTTTAAAAATTTTATTTTTGTGTATTTTTTCTATTGTAAAATGACATACTAGTCTTTAACTTTAAAAAATTTAGGCCTCCCGTGTTTTTATTTTTACCACATGTTTTTTCTTTTTATAATATTAGGATGGTATCAAGGGCTTTTCAATAATTTAAATACTGAAAGAGAGCGAGACCAGCATAAAGATAGAGGTAAGTAAAAATATCAAAAAATTAATTAAATTAAAAAAAATAGAAAAAACTGAACCATAAAAAAATCGATTAGAATTTTAAAAAAACCAACTGGTTCGGTTCCATTTTATAAGCTTGAAACTGTAAAAATCAAATCGAACCAAACCCAAACCGGAAACAAATCGAGCCAAACCAAAAAAACCGGGTCAAACCGAACAGAAACTGGTCAGTTTGAACCGGTTTTAGTTTTAAAAAAAACCAGTTTAGTTATTTTTTTATAAAAACTGAACCAAAAATAATTATTCCCTTTTCTTTTTTTTCTTTTATTTATTTATTGATAAATAAAACCTAATGAATGCAAAAACCAACCAAATGATGGGACAGAACAAAGAAGATAAACGAAAAACTTTTACAGGAGAAATCAATAAACAAATAGCATAAAATTAACGATCACTATGCTGCGTATTCTAGCAATAAAATATCCATCGCCTTCCATTGTCATCTCCTTCTCATCCAATAGAAATGTCACCTGCAAAAATAAAATCAACATATTCCCCCGAAGTAGCAATTAATGAGCACAAACACTAGCCTCATAGTATCCGGCCCCATCATATACCATAAACAATCACAACCTCAACTATCCACCATGTCCCAAAGTAGTAGCCCCTTCCTCTATTTTCTCACAAATCCATCCACCAACATCACAAATCCAACCACCCCCAAATTACTAATATCAATCTAAATCTATCAATAATGTTAACATTCCTATCTTGGTTCAATTTCTCATGCAGCATCATTATACCTAGTAAGTAAATCTACACTAATTTTTTTGTAACCCATTTATGGTTTAGGTTAATTTATTGAAATATTTTTTGTATTATTTGTAGTTTTCTTGTATATTTAAGTGTTATACAGTTTTTTCATATAGAATTTTGTTGTATTAATATATTAATCATATGTTAGGATTTATTTGGGATTTGGAAAAAAATTAATTTCATTTATCATTTGATGGAATTGAGTTTGATTTTGTAATTTAGGTGTGTTATAATTGAAAAAACCATGGATATTTAATGGATACCAATTATATTTAGTCAATTTTATTGTCAAGATGGAAATTTAAGGAAATTTGAGGAAATTGATTTTTTATGGAATTGATAATAATTAGAAGGTATTGACGTGACAGAAGACTCGTACAAAACATAGAAACCATTTTTACTCTGACCGAAAAGAATTAATATCTTGGTTTTGAGATTCTTAATATAAAACACAAATGAGTGAAATTCAAAATAAACATTATTATCAAGATCAATATAGTATGACCAATATTAGATATGAAAAGTCCCTTATAATCATGAACATGCATGTGATCATTATCGAGATATGGTTTTGACCCCGTCAGATTTACAAGATCAGGTGTGACATGTTGATTTATACTAATATCAAGAAACCAATACCCATAGTTTGTTGTGGAAATATTGTTGAGCACAAGATTGGCATTACGTGTTTTTCATGGCTTTGAAGCTGGGCACATTGAGGGGCTGAGTGACAGAAGGTTTAGCACAACTAACACCCGACATTAGACCACTGTGAAGAGCCATGATTCCATCGATTTTATTGTCAATTTCATTGCCTCCAGTTGGTGTTTGAAGACCTATTAAAACTTTAAACGTCAGTTATGTTATTAGAGTTGTTACAGTTCCTGTTAGCATTATCACGCCAGCCTCCACGGAAGCGTCCTCTGGCACGACTAAAATTGTAATTATTGTTATACAACCTAGGAGTCTGATGTTAGGCAACATGGGTTGATGGGGGCTGGAGTGATGTGGGAAATCAAGGAGTGGTGTTAACAGCACCTATGGATTGAAATGAGGTCTTTTGAAGGAACTCATGAGTTAAAAGATGACTATAAAGATTTGCATACAAAAAAGGTTCTGCCTTGGTCACAAGGCTTGTTATCAAGTTTTTGAACTCACCCCGAAGACCACGAAACATATACAAATTAAAGTCCTCTAGGAAAACTGGTCGGCTAGCAACAACTAATTCATCAAATAATGCCTTTGCTTTTTTAATAAATATAGTGATGGAATCATCATCTTGTCAAAGATCTTGAAAAAACCATAAAGTTGCATAATACGAGAATTAGATGGAGAAATGAGAGCTTGCTTAATAGTACATCAAACACAGTACGCGGTTTGGTAATTGACAACAAGATGTTATAAATCCATTGAAAGGGAAGAAATTAATGCACTCAGAGTAAGTTGGTCATGTTGTTTCCAACAAAGAAAATAATTATTAACCTGAAAAGAAACACCATCAGCAATAATTATATGAGGAGGAGGACATGGTAAAAAGCCATCAACATAGTGGAAAACACCTTATCCAAGGAGATATGGTTTCATCTGTATTTACCATTAAAGATAATTCATGTTTGTAAGTTTCAAAGAAATAACTTGATGAGTATTGGAGAGGGGAACAATTAAAACATTCACAACAACAATAATAGGGGAAGAGTGCAAGATTGAAGCATCCATGATGGCAAGATTCATAGCAGTAGCAAGAGGGGAAGAGTGCAGAACAGAAGGAGACGAAGAGGTTTAAAATTCACGACATTAGAAGGGAAAGCTTCCAAAACAGAGGGCTAAGAAGAAGTTTGCACTTATGGCTAAGAAGAAGAGTCCATTAAAAAGAAGGAAACAAAGTTTTAAAGTGTTATGGCTCAGATACCAAGTTGAGAATAATAAGAGGCTTAACTTATTAGTTAGCTAACTTTTATATTTATACATGTAGGGTAATGTACGATAGTTAATGTAGAGATTACAACACAAGAATAATAAACCTTTTCTAATTATGTACTAACGTATAATATGTAATATACTATAATAGTGTTCATGCTAAAAAATGATGGACAAAGGTAGTGTTTCATTTTATTTTTAAAAAAGTTAAACATTAATGATAATTGTATTATTATTGATGAAAGCAAGGGCATATTATTTCATTTAAAATAAAAAGGGGTATTAAAGTATAAAAAAATCACATTATCTTCCACCAAGAAATATGATAATTTTAAAGGAAATTTAATGTCCAAAGCAATCTCCAATTGCTTGGAATTTAATATTTCCTTACAATTATATATCCTTGGCATCTTACATTACTTGCTAGAGGATATTTAAGATATCCCCATACTAAACACCCCCTTAAGATTAAATAAGTTAAATTGAGTCATATAAAAAAGTCAAATCATAGACATTAGGTTTGAACCCAAATAGAACACTAACTACACACACACATGCTTGGTATCATTGATCCTTTAAAAGAAATGTGATTATGTCAGAAACGAAGCACAAAAAATACATGTTTATGGGTACTTGAAAGCCAACCCATAATGGGTATAGATTAGGCAAACAGATTGGCTACCACCTAAATATGTTCTCGAATTACTTAGTAAGGTAAAATTCTATCTAGAAATAATTAATTAGACTTTTAGAAGAGATATAAAGACATAACCTAGCATCTAAAGGTTATAGGTTAAGTATCATGTTTATTAACTACTATTAGCCATTAAGGTACTACATACTCGTTCTATATGAATGATGTCGTGGTTATCATCCTTCAGCATCAGATTTGAGTGTGGAAAGAATAAGAAATTCCTTTTTATGATTTAAGGATTTGGAGTCGTCACCTATTGTTTTGGCCACTAGGAACCCTAATTATGTTTTGGAAAGACAATATAACCTCTAATACACTCTATCTAAGGTAAGCTGTAATGTTCATTTATTTGTTATTATTATGGCTTTGTTATATTTTGTCATTCCAAATCCAAAATATATTTTATTATATTTTTATTTTTATTTTTATTTTCTTAATACTAGAAATACATTTTATGTATATATTCAAAAATTTTGATATAAAATTTAAATAAATTTTTTTATGGTGTTTTTGAAATGTATATCAAATTGAAATGGATATTTACAAACTAGTTGTAATGGATAATAAAAAAAGAGCATGGGATTGTAAGGTAAATGTTGGTGAGAAATTTGACTTCCTACCAGCTCTTGATGAAGAGGAGGAAATATATGAAGATTATCAAGAACTCAAGTAGTGGCAAAGCCTCCATTTTCTTTTTGATGGTTCTGTTCAAGTTAGGCTTGTGTTTATTTATCTATGCCTCATTGCTTAGATATGATGTTGTAGGTTTTGGAAGGAAGTCAAACTTTTTCCCAAGCAACCTATATTTCTATATGCAATACTTAGAATTGCATAAATAATAAATATAAATTCTTTTCACATTTATCATAAGAAGCAAGATTGGATATACATGCTTGTTATCGATGAAGCTTCATACTTGTAAGGATTCATTATTTGCGGTGAAGCCAAGTTAGATTTTATCTTTCCAAAGTTCTCACTTAAAAGACCAAACCTATAGGAACTCTGAGTGATTCGGGAAATTTTCTAGGTTTTCACTAATAAAAAATATGCTCGTGTACAAGATATTATAGAAATGCTCAATTTTCTTCCTTTATTGACTATTAAAATCTCCCATCAATGTAACCTTTTTTTATCAACAACTCAAAAGAGAAACCATAATCGTACACAAGTCAATCAAATAGCATCAAGCTCAACCTATGATGTTTATTTTCCTATAGCTCTATGTCCTTAGATTTCGTCTTTCATTGTTGCAAAAGTCTCAAAAAAGGTGTTTGGCCAATGATTATGTAAATGATTTCTCATAAATTAAAGAGTAGTTGAATGCTTTAAAAGAAGTAGATTTGTGTGTGCCCATGTAAGAACAGTTGATATGTGATTAGCCTTTAACATAGTAAACCTAGAAGAGTTTAGCATCCTAGAATGCATCAAAAGTAGTGATACCCTATAAGTTGAAACTCTTTTAAAGTGGTTGAAATAACTTGGAAGCCGAGTGAAATATTAAAAAAATGCTTGGAAGAGGAGAATGAAGAAACGAGGCACGATAACTTCTCTGTGGGGAAGTGGGAGGGTATCACTTGTTTAACCTAGCAATCAAACTGGCTGAGTTGAAATCTGGATTAAAGTAGGTGAAATATTAGAAAAGGTCCCTACTTCAAGAATTTGATGAGGAAAATACTTTTGTATCCCATTTGAAAGGTGGTTTAGAAGTAATCATTGAAAGAGAATGAATCCCTTAAATAAGTAGAATCAATTGAATTGATGAATGATGAAAAGGTAGCAGAGGACAAAATGCCGAATAGAATTGATGAAAAGCTAAGATGAAAAGAAGTCCTTTCGATAAAACAAAATGATCACATTACTAGAGTATGGAATTTTTACTAGAGTCTTGTTCATCAATACTTGCATTGGATTGTTGAAATCTCTGGAAATACACTTACATTGACAATGTTATCATGGAAATTAAAGAAAAAAAAAGACCATTAAAGTTGAACGACGTCCTTGCGCTCATCCTTATAGCTGCACTCTCTATATTTCTCCAGTCTATTTTACCAAATTTACGAGGTCTAAGATAAGATGAAACCAGAAGAAAACATTGTCATGTAATTTTATGTTTTTTTATCAATATCCAACCATCTCATCAAGTTCTTAACATGGTCATTACTTGTCAAAATAAACTCCAAAACCCTCAATTTGTCACCACCACCACTATTTCCAAGCTTCATGAGATGTTTTGTATGAAGTAAGAAGTGGGGTGATAGTTGTGGAGGTCAAGACAAGAATGGCATGGAGGATGAGTTTGTCTTGGAAAACCCAGTGAGAGTTTGCGGCTTTGGAGATAACAGAGTTGGTTGTATCAATGGCTGGACATTCTTTTGCACCAGTGACAAAGTCAATGAGATCATAACCAATAAGTAATGCCTCATATTGAGCCCTCCATTGAAGAGAGCTGGAAGGGGTGAGTTTTTTGTTGATGGTGGTGGTGGTGTTGATGGTGGTGGTGGTATTGATGGTGATGATGGGTGAATCAATGGTAGATGCAGAGATGGCAGCCATGTTGCAGAAGATAAGAGGAAAAAAAAAAGATACTCGTTAGAGATTATAGCTCTGATACCATAAAGAGGATACAAACTGTTATGGTTGATCTTACTATAAAAACACACACTTTTCTCTGTACATACTTTGTATCTTTATACAACCGAAGAGCATAAGTTTAGGCATTCAAAAATATGTAACGGAATAGAAAACTGATTCTAAAATCATGGAATAGACAAGATTTGGTAGTAACGTAAATGGTGACATCTAGACTGGAGGTGGCACTGCTGTGATTGCTGTGATTTCTTTAGTTTCCTTAATACGCCCCCGCAAGAACGGGCTACCATTAGTTAGGCCGATCTTGTCTCGTAGATATTTTGTCCGTTGTCTAGAAAGCGGCTTACTAAGTAAATCAAGGAGCTGGTCATTAGTCTGAACATGGCGAACATGAAGAAGTTTTTTTTCAACCAAATCTCGCACAAAGTGAAAATCTATTTGAATGTGCTTCATTATTAAGTGTTGGATAGGATTAAAGCTTAACTGAGTGACGCCCAAATTATCACAAAAGAGTGTAGGTGAGTGTAGAAATGAAAACTTCATTTCTACACTGTATTTAGCTATGGCTAAAGCCCTGTATTTAGCTTCGATGGATGACCAAGCAATGACACGTTGCTTTTTTGAGCTCCATGAGATAGGTGTGGGACCAAGAAAGGGGATATAAGCTGAAGTTGATTTTCTTTTATCCAAGCTACCAGCCCAATCAGCATCCGAGAAACATGTCAATGCTGGGTGTGAAGTGTTCCTGATATTTATGCCATGAAAGATAGTGTTCTTTAGATAACGCAACAGTTTTTTAGTGGCTATCTAGTGAATCTGTGTTGGACGATGCATAAATTGTGAGAGTTTATTGACAGTAAAACTGATATCAGGACGAGTTAAGGTTAGGTATTGCAATGCACCAATCACTCGTCAATATTCTGTGGGATCAACTGTTGAGGAACCATTTGCTAGCTTTAAAAGAACCGAGACAGAGAGTGGAGTTGTGACAACTTTAGCTCCATCCATACTTGTTTTAGCAAGCAAGTCTCGAATATTCTGATGTTGATTTATAAACAAGCCATCTGCAGTAGGGATGACTTCAATGCCAAGGAAAAAATATAAGGGCGCTATATCCTTGATGGAGAATTTATGTCCAAGCTGGGCAATAATGCTTGCAACAAACAGCAGGTTGTTTCCAGTGAGGATCAAATCATCAACATAAACTAAGCAATAGGCAAGTATTAAACCATCAGAAAACACAAAGAGAGAAGAGTTAGATTTAGCATTGATGAAACTAAATTCTGAGAGTGCCAATTTGAGAGCATAATACCAAGCACGAGGTGCTTGTTTTAGCCCATATATTGCCTTTGTAAGATAGCAAACATGATTTAGATTTTCCAGACTCTTGAAACTAGATGGTTGCTTCATATAGACTTTTTCAGTGAGATGCCCATGAAGAAAGGTATTATTGACGTTTAATTGCTGGAGAGACCAACCTTGCATAATGGCAATGGTTAAGACAATACAAATGGTCACTGGTTTTACAACAGGACTGAATGTCTCTTTGTAATCAAGTCCTGGTCTCTAATTGAACCCTCTGGCCACTAGTCTAGCCTTAAATCGATCAATTGAACCATTCGTATGCCTTTTAATCTGAAACATCCATTTACAGCCAACAATATTACAATTATAGGGAGGTGGAACTAGGTGTCATGTATTATGAGACATTAACACGGTTAATTTAAAGGACATGGCAGTGCACCAGTTGGAATTAGTGAGTGCTTCAGAGACACTTTTAGGTTCCAATGAGGGTGGAAGAGTGTGTTTAGTGACTACAAAGGATTTTTTTGACTTGTAAATATCATTCATAGATCGAGTGGTCATTCTATGGGTGCGCGCGTCAGTATGCTCAAAAATAGCAGGGGCTGCACTTCTAATGGAAGAATTTAGCTAGAAAGTAAGGTAGGAGAGCAGGGAGTACTTACCTAACGAGGAAGAGATGAAGGGGATGATCCATTCGCAAATGATGGTGAGGCAGCAACACCCAATTCTAGAGATTCTATTGGATGAGGAGAAGGCAGGGGAATGTGCGGCAAAGAGATTTGAACAAAGGAGTCTTTGATGGATGATGAAGGTGAGATAAGCATGGAGGTGGTAGAGGATGATGTCTGAAAAAGAAAGGTCCCTTCGTGGAAGATGACATGTCGAGAGTGAAACAACTTTCGGGTTTTGGGATCAAGACAAAGATATGTATTTTAAGAGAAGGAGTAACCCACAAATATGTATGGTGTGGCCTTGGGTTCTAACTTGTGTTTATTATAAGGTCTGTTAATGGATAACATAGAAAGCCAAATTGCTTGAGTTTGAGATAGTTTGGAAGTTGTTTGAACAATTTTTCAAACAGAGATTGATTTTTCAAGGTGGAGGTGGGCATTCGATTTATAAGGTAGGTCGCAACTTGAAAAACGTATGGCCAGTATGAGAGAGGCATGTGAGCATCTATGAGTAAGGTGAGACCAGTCTCAACAAGTTGTCGATGACATCTTTCAAACATACCATTTTGTTGTGGGGTATAGAGAGCGGTCATATAATGACTAATTCTATGAACTGAAAGGTAGGATTTGAGACCAATATAAGACTCTTTATTTTGGTGTTAAACTTATTTTCCATAAGATTTCTGAATTGTGGAAAAATTGTTTGAATTGTTGATTTATGAGTCATTGGATAGAGCCAAGTGTATTTGGTATAGTGATCAACAAAAATAAGATAATATTTAGAGCCTTCAATACCAACGTCATATGATGGGCCCTAAACATCTGTATAAATTAAATTCAAGGAAGCAGTGCTAATGAGACCATGATTATTAAAAGTCTAACGATGGGATTTATTTTGAGAACATGAAGAACAAAGAGATAAGGATTTGTTCTTATTTGTGGGTAAAGAAAAAGTGTGAATTAAATGATGGACCAATTTTGACAATGGATAACCAAGTCTTTTGTGTCATCCATTAGGGGTGGTACATTCGTGGACATAGGTAACGATATTTTTTTAGGTTGGAGGTAGATCTTCTAGAAATGGGTACACATCATCTTCACAATCGTCTTTGAGTAGTGTCGCCCCCATGATCTGATCCTTCACTAGAAAATAAGTAAGATGAAATTCAAGATAAACATTATTATGTTTGGTGAAATAATGAACAAAAATAAGATTTTTTTGAATTGTAGGAACACATAGAGTATCACGTAATTGAAAGGCACGTTTAGACGATGCAAGAGATAATGAACCAATATGAGACACAGGCAAACCTAATCCATCACCAATAACCACCTCATCAGTACCATCATATTCAAAATTAATCATCAATTTAGAGAGATCAATGGTCATATTATGAGATGCCGCTAAGTCAACCAACAACTTTTGTTTCTTCTCTTGAGAGGATATTGCACAGTTTACAGTGAATTCAGTAGAAGGCATTTTTGGGCAATTTTTGGCTTTATGGCCCACTTGATCACACCATTGGCACTTAGGCTTAAATTTCCTATAGCCTGAAGGTGAGGGCTAATTTTTATTATGCCCATAGGTGCTGCGAGTCTTGTGAAAGAAGGGCTTAGTGTTTGGTTTATACTGTAAAGTGGCGCCACCTTGCCAATAAGAGTAATTTGCAATAGGTACAAATGTTGTTGCCAATTGATTCTTCAACTGTCGAAGATAACTTTCATGACCTATAAGAAGATCATGCAGGTCTTTAAATTTCAGAGAAGTCTTACAAGCGTGAATGGGTGCCGTAATTTCTCAGAATTTGGGGCCTAAGCCATTTAGAATGTAGAGGGTTAAATCATTATCTGAAACCGGATGATCGATGATTGCAAGTTCAACAACAAGCATTTTAATTGCTTAAAGGAACTCAGTAACTGTGTGATTTCCACGAGTGCTCAAGGTTAAATCTTTCTTAAGTTGCATCATTCGTGTTCGTGATTTTCCCGCATAGAGACGGGTAAGTGTTGTCCAAGCTTCATGAGATGTTTTGTATGAAGTAAGAAGTGGGGTGATAGTTGTGGAGGTGAAGGCAAGAATGGCATGGAAGATGAGTTTGTCTTGGCAAACCCAGTGGGAGTTCGTGGTTTTGGAGACAACAGAGTTGGTCCAGGGCGTACGTCTTGATAGATTTACTTGCTCGTATTTAGTTTTGGATTTTCATAATTTAATCTCTTACACCCACTTAACCCTCTTTCTGACCAAAAAAAAAAGAAGCAAGGCCCATTTATGTTAGTTTCGTTCTAATATATATGGGTTCCATTCCACAGATTCTCTAAAAACCTGTTTATTTTCATGTTTCATGTTTTGGGTGAATTATAGTATCTAATTGTTTGGTTATAAGACCCAGCTGTGTTTTTATTAGTGGAACCATCAATTTATTGATGTTGGACCTCTAAAAAAACATTTTGAACCTTTTTTTTTTCCTACTTAAGAGTGTGGTAGAGGTTGTGTTTAAAAGTGTTTTTTTGCTCGGAAATGTATTAAAATAATTTTTTTTAAGAAAAAAAGTAATTTTTAACATTGGTGCATCAAAACGATCCAAAAACACACAAAAAATTAATTTTAAACAAAAAAAATTACATTAAATTTTGGACAAACAATATTTTGATCGTATTATCAAACGCCCCCTTCATGTGAGTGTGCAGTAATAGATTCCTTTGTTACTGTTGAGAAGCATTGAATGACCACTGTAGTTTTCTTCTTTTTCATTCTCCTTAACTATAATGACAAAAGAAAAATGAAAACAATTACATAGACAAACATTCCTCATGACTGCAACCAACAATCCCAGAACATAAATCGAACTCAAGCTTTTTCTGGATTGTAAATCGTGCTTCCCTACGACAATAAGATTGTAATTTCTTTCTAGTTAGTTTGATTTAAATTTAGACCAATCTGCATGAATGCTTTCTCATTCTCCTTTTTATTTACTGCTTGCAAACCTTTATCTATTTATATAGTTTCAAAAATTAGTGGGTTTTCTTTTCTTTTCTAAGATTATTGTTGTTTGATTTCATATCTTTATCGTATGATTGCTATCACTTCAATTATTGTTGTCTTAGATTAATGTTCTCAATCATTAAACATAAATGAGGTTAAACAAATGACAGACACTACATTCTAAACAAAATGACTTTTCTTTTTTTGATGTCTTTTCTCCTATGAACATTTAATCTAGGCTTCAATTTAATTCATAAACACTAGTGGTTGTAATCATTTAAATTTATATATAGTCTTCAAAGAGATGCTACTATGATTTCACATTTGAAACTACTTTGAGATTGATTAATTTGTTTTATACAATGATACTATAAAATGCAATGTCTATTATTGTTTGCACTTACAAATTTTTCATTAAAATGTAATGTATAATTGCAGAGAACACCAATTCATAAAGTTATCAAACATTTTTATACTTAGTCAATACATCTAATAGCATTTCACATATACATAAAACAGCTACCTAGAAACAAATTGAAGACATTTTAGGTTGACAGGTAGATTTGAAAGGTAGTTTTAATCTTTAGGTTCTGTTACCGCAACATCTTGGATTAAAATTTTATGTTTTATTTTTGTCATGAATATATTATCTTGACTTCTATTAGCCAGCTACCAATCCATTTAGTTCATCTCTAGAAAGGTTAGATGGTCCTATAAGTGAAGCCAGATTACAGTAACATAAAACTGTATTGAACATGTGAAATCGGTGGAACTTTGGTCCAGCCAGATCTCTCCCAATCCACAGATAATAGGTGTGGGATGTGGTTTAGTATTGTAGTGAAACAGATTTAGGACTTGTTCTTTTTCTTTACTATTGTCTTTAGCTTTGACCAAGCATTTTATTTCGCGCTAATTAAACATGCTTATATACACGCACCTTATAAATCCTTATGTTACTTATTGGGAAAAAAAAAAAGAAGAAGAAGGGATAGGTAGTCTTCACCTGTGTTCTGTCATTATCCATATACATATATCAATGTTTTTTCATGATTGCATAAGTTTTTTCCAATAAAATGAATTACACATTAATATATCTTGTTAGGTTTCAGATGATCCATAAATGTTATTGAGGTTTTAGGCTTTTTACTTTTATTTTCCTCTTCCATCCCTTTTAAACATTAAAGGTTGTTCCTTTTAGGTAATTATTTATTTTCTTTTCATTACCCTTTCAAACATAACAATGGATGGGTCTGATACTCATGATAAAGTTTGTTAGACCAAAGCAATGTTGCACATCTTCTGTGACATTTGCATTAAAGCTATTAGGAGAAGCAAAACTTTTCTTTAACAAAAGCACAACTTAATAACAAATGGGATGGAATTTAAAAAGGATTGGAGGTGTGGAAAAAGTTAATATCTAAAACTGGAGTTGGTTGAAGTAGTGAACTTGGGATTATTTCTACAACTAATGAATGATGAAAAGAAAAAATTTCTGGTCAATTGTCTTTATCTTAATCTTTTCAATTTAATTTGTGTTGTTGCATTATTTAATTAATCTTCTAGCTTTATTAACTATATCTAGCTTTCATTATATAGGAAATAAAAGGAGCAAAGAAGTTTAGGCATTCTGAAATTTAGCCCTCCTTATGTGCCAGGTATGACATCATATTTAGTAACATAGTGGCCACAGGAGAATATGTTTGGGCTACCTCTTACGGAATGTTATTTGATGAAGATAACAGATGTGCTAGATTGAGGATTACCAATAACAATGAAATAAATCTTGAAGAAGGAAGTTGTGATTCAACTTGATGGATTGTGGTTTGAATATATGTGTTCTTTTTAGATATTACTGTTTCAAATTGAATATATATATTTTAAAAAAAAATTCTTTCATTGAATGATGTATATGAATATTACCAAGCTTGAATTGAAATCTGTTCCAAATTTGATCCACAATATAAATATCAATAATATATATGTAAAATATTTATAGTTTAATATTGAATATGTAAACCCTAGAAGTTCAAAATTTATAATAAATGGTAAATAAAAGAGAAATTATTAAATGAGCTTAAATTTATGGGGAAAAAAAGGAAAGAAATACATTAAAAAAAAATTAGTGTAAACCCCAGATGAAACTAATAATATTATCGTGAGACGATAATAAACTTGTAAATGAAATAAAGGATGGAAATCTAAAATGAATATATTATGGAATAAGAAAATGGCCCCTAAGATTTAGTTGAGAAATTAATATCGTCCATGCAAGGATGACACGAGAAAATTTGAATTTTTGGTGTAAAATCATATACTAACAAATTTTACGCTAGCAAGCATAAGTTTCAATTCGATCATTGGATCTGGCTGATATTTTACGAAAAGTCTCCTAACAAGTTGTGCTATCTTTAGGTAAAATGTGAGGACGATCGGAGTTCAAAAGGACCATAAGAGAATGTCAGCAGTTGGGCAAAAAAGTAAAATAAAAACTCATTAATGGCATTTTCATAAATAAAAGGGAAAAAACTAGAAATTTTAGTTATTCTTCCTCTAAGTACAGCTAACCAAAGTTGTTAGAAGAGAGAGGAGGAGAAAAGAAAATTTTGGAGAGTTTCACACCAAAAACCTTGAGAGAAACTAATGATTAAGGTAAGATAGTGAGGGGATAAGAATCTAAACACAATTAAAACAAGAATTAAGAGAGAAATCATGTGAGGGAAAGGAGAGGAAAAGAAGAAATCCATGGCAAAAAAGAGGGAAAGAAGGGATGAACAAAAAACTTTGACTAGTTAGCATTCAAAGTTTATATTTTTGTCGAGTAAGGAGTTTCAAATTATTATACAAGTTTAAGTGAAGAAATCAATAGATTTCATGCTTAAAATTCAAATTTGGATAGGGTTCAATGATGTTAAATTAGGAAAATATTGAATTGTTGTAGTTGGATGTGTTATTGATGATGTGGTGGTTTGGAAGGATTTCAGGCCACTATACATCTCAGAGAATGTGTGGGCAGAATACATTCAGCACAGGGCGTTTCACATGATGGTCACAGTCCGGTGTGAAGAACTGGAGTTGGTGTGTTCACGGTTCTGTTACCATGTACACTAGCGGCTTCATTCTATTCGTTTCGCATGTGAAGCGAATGGTAAGATTTTTTTTAATTACATCCATTTTTTTAATTGTTGTTTTGTATAAATATATTTAACTTGCAATATTTTTATCTTGCAGGCTACGATTCTTAGAGCTTTTCGTGAAAACACAAGTGCAGAGTGATGACCGCTAAAAAAGGGAGCAACAGTTCGCGGATAGCTGAGCTCAACACTTTGTGGTATGTTGTTTTTAAACCATTTTTTTCCTATGTTATTATTTACTTGAATTTGATGAATTTATTTTTTCTTTGTAGGAGACATATAACAGCCGGTTGAAGGAGAGATACGAGAACGATCCTTCGACCCACCTGATACCGATCCGGATTTATGGTTGGAGGCAGGATCGTCTGGTGGACTCGATTGAAATTGGGTGTATAAACTCTCTAATACTACAGTCGAGAACTTATAGACGACCCATGGTGTTTCGACCGTTAGATGCTTGCAATCGGTCCCAAGCACTCAAACTCCAGAGTTTGAGGCGATGTTGTTCCTATGAGTACAGGATCGAATGACCCATCTCAATGAAAAATATAAATGACTCACTGCGAATTATGAAAAATTTTCTCGAGTGGTAATGGAGATGAGATCCTAGATGGGTGGTACATGTGCACCCCCTAATTGGCCATACGGTTCCGACGACGACCAACCTTCTCCTCCCCCAACGCTACCTCTATTTTAGTTTTATTGTATTTAAACATACAACTATTTAAATTTGTAATAAATATTTGATTTTTATCAAGGTAATTTATTTTTATTTATTGGATTTTTATTATTTTTACACTTTTGTTCAATATATATTTTTTAAAAAACATAGTTTAAAATAATTAAAGATGGTATTACTGATGTAATAAGTCTATCAGTATATTTCAGATAGTTGGAAAAGAATTACAGCAAATTTAATTACTACTGTTAACTCACCGATAAACTTATTCCGTCGGTATATTCCAGATACATGGAAAAGAATTACATCAAATGTCATTGTTACTGTTAACTCACTGATGGTGTAAGTTCATCTGGTATATTCCAGAAAGTTGGAAAAGAATTGCATCAAATGCCATTGCTACTGTTAACTTATCGACGAAATACGTTCGTTGGTTTATTCCAGAGAGTTGAAAAGGAATTACTGTAAATACCACTACAACTGTTAACTCACTGACGGAATTTCCAATGGTATTTTATCGGTAATATGTAATTTTACCGATGAAATTACATATGGTTCAACTGTCGGTGATATGCTAAATTTTATTGAGGGAATTACCGAAAAAATGAAGCGAATAATTTTTTTACGCGCATGTTCTGTATGTAAAGCCATTAGTAAATTTATTAACAACGGACTCACCGACAGACCATAAATTACCGACAAGTTTTTTGCCGATGGACATTTTTCTTCTATAATCCTGTTAATAAAATAATCACAAATAGACTATTAATGTAAATATTGACAGAAAATTCTATCAGTAAAGCTGTTAAATTTGGTAGTGTTAAGATGTATGGTATGCTTGCTTTCACTTTGGTTGCACCTTATAATTACAATGTTATCCTATTTGTTTCTCTTGTTGACCTTGATATTGTTGCTAAAATTCACTATGCTTTATTTTGAGGTTTAACTGATTTTCCAGCTATGATGCTAATTTCATGTTCATGTATTCTCATATCTAATGCCCATTTCTATTTTTCATGGGAATGGATGGTTGTGTTGTTTTATGTATGGTTCTTTGTTTCTTGTAGACATGAAATGTTTCTTCTTCGTAACAAATGGTTAATGTCTTTACCATTCAAAATTATGTTATATGTCTATTAGAGAATAATATAAATCATATCTTGGGACCTTACCTAATAACTTAAGCTATTGGGTTAAGATGATTCTTTGACATGGTATCAGAGCCTTAATGACCAAGCGATCACGAGTTTAAATCTCACCATCCTCATTTATTTGATAAAAATTAAGCACAAAGTAGTGTGAGTCTGTGCAAGTTTCAAACTCGAATGGCTTTTACTTGAGGATGTGTATTAAAGAATACTATAAATCATATCTTGAAACTTCACCTAACAGCTTAAGCTATTGAGTTGAGATAGTTCTTTGACAATATTTTCATGTGTGATGTATAGTTAAGCATACCATCTCAATTAATAATTTATTATATGTAATGATTTATTGTTCTGTGTATGTTTTTTCCAGTTAGTTTGCATAGAAAGTCTGATTCTATCATTTCTTTTTCCATATCTTTCTTGCCTTCTTTCATTCCTAGAGGGCATTTGTTTCTACGTTTTTACACTTTTTTTTTTATTGGTTTCTTACTTGAAGTTTTTCTTTACCTTTCTTTCTGTTTTTCAGTTGTGTTGTCCTGGGCTTTATTGTATTTTTACCTTTGGCATATTAAAACACATTCAATGTTTTTTTACTCCTCACCACACGTCAACTAAAGTCAAAAACAAAAATGCAGGCGTAAAAAACAAATGGATGGCGAGACTTTGGTCACACAAAATGGTGGGTCCGTGGGGAACGAGAAGCATGCGAATTAGGCTAAAGTTGGGAGTGGAGACATTTTGGATGCCCACTTGTGCCGCCCATAATGCTTCTTGAGAGGTGGAAAAGACATGGCAAGGAGTGTAGACCCCCTCAAGCCACTTAGGCTGACTCAACCACATCTTCTCCTATATGGGCATTCCCCCTGCTGAAGTCTTGACACGTTGAAAATCATCAAACTACGCCACCCAACCGCATTATTCAAAGTGGATTTCACCTATTAAAAATATAATAAACAAAGTTGTGTGGTGGTTCTACTCTTCATTATTTATTATGTATCCTCACTCGGATCATTAAGGATTTAAATAATAATTTTTTAAATATTTTTTAATTCGATACTCTATTTCTTGTACAAATTTTGCACAATTGACTTAGCCTTGATTTCTCAAATCTAGACTGATAAACGATATATTATTTATTATATATATATATAAAAAAGGCTAGATGCATGGCCTGGGTTTTTCTACTTAATGGCTCAATGTGTTGGCCATGGGACCGCCCTGGTGGGCATATATATAACCCTTTTTTAAATATATTTAAGTTATATATAAATTTATAAATTAAAATACTGAATCCAATTGAATCTATGATCCGAAACGCAGCTTTGACAAGTTAACCCACATCATCTAAAATATAATTTTTTTATTTGATATATTTGTTTTATCCCTTAATTTAAAAAAAAATACAATTTCTTTATTTGTTATCGATGAACTATTTTTTTATTTAATTTAAAATTAAAAAAATTAATCTCATCATTTATTATCAATGATCTGTCTTTGATATCTATTAAATGAAAGTTTTTTTTTAACACCCTTATCATGAATTTTTTTATTTTAAAAAAAAGGTTTTGTACAAAAATTTTACATGCACTTTATTATCATATAAATCTATTAAATGAAAATTAATTTATGGGATAAAAAATTTATTGAGTTTGATGGTGTGCATGACTTGAGTCATGAGGTTGGTTGGTTCACTCGAGTTCTCATGGGCTTTAAAAAAAATACATATTTTTTTCATCAATTTTATCTTTTAAGATTGAGTTAATTGGAAATTTAGCTTTTCAGTTTGGTTTTTTTTAAAGATTGTTCTAACAAGTTTTGCATGTCAATCCGAGTTAATTTAAAATAGATTAAATATGTTTTCATCCCAATATTAAAAAAAATATTTTTCAATATTTAGATTTTTTATATATATTTTTTAAAAAAAATACTTTCCCACGTGGCACATCGCAAAACAATGGGCTAGTATCTATTTTACTCGGTTGGAAGAGGAACTTCTTCCACCACTTTAATATTATTATTTCAGCAGAATGGATAGTTATTAGTTTAGTTTCTTAATTATATGGTTTAGTCAAAGAAATTTGAATGATGTGATCTCTCTAGAAAATTTTATTAGCATTTATCTTCTTAATAAATAAAATAAAAGATAATTAATAGGAAAGGTTTAGCAAGCATTTGGTTTATTCTGACTTCTTTCTGATTGAGACATAATCCAAACAGGTCCCTCCCATTAAACTAGATTTGATCAAATCTTTGCTTTCTGTTTTCTAATG
>Ga0325401_1001700_pt1 | contig 18887 bp, 13 predicted proteins | sample PopdelMetagenome_FD_205666 | JGI IMG/M metagenome (GOLD analysis project Ga0325401, IMG submission 205666) | Populus deltoides microbial communities from Bellville, Georgia, United States - Xylem-PdKOR-R2 | ecosystem: Host-associated > Plants > Phyllosphere > Stem > Wood/Secondary xylem | place... | reverse complement strand
ACCCGATCATTTATTCTATTTTTGCCATTTCAAATGTATATCAATCATATTTAAAAATTAGAATTTAAAATCCGATCCTAGTTAAATTAAACAAAATATTTACTTCACAAATTAGTTAAATCTAGTTCAAATCCAGCTGCGTAAAAAAAAAAATCTCAAATCAGATTTTATAAAATATGATATCAACCAAGCCCTTCATCCGCACGTAATTAATTATCACACTATAAAATTGCCAAAATGCACCCTATAGCGCATCCCTTTCATAAACAAACATTTTCCTATTTTCAGTATGATTAATGTAGAAATTTTTTCATGGGTCGAGGAAACCACGTACTGTTTGACGACCATTTTTGAAAGTTTCAACTTCCGGAGCTCATTTTCAATAAATACAGCTGCATCCAGCACAACTCAAGTACATTAGATGTACATGTACATGAAAAATGAATGTTTTATTAATACATCCTAGTATAAATTTGTGATTGAGCTATAAAATAAATGAATCATACACAAATAATTAAAGATTTATGGCAACATTTCCTACGCAAGCGTGAGACCTTCAGGGAGATGTTCAGTTTCAAGATTAGGTGAAATGTACATCCGACAAGCATAAAACACAGCTGAATGGAACGCAGTTGGGTTGTCTATGAATACAAAGTGCCCGCCCTGTCATTTGGCAAAAGAAAATAAAATTCAATAAGCTGAATCCAATTTTGATTACCGAATATTTCAAACTAATTGAGAAAAAGCGAGACCTGTGGAACCCGAATGATCTCGCATGGAACCTTCATATGCTGGCGAGCTTGTTGGGCACCTTCGTAGCTCATCCAATCTTCGAAGCCATATATGAAAGTGGTTGGCACTTTCCATTCTGATGCACTGCATACAAAGTGTTTGAGGATTTAGTAACTTCTTCAAAGGGACTTCATCCGGTACTTTATACATGTTAAAAGAACAAGTACAAGAATTATATTTCATGATGCAGATATCATTTATGGTAATTGTGTTTAGTTCATTTAAGATGATCATTCTAAATCAAAGGGTGTTTAGAGCTGGAAAATAGATTTCAGCCATAATAGGGTTTTCACAAGAACTGCTAGCTAACATCCACAGCTAAGTTTTAGATTTATTCGGGATGGCATTGATTTTTCATTTGCAAAAAGGAAGAGAAGGCATTTCTGAATCAAACCCATTGCCTCCCTCTAACTCATTGGGACTTTCTTCTCCGTGTGCGTGTGTTCCAACATTCTTTTGGTCAACCAAAAGCAGATGCATGCCATTCTAAAATAACTTTTTAGTCCCAGCATAACAGGCTTTTCTAAGAAGCTCCTTCAATCCACTCTACACAAGCAAGCAATCTGATATTCCACGCAGAACTTTCTAGGCCATTATATAGACCCCCAACAATCAAACAACCTAATTAACATAACAAATTCTAGCAACAGCATAAAACCCTTCTATGCATCTAAGACGACCGTAACTCACAAGATCAACTTTTCAACCACAGACATAGATACAGCAATAGGTTCTAGTTTTAACACATTCAGGCAGCAAACACTTGGGCAAAGAGATGCTGTCAACTTTGATTCACACAAGGTATTTTGACACACTAGAGGAAGACAAAATATCAAAATAAGCTGGGTTAATCAGACCTCTGTAAAAGGGGCTTCCGTGCATATGCTCCAAAAGAAAATATAAATTTCAAGCATAGCTCTCCACTAGCTTTGGCTGCTAAAGTATGATACACATAATCTGCAATTAAAAGAGCAAGCGTCAGATACCTCCTGATGAATGCACACAAGCCTAGATGATATCCCACACTACCTGTTAGCAATTTGGACTCCTCCTCAGCCAATGCTACTCCGGTTGAATATGCACCAAATCTAGCAGTTGTGTAGCGACGTACCAGACCAGGACCCCAAGGACCCAACCCTCTGGATGAAAGGTTTAATCAGGACTGTCAGAAACAGAAAGGTAAAGGAAGCTTGACAGCATCAACTATACTGGTACTATGTATAAAGTGCTCCAGTGGGTGAATGGAGGAATCCAGATGCCACTTATGGAAAATATAATAAAAGGAGCTAGAGAAGGACATTAAGCCTTCTCTATAGAAAGTACACTTCATAATAAAATCCTGTTTCAAGTCATTTATTGAGAATCTTCTTGGTTCTACGTACTTAACGACCTCAAACCAAAACTATTTGATTGAAAACAAAACAAAATGTTGATCTCAGTTCCAGTTTTTGGAACATGGGCTTTGTTGATGCTGCCACAGACCAACTATGTGAAGAAGAATAATTTAATGACGTAGGCTATGCATTGGCAAAGGCATGTGAATGATTATGACATGGCAATCTAAAATGATTGAAAGGAGACCTAAATTTTTAAGTTTTAAAGAGATGTTGAAGCACACCCAGACAAGGGAAAGGGACATACCTGACAACCTTCTGAGGAGTAAAATTAGACTCCCACAAATGATTCAAAATGGCTCCTTTCCAAGTTGCCCTAAATTGGGCGAGCCACTCAGACTTGGAATCTGATTCTGATGAAAATCCAGCAGATCCCACTAAAATCAAGTGCTTAACATGCTCGGGATGCTATAACACAAATGTGCAACAACCATCAGAAATGAAGAAAGTGCCATCATATAGTCCTCAAAATACTAACAATCATGGCAAAACAATCACCTTGAGTGCATATTTAGCCGCAACATACCCTCCAAATGAATGCCCAAGCAATATGAAGTTACTGAGGTTCTTTGCTTTTCGCCATTCCTCAAAGGAGTCAATAAACCACGCCTCAGTTTCTACATTACCAAACTTAACATACATAATTTGTTTCAAGGCAAACAAAACACACAAAGCATTTTCCAAAGTACTTAACGAATAAATCCTCTGAAGAAATGTAAAGCTAACCTACCTTCAGTGCTTTTGCAGGTAAAGTCAGGTCTACTTGATCCACCCCAACTATAAACAAAATTAACCCCAAAAAAAGAAAAAAATAAGTTTAGCAGAAGACGATTAAGATTTATTCAACGGTGACGCATTAATGATTTATATGACTATATATTGCTTAGCAGAGAGCCGGAGAATTCACTGACCGTAGAAATGTAATTATTATTTACAATTAAGTAACCAAATTTGAGCCCTTTACAATACATGCCATTCAAATTAGGATTGAAAAAACCGTGTGTGACTGAAATTTTAAAAGCTAAGGGATTAATACTGTATTAATTAAAAGATAATACAAGCATAATTACCCAAGCTGATCAATAGCAATGATCTTGAAACGACTAGCAAGAGCATCAAAATTCCTGAAGAAGAAACCTTGAGAAGCACCATATCCATGGACCATTACAAGCGTAGGAGAATCCTCTTTGCTTTGAAAAGTCACCGTATTGATAAACCTAGGCTCATCACTCTTAGATCGAAACCACCGAGTCTTCGACCCTGGTGGACCCGAACCAATATTCACTTGCTCTACCACGTACGGAGTCCTAAAATTCCCAAAATACACAACAAATTAGGGCTTCGCTTCGCTCAATCCCGAAGAAAGAGAGAAGAGTTAAGGAATCACTCACTTGACTAGAGAGAAAAGGCGTTTTTCGGCAGCGATGACGTGATCGGTGGAAGTGGGGATCCAGCGAAGAATAGAGGGCCATGTAGATCTTGTTTTTGCCCGTGATGATGATGTTGCGGTGGAAACGGAAGCAGAGGATCCTTGCTCTTCGCCCATGTTAGATACTATTGAGCTTGAGACGCGTGAACGAAACGGGTTCATAAAATCATATAGAAATAAACATACAAATTAGAGAACGGAAAATGTTTCAAATTTGATAAGACAAACCTCGCTGGAGTTATTTATAGATTACGGTGACTGCCTTCTAGATTGTGCTCCACGCTATATAAACGGTCGTTAAAAGACGGCGATGGCTTGGTGGGTGGTCAAAAAGTACATGCGTAAATAGAGACTTCTAGAATGGAGGTTTCGTTGCTACTTCCACTGTTAGTTAGTTTGGTAGTATGGTTTTTTAATATGTTTATTTATTTTAAAATATTTTAAAATAATATTTTTTAATTTTTAAAATTTTAATTTTAATATCAGACATCAAGTCAAAACAAAAAAATTAATAAGGTTTATAAAGGCCGGTTTGAGAATATTTAAAAAAAAATTAAATTTTTTTATTCAAAATTATTTTCTTATATTCTTATAAGAACATGAAAGCTGAATCGGTTTTGTAACAATGGTTGACCAGTTGGCTAAAGCAACCAATAAAGCTCGTAAATGAAACAGCCAATCATATGTTTCCGCGACACTAGATGGATATTTGGAGAGCTTTGAATGGAGATTAAGACTTATACTTGGTGGTCTTGATTGCATCTGATCATGCTCCTTTGTTATACAGTGATCAATGGTGACGGCGGTTAACGGGGGGGGGGGGGATTTTTTATTAGCTGCGTTAGCAGTGACGTAATGTAATATACCGCGTTCAAATTCCGAAATACTTCCCCCCCTCGTTTCAATACCAGGGGCACTCCCTATATCATGGAACCACGTGTATTTGAAAGATTATTTATGTTATACTAGTTTTTTTAATTGTCTTTCTCTTTCATTTTGTTTTTCATTTTTATGCTTATTGTTTAGGAACACATGTTACAATGGAGTTGCAACATGTATTTGTATTATATTTTAAAAATATTTTTTATTTAAAAATATATGAAAATAATATTTTTTATTCTTAATATCAGTATATCAAAAAAAATTTAAACACGTAAAAAAATTAAAATTAAGCATTAAAAAATTATAATTAAATTTGTGTGAGTCGTCATTTGGGTCGTGTTTTCAAATATTATTTTAATATGTGTTTGAGATTGTAGTGCAATATGTTTTCTAAAATAATTTTTTATTTGAAAATACATTAAAATATTTTTAAAATTTTGACATTGGTACATTAAAACCAATAAAAACATCAAAAAAATCAACATAATGTTTTTTCAAGCTAGAATTACTTTTGAAAAGCGCTCAAAAGCATACACAAAAATTTTCTCAAACACACCCTTAAAAATACATCAAATTTTTTTTTTTTTAATTCTTGACTCAAAACCATGAAAAGCACTACACTGCAAGGGACCAGTACTTTTTTAAACATGAAAATATAAGAATTTTTTTGACATTATTATTAAATTTAAAAAAGCAGTCATTATGGTTTTTTTATAGAAAAATAATTTTTTTATTAAAATTTTTTATCATGCATCTTAGTAAACACAAAGTTTTTAACTGAAATAATTATTTATATTAAAAATATATATTTTATTATTGTTACATTAAATTTACAAAAATATATCAAAATAATATATTCATAGAATCTAAAAAAATCATAAATACGATAAAAATATATTTAAAATCTATTTAAAAGTTTCAAGAATAAAAATAAACAAAATAAATTTTCATGACTAATTTATTATTAGTATTATTATTTTAATATCACATGCATAATAATTGAAAGAAATATCATTAAAATTTAAATAAAAATTTATAATAATATTTAAAAATTATGTTAAAACTAAAAAGTAAGGCAAAAAAATATTCTTCAAGGTGCCAAAAAAAAAACATATGAAAGTAGGAAAAAGAAGAAAAGGATCGTGCCTAGTGTAAAGCCCACGGGAGCAAGCCACACATGCCTGGCCTTGCTCTATTTATTTATTTTCATTAAATGGACAAATGACATGTCATACATCTTTCTTTCTTTTTTGGAAAAAAAAATCAACACAATTCAGAAAATACATGCACCCACCCCAACAGCGCTCAAACTTGCGACCCCAGCAGCTCTACACACGCAAACCATCTCAACCAGCGCTCAAGCATGTTGGTTTGGTTGTATTAATACAAAGGCCAAATCGAACTAAGCTCTCATTAATTTCTGGAAAGCAATTTCTAACTTCAAACGGTGACGGATCCAGACTTGGTGAAATGGAGGGGGCCAAAATACCAGCCTATAGACTACAGACTATTAAGCCCGGCAGAAAAACATATTTCAAGGCAGTTATAGATGGATGGCTAGGTCAATCTGGATCCTTCACCACAGCGGGAGAGTGCAGGATCAGCAAACCAGGCAATATGGCATCCTTTCAACAAGAATTTGAAGTGAACCATAACATACAACGATTAATTAAACAATGAGAATTTATCAAGGGAAGAGCTAACAACCAATTCTACATTTTTATCTTATAAGCAATGGCACTTAAGTCAGACAAGAATTTTTCAAGTACAAAACACCTTTTAAGTTAAACTAACAAAGATGAATCACAACAGCCATACAGACACCAAGCAGAGGGACTCTTTACTCAGCTCTCGATTGACCAGCTCGGGAGGAGAGAATGATGCCAACAATGAGACCGTAAAGGGCCAGTGCTTCAGCAAAGATGAGAATGAGGATCATACCAACAAAAAGCTTTGGTTGCTGGGCATTAGCTCTGCAAAGTACAGCCCGACATTAAAGTGAAACTTTCAATGAAAAACTGAAATCCAATAACTCATTGGGCAAAACCATAAAAGAGAACACTACCATCTGTATAGCATGTATCAACCTCAGAAATAGAAGGCTAATCAAGGCACCCAGCGTCAAACAGACAGCGCAAAACAAACACAAGAAGCAAGTACAGGTAAACAGCATACAGTATATCACAAACTTCATTGTTTAACCCAACAAAGCAGTGCAGACACTAGTAGTTATCTACACCAAAGAGGTGATGAAATTATTATAACCAAATACCTGTTTCTCACCGAACCTCCAAAAATCAAGACCCAACAGAAAACCTCAAACATTTAACCTTATATTTCCAAATATCTTCACAAATGCAAACAGGAAGGAATAGTAACAATAATAAACTAATTGCAAAACTCAACCTTAAACATTCTAGCAGAATAGAATTCTAAGCAATGTCTAGTAAACTTTAGCTTTGGTTTATTTTAGTGACTGCAGTTACCATCTAATTTTCTATTGGAAGGCTTTTCATATATGATAACATTCAGGGTCCCTCCATTCATTAATTTTCATGGTCTCTATTTGTTATGTTTACACAAATTAGTTGATACGTCTGTTTATGGAAACTTAAAGCTGACAACCATTTCCTTTAAATTCTCTTGAAAACATTTGATTACTTCAAATTGAAACTAAATTAAAAACTTTATTGAGGGTAAACTAGGTTCAAATTCCGGTCGAGTCCAAGTCAAAGCTCCCCCAGCTCAATCAACTCCAATGAGCATCATGAGGCAGTTGAGCCAATCTCAAACACTTGACGGAGGAGCTTATGAACTAAAATCAAACAAGCTTCTAGAGCTCAATTCCAAAACAACCCAAGCTTGAGCAACTATTTCAATCCACGAAATTGAGCTCAAACAATCTATTGGCAGCTTTCTAGCAACCATATTACAAAACAAGTTCAAAACAAAACATTGAAGACAAAACCATATCGCAACTAAAACAGGCATTGCATATCATATAGCAGCTTCAAATACCGCTCCTAAGCGAATGAAACACGAAACTTTTTATCCCGGTAGAATTAATCATAAGATACCTTTTATAATTAAAAAAACATAACAAATCCAAAAGAAAAAATTGAGCAATTGGAATCAGTTATTAAGTCACTCAAGAGATTTACCTAACACCAGCATCACCAACGATGCCAATAGCCATACCAGCAGAGAGACCAGCGAGGCCACAGGCGAGACCAGAAGAAAGATGAGCATATCCATCGAACAGATAATAGGATTTTGCCTTCGGGTTAATACCAGTACTGATAATCACGGCAATAATCAGACCGTATATACCCAAAACTCCAGCCATAACGACCGGGACTATGGATTTCATCACGAGCTCTGGTCGCATCACACCCATTGATGCAACGCCAACTCCACTCTTCGCGGTACCGTAAGCAGCTCCCATGCCTGAACAACCACCCAATCAAAACACCAGATCCACGTAAGCATGCATCATTGAAAATAACTAGAATCTTAATATTCATAGATCCAGATCAGAATTTGGTTCCAAAAAAAAACAGAGATCAAAATTACAGGAGAAAACGAGGGCGGCAGCAGCGCCAAGGAATCCGAAGAACGGCGCAGTTTCATCGCCACTGAATGTTGAAGACATTTTGTTTTTGGATTTTGACGAGTTTTGGAGAGGACAATTGAATCTAGAGCTCGTGTTAATTAATTAACTTATTTATTTATTTTCTAATAATAAGAGAAACTGGAGAGAGCTTCTTGGCGAAGGAAGTTATTGGGCTCAAAAGCCAGCCTGTATCAAGATACAGTAACTGTTTTATATTTTATAAAATTTTGTATTTTTTTATTTAAAATTAATTTTTTAAGATATTTTTAATATACTAATATCAAAAAATAAAAAAAATATTATTTTTATACATTTTTAAGTAAACAAAAACATATTTTAAAAACCAACTACTATTATAATATCAAATACTACATAATAAACTAAAACATAGCTGTCAAGCCAAACTTAGGTAGGTGTAAATTCAAATTAATAAGAAAAAAAAAATTATTCAAATAAAAATTATTTCTAATAAAAAAATAAAAACATATTCTCAAACTTGTTCTTGAAAAATAAAGATAATGAGTTAGAATTAGTAAGTATATTTTTTTTATTTTCATTCAAACTTGGAAATAATTTTTTGATTCAAGGCAAAGTATTTCTAACCAAATTTACTAGCAAAAAATCAAACCAAACATATCCCTAATTGACAGGTTGTTCCTTTGATTTTATTTTGAATGGAAGGGGCTTGGCGTATCGGCTTGCTTTCTTGGAGGTCACCAGGTGAAATTTGAATCAAAGTCGACAACGCCCATGTCCTTGCTGCTAGACAAGAAACGAAAACAACATCCAGCCACTGAGAATAGAATCATGTAACCCATAAACATAATCCAACCATCCCAGGACATTATATAAACAAGCAGACCTCGTTTGAAACTCCCATGTCAAATGTCATTCTCATAATTTATGGTTTTTTGACAAACAAATCCAAACCATGTCGAGGAGAGAATACAGATAACATAACAAAGGCATTTGACACAGAAGAGAGTGTATGTAAGAAATTTTTATCATATCAAAACGACTTGTCAATGTATTATGAAAGAATAATACAATACATCTACAGAAGGATAACACCCGTTGACGTAAAGGCAATTAAGATAAATCATAATTCAGTCAGAAGTGTGCAAAAATATGACAACACAAGCAGTGGCCAGGCACCACTTAAAGGTATTTTATTTAAGCTGAAACTTGCCAGGTCGTTTCAGGTCCAAAAAGGAACCACAAGATGGTCACCGTCAAGTTATTATGCATTAGTAAAGCAGTGCTCCGGAGGAGAAAAATCCTGGAGAATTGTCATGCAAAAAAGGCCCTCTTCTTTCCATAAAGAGATCAAAATGAAATAAAACAAATGTCAGCGCATTGCAGAATGTGTTTACTGAATGAGCACTCCAATGTCATCAAAGAACTTTTGTTCTCTCCCTAATTCTAAAAGAGATCGGTGACATGATGGGAGACAATTAAAGCTAAAAAGCAATGTTATGTTCCATCGACTAACCAGGGGCAGAGTTTTCTTCATTACTGCCAGAGCAAACACAACTCGCTTTCTGGACATTAACCACATCTTCAGTAGTTCCATGCCACTGATATTTAGCACACAAGGCTGCCATGTTGCAGTGCATCCGGTTACTAAAAGTTCATTAACAGAAATTGAATGACTTGTATATGAAATGGGCATACCTCGCATTGGCAAGACAACCACAATATGTTTCCCAACCTGGCAGCAACAGAAAATGTGAGCAGTAAGATAATAGCCAAAAGACAAGCAAGGATTAACTAGAGTCACTACTTTGAGATACATACAATGCGACAAAGTCAACACATTGGTGCAATTGTTGCCATTAAAAAAAAAGATGAACTCCACGGACGCTAAGTCAGCCAATTATTACAAAGACCTCTCACCATTTTGATTTTCAAATGCCATGTGTACACATCGCCGAGCTGGGATTTAAGGTAATGAAAGTAAACTCCATGCACATTGATGCTACGTCAATGCACATCAACAAATGCAAACACACCCACGAGAGCAAATAGACAAAGCATAGCCTAGAAAGGCTGCCGTAAATGCAGAACATGTTCCTTGTATTAAAATTTCAGAGAACAGAAAAATTAGTAACATTTTACTTGAAAAATCAGAGAAGCACTTTAGCACTTCATGGAGTAAGAGAGAAATATTCTGTATGTTTGACAATTGTCAAGACTGAAACAATCCTAGACTGTACACATAGCAAACAACAAAATGTCAGGACTAAGTAGTGCCTCCTCTATGCCAATGCCTGAATTAAAAAGAAGTCAGGCATCAATTCTCAATGCCTTGGAATCATTGTTGACGTGACGAACCAATTGCAAGGAGCAATATGATTCAAAATATGCTGATGCTCGTGATCCTGGTAATCAGAGCTACAGCAATTGCCAAGCTCCTTTGGCCCTCTGAGCTGCACTCCAGTAGAATCTGAAGACATTTGCGAGAATACTTGAATATCGAACAATCTTCACTGGGGCCCTCCTGATTTCAACAGGAAAACTGTCCCCTTTCTGCTATGGCACTTTCTACATCATTAACAGCATATTGGCACTCCAAAATTAAGCATCTACACAGGTGCCGAGCCACAAACTCCATGGCTAACATCTTATACTGTGAACTCGTGAAGGAACAGAAATGAATGGACTTTCTGTAAATGTCACACAGAAGCATACTTGAAAACAGGCAAGTCAATTCTGGGGACCGTCAAGGTTCAACAGCTGGCTTCATTGCCATGTGGTTCTCAATCAATTTATCCACAAAGGCACGAATCTGCATATTAAAAGCATCCAAAGATTATTAAGTTTCAGAAAGGGTGAAAATGGAAAATAACATCGAGATCATAGAATGAAAAAACATACTCATGGAAAGATGTTACCCACAAGAAAAGTTTTTTCTAAGAGGTTATTACATAAAAGAAGAATCAAAAGAAGTTATCTGCTTCATGCTAATGAAAAGATGGGTGATGAAGGACGGATAGATAACTGATGCAAATTTTCAAGTAAATTGGGCAGTATATGATGTATAAATGATAATTAAGAACTATACTTTGCTGCCAAACCAAAAAACAAGTCCCGATGTATTAAAAGTTTGGCAAAGGAATGTTTCTTGAGCAAGCAAGGAATCTTCTCAGAAGGAACGGAAATGTCTACATTGAAGGAGGGAAGGCTTGATGTCAATACTATGCTATTGGGGTACACACCTTATTCTTGCGCTTGGAATCAAGAAACTCAGAAACAGCCATGGCTTTTTCTACATCTGTAGCCTTCTCCATGACCTGATGACAAATAGTATATATGTAAGACAGTGACAGAAGAGATAGTTGCAACATCCTGGATAACCAAATTGTACATATTTATAGCCCAAGAACAATTAATTAGAAACAAAATATAGAATAAAGGAGGAGCTGGAGGAAAAATGTACAAACCTTAGTTGATATTTTCTTCATTATTGATTTGTACCCCTCCTTGTCAATTTTCCTTGCCTTATAAACAGGCATGAGCAATGATGAAACAAAATCAACAACAGCCTGTTTAATACGATCAGCACCTCGAGAATGATGTTTTGATGGCTCGTTGTTTACAGTGACCTGTGAGATGGAGCTCTCATTTGCTCGTCCATCATGCTTCCAGGTAGGTGGTCTAGAACTTGTGTTTGAATCCTCTTCATCTTTTATATGCATGGCCCGATGGAAAAAATCTGAATCAGCTGCCGCTGCTTGACATTGCCATCTCTCAATGGCATGATAGCCCTTTATCCCTGCACTACCAGCAGTATCCACCCATGCTTTTGTAAAAAGGCTACTGTCCACCGCTGCACTTTCTCCAGACTGCTCTCTAAAACTCATATGTGAAGCAATCTCATTTGAATGGCTCCGCTGAGATAGGTTATCACCCGACATTCTTGAACTATCAAAGTTAGCACAGGCAGCAGAGAAATCAACAGACCAGTCCCTAACCCTGCAATTTCTTGAGTCAGTTTCTGATATACAGTCTTGTTTTCCCAGAACACCACCAGACCACTTTCTTCTGAGATCATATTCATCCATCTGTGCATATTGTTCCCGTCTAGCAAATTTGTGAAATGAGGGTATCTTAGGCAGCTGCACCAATGTGCTAAACTTGGCTTCTGATGATGCATATGCCTGCAATGTGCTAACGCTATTTAATTTCTTCATAAAGGTAATCACAACTGGATGAGAAAAGAAAGCAGCCTTAAAGTAAAAGGAAAGAGCTAGTCCATGTACAATCAAGATGAAAAACTAGTGGTATCCTAGCACACATGTTCGTCATTTTTTACAGTGGATTTCACACTATTAACATGCACCAAATTACCATCCATATATCAGAGGAAGGGGTAAAAGAAAACAAAAAAACAAAATGCAGTAGCATTTTTCTTCCACCAACCCACAAAATCATGTAAAAAGATTTTCAAAACTTCAAGCTAAATCCACACAAGGTTTGTTTTGTTAAAAACAGTAACCAGGCAGCGGATGTTCGTATATATTTCCAAGTAGACAGAGAATTGATTTACAAAATTTCATGGGAATGAGGAAACTTTAGAAGAGAATCGCACTTCATGCGATGAATATGGGAAACAAACCTGGGCAGCTGCATGGGCAGCAGCACGAGCTGCCTCCTCTGCAGCTAGAGCTGCCTGTTCTTCTTCAGAGATGGCAATTGTGTTACCCTCCTCTACCTCAATACCCAGTCTGCTTGAGCATTTCAGAGTTTCTGGCTTGCTCTTTGCTTTTTCCATGTTAGAGTTTGATGGCAAGGGGCCTCTAGTCGATGTAGAAACCTGCAGATTGCCACTATTCTCCAAAGCACCATGATGAGCGTGCAAAGGTGGCTTTCCTGAGGTTGAATTGTTGAAAGATTTCCTCTTTGAAGACTCCAATGCAGTTGCATGCCTTGATAACTTTACCCCACCATTTGAAGCTTTTTCCCTGCGGAAGACTTCAAGCCACACACTAACCAGCTGACTTGCTATGGCACGTATATCACGGCTTGTGTGAACACACACTTTTTCTTTCACTGTTTTCCCTATGCCTGTTCAAACAAATTAAATTTCAACAATTAAAAATGGTTTAATACTTTGAATCCACGACTTCTGATGTCTGATCACTTCTATAAGCCCCATCAAACATCTCTACAAGTAAACACTTTGTATTCAATGAGCAGACATGCTCAAGTTGCATGTAGATCAGAAAATATACCTGACAAACGCACAGCAAGTAAATCAGTTGAAACAAGCACAAGAAGACGAACACAGTGACGCAAGAGTTGAGTCCCATCCTTCCCCATTGAGTCCTGCAATAAATCGAATTGATCCATATGGTTAGGATTTTTTGGTCTGCATATGATCATCATTAAATGACACTAGCAGCTTGAGAATTTTGAAATAATTTGTAAAACCCCAGTGGTCTAGATTCCTAACAGGGTGGGATGCTGTGAAATAAAAAAACATACCAGAATCCATGAGTTGAGCATAGCAAGCCCTTTCCTGGTCCCAGCAAAGGACTTCAAAGTTCCAACAGGAAGATTCAACAATTTTTTGGCCAGATGCAAACGTCCTGCGATGGTTTTTGCACTGAAGAACATGTCTCGTAGTAAAGCTTCCCTGGTTAAAAGCCTGGCCCGATCTAGAGAATTCTTATACAATACATTGGACAGCTCAACTGCCTCAAGTCTCTTTGTTATGTCTCTAACTTCATCGCGTTCAACCTCTGAGTGTCTCTGTGCCCCCTCCATTGCCTCTACTTCTGTTGTAAAATCAGTTCCCATACTCAATATGTCAATTATACGCACTGCCTCCCGGAGTCCACTCATCATAGCACCACCAACCGTGTCTGGATGCTCCTTGCAGGTGGCTTCACCCGCAAAAAATACACAGTTCTCAACAGGCCTGCCTAATATATCATAGTCTTCTCCAGATGATCCAATGGCAACATAGGAGTAAGCACCATAGCTGAAAGGATCCCTGCCCCAATCAGTCACCACTGATGCAACTGGATCAGGTACCAAAGCCTCCCCAAAAAGTTTACGAAGAACCATTAGTGCATGACTTATATGATCAGATGAGCTCATTCTTTGGCCATCAATAGCTGCCTTACCAGCCACTAGGGCTATAAGAACAGGAGCCCCAACAGTTTTCTTGACATTCCAGAACATAAAACAATGACCCCTCCGATCAGTTTCCTCAGCAGTTGCACCAAAGTAATCCATTGAATCATCCCAGAAAACATCTGGAAATTCAAGGACTACTTTATTAAGAACTCCAAAACCAAGTCGTTGAATGGAAGAACGTTTCCATTGCGGTAATGGAGGGGAAAACTTGATGGCTTCTGCTTTCAGGCACCCAAGAGGCACGGTAATCAGCACAGCATCTCCCAAAAACTCGCTACCATTCGAGGTGGAGACTTTGACTTTGCTACAATGACTCATGCTTGCTCTAGCATCTTTGATGCCATATGAAATATCTGTGACTACATGGTTCAAGTGAATGGGGAGTCGTTCCCCAAGAGACTCGACAACATTACTGTAACCCCCTTTAATCATACAATGAGCTCCTCCAAATCCTCCATAAACATCATCTTGATTCCAGTAGGGAAGAGAAACTTCCTTGAGAGAAGCAGCACAACCATACTCCAAATGAGCAAAATGCCAATCCATAACCCTCCTCTCAAGAGGACTCAGAATCTCCTCTTTAGAATTCTCAGGAGCTCCACCATCAACACTACAAGTTTTGGAATCATATAAAGCATCCACTGCATTTCCTGATTCAGTTTCATCGAAAAAGGCTCCAGGGTGTGCCATGCGACGTGTCTTGAGGGCATAGTTTAAACCATCCTCCAGAGACATATTCATAGCATGTTGCCCTTTCTGAGCAATAACCAAGACCATGTCATCAAGAAGGCTGTTGTACTCTGCTTCCAATTCTTCATCCAGATCTGTAGGAACCTTTTCTCCAGTCACAATATCATAAAGAGGACAGTCACTATTTAGCACAGTCAGCTCAAGGCCCAACTGAGCACAAATCAATGAGGAAGGGTCTGGTCTTCTTTCAGTAGTCACATCAGCCTCAACTCCAGTTATAATACTAGCCCCAAGATCTACAGGGACTGAAAGAGATGAGTGATCTGTATAAACACGACCACCTATTCTACTCCGAGCCTCGAGTATAATGACAGAAAAACCCTGACGTTGCAAGTGACGTGCAGCAGTTAAGCCAGCAGGACCAGCTCCAATGACAATTATTTTCTTTCTGTCTTCGGAATCACACAGCAATTTATGACTTCCTCCCATTTCAGCACAAGAGTTAGATTTAACACTCTGCAAGCCATTCCTTAACTCTGGATTTATTACAGGGGCCGTCCTGCTATCCAGCATTGTGCAAGATGGATCAGTACTCAAAGCATCCAAACTGGCCAGACCATTAGATAACTTTGTATTGCTAACACTATTTTGCTTAATATCTTCAGCTGGCCATTCTTCACATTCCTTGACATTGGGTAAATCAACAAGCTTCCCACTTTTCAAAGCTTTCAATGCCAGGTCTTGGTTATCCATTGGAACTCTGTCCTTTGGCTCCAAGGAATTTTGAGAACTTTTAACCTGACCAAGGATAAAGGAGACCCCATCTTCTAAATCGGCTACTGAAGCTCCAGGATTTCCCTCAAAAGTTTTTTCTTCGACAAGTTTATAATTGTGATTGGCACTAGGTTCTGCACTCTCTTTCTCAGAAGCAATTCCAGCATTTATATAGCCCTGTCAGCATATTATGAGCATTTAGATGCCAGACATGATGTAACTGGAACCAAAATATTGGACTGTTTATCTATTTATATTTTTTGATGAGGAGGCATCAGCTGTGAACGTGCACGAAAGAACAAAATCAAAAGTAACACAACTTACACTCTGATCAAGAAATTCATAGATTTGCCTTATTAAAGAAGCACGGGGAGATTCATTCTGGGAAGGAGTCTCAGTGATGCCACAGTCTGCAAGAGGCAATATACGGCTAACGTCTTTGCTCCAAAGACCCAATATCCGATTCCTGCAATGCACCAAGGCAATCAAGTAAGCAATGGGAAAAGGGGCGCAGTCCATGGTCTATTATGGTAACCATAAACCATCCCAAGAACATATTCTTTGGGGAGAACAAGAAGCTAGGAGGATGACTAATTCTAGTCTCTGCACGGGAAGACTATAAAGAGCCAAAATAGTAAGATACAATAACAACAGCATTGCTGCTCTTACAAGCTATGCTATAAAAAATGCATACTGAAATGAGATCAACATAATATCTATTTCGTGGAAATAGGAGGCTAGCAATTAGACAGCCTATAATCACAATATGCTTTCTTAACAGAAGTCACCTTCCATTGGATATATTCACTATCCATAAAATAATATATGGTCCTTCAAACATACTATTGTATAGAGCAAGAAATAGCAACAAGTGAAAGATGGACAGATAGTTAGCTACTTGGATATCCATGCGATTCCAACACATAAAAAGGCACAACAGACCAAGATTACAAGATCTTTTGCTCTAGCTGGAATGATACTTGCCAGTTGATTCAGAAGAGGTGGCGGTAGCTATTAGATGTGGATACAAAAACAACAGTATAAAGCATACATAGCAATATCCAATGCCGCTAAACATAAAGAACCGTTGGTGTTCTGTCAACTTGATAACACCAACAAATAACAAAAGAAAACAGCTCTTCTGAACTGCAACAAGAAAAAAAAAAAGAAGGTAAAAAGGTAAAAAGAAATTACCGGAACTGTACTGCGTGCAATGCACAGCCAGATGTAAGGAAAAAAAAAAAACTAACCTGCACTCCAAATATTCTTGAAGCCCACCTTTGCGCTTTAAGACCTCCTTAAACTTGATCTTTTCAACTGGACCTGCTGCACGTGCTTTCAATCCAGCTGAAACTGCTGCGATCCCGCCATTTTCAGCCTCAGCACTATTTGAAGAAGAATCAGACTTCTCTCTGGTTCTAAAAGATCGGTCACTTTCAACAACCTGGTCATTTTCCAGAAATTGTTGCTCATTTATCAAAGTCTCCCAATCGGCATCCCCTTCATAAGCCATGTCTCCAAGTCTACGCTTTTTGGGCTTCCGCATAGCACGATGTACAGCTGCTAAGTGACCATCTTTGATGTCAGAATCTGGCACTGATACAGCATCTTCTGGATAACTTTCATTTTCTTCTGGAGTTACAGATTGAGGAGATGGTCCATTGGCCTCTTCATTGATGGAAAGATAATCTAAGGAGTTCCCATTGTGGTTCATGCACAAAGAAAATGTACATTTGTGGACTTCTCTGGATGTTAAAGTAATAGGTGATAACCTAACATCAGATATTTCGACATTTTCCTTTTTTGGAACTGAAGCAAGATCCTGCAGATCATTTTGACTATTAGGGCTAGAGGAGGCTGAGACTTCTCTTCCGCCTGAAGATATTGAAATTTGAGGTTCTGCATTTGAAATGCATGCGGCTGTAACACCCTTAGATTGTTGTTCTAATGCGTTCCTCGTGCTTACTTTACCCACAGAACAAAGCTTTAACCCATTCTTTAAAGTTTGAGCTTCCAAGCCATCATTATTGCCTGGAGCGGAATGAATTTCATTCCAAATTCTATATGGACTACAAGGTTTCCCCATAGGTTCCCCTTTAAAATCTGAGATGCATGGGTCCTGCGTTTCTTCATCTTCAATCACCCCATGTTGAGATCCCAATGCTGGAGATGCAGGTGCAGCAACCTCAGCAGTAACTTCTGAAGATTTACCATGTCTCTTGTCATTGGATTTCATACTTTCATCCTTGCTCACAGAGAGACCTTTGATTCTATCAGAGTTTTCTTCTATGAAATAGGAAGTTTCACCAAACCCATTATCAAGCTTCTGGTTTTTTGTATTCAAAATTTGTCTAGAGGTAGAATCTAACAAACTCGAATTGGCAACTATATGGGAACTGTCTCCACCTTCCAGATCTTTGCAGACCACACTTGAGACAGGACTGGATCTGAATGTACTTAAATCCACATCCTTGGAACCCCCAGAACCAACTCCAGATTCAGGACTTAATCTGGCCTCCAAACACTGAACCCTATTAATTTGCTTTGAACTCGAATTTGCACAAGACTTCCTCACCGAACCCGATTGCTTCTTCTGATAAAAAGCTGATATTGAATCTTCCAGCTTATCCAAAGACTGACTTGAACTCTCACCAGGCAACAAACTTTCCTCTTCTTGGTTCTCTAACAGAGCACCCTGAGATCCCAAACCCTCTGAATCATCATCAACCGCAGCATCACCCCCAGTTCTCACTCTCTTCCAACCACTCCCCACTTTACTCGCTCTCTCCTTACACTTGTTTTGTACTTTTTTCTCCACATTTCCATCCAATAACTCATCACCTTCATTTTGAATGGCACTTACAGATCCCAAACCCTTCTTAGGAGCTTTCAACTTCTTCTTAAAACTCGCAAGTGTATCATCCATTCCTCCCAAATCCTCATCCTCGGTCACCAATTTATCTTCCCTAACTTCAATCTTCTCCAAAACCACCTTAACCTTTTTAGGGTTTCTAGGTCTCTTCAACCTGAACAAAGACCCAATAGGCTCATTATCATCTGAATCGATACCAACCTCAATTTGCTTCCCCAAAAATTCCTTCTGCTCCTCCATTCCTTTGTTAACCCTAGGTTTCAACAAATTCTTTGACAAACCCTTCTGTGACCCTAA
>Ga0325401_1001699_pt1 | contig 18888 bp, 22 predicted proteins | sample PopdelMetagenome_FD_205666 | JGI IMG/M metagenome (GOLD analysis project Ga0325401, IMG submission 205666) | Populus deltoides microbial communities from Bellville, Georgia, United States - Xylem-PdKOR-R2 | ecosystem: Host-associated > Plants > Phyllosphere > Stem > Wood/Secondary xylem | place... | reverse complement strand
GTCGGCTACCTCAACATCAATACCTTTTCCGAGGCGACGGGGCCGGAGACGCGTGCCGCGATCATGGCGATCACCAAGTCGCTGGGGCACAAGCCGCTGGGCTATGTCGTCGACCTGCGGGAGAATGGCGGCGGGCTGCTCGACCAGGCGATCACGGTGTCGGACATCTTCCTAGACCGCGGCGAGATCGTGTCGCAGCGCGGGCGCGAGGCGGAGGACACCGCCCGCTACTTCGCCGAATCCAAGGTCAAGGGCGACCTGACCGGCGGCGCGCCCGTCGTGGTGCTGACCGATGCGGGCACCGCGTCCGCGTCCGAGATCGTCGCGGGGGCGCTGCAGGACCATCATCGCGCGCTGGTGATGGGCGAGCGGACCTTTGGCAAGGGATCGGTCCAGTCGGTGATGGAGCTGGGGCAGAACCGGGCGCTGCGGCTCACCACCGCGCGCTACTACACGCCATCGGGCCATTCGGTGCAGGAAGGCGGGATCGAGCCCGACGTCCATGTGCCCCAGATCAGCGACGCCGATTACAAGTCGCGCCCCGTGTTCCGCGAGGCGGACCTGCGCCGCCACCTGATCAACGAGGTCAAGGGCGACAATACCAAGGTGCTGGAGGAGGATACCCGCACCGATCCGCGCTTCAGCCAGTCCGCCGAGCAGCTCAAGAAGCAGGGGATCGAGGACTTCCAGCTGTGGTATGCGCTGAAGACGGTGGCCCGGCTGGGCGGACCGACCCAGGTCGCGGCGGTGACCCGGTCGGTGACCAAGCCGCCGCAGCCCAGCGCGGCGCAGTGACGCGCGGCAGCGATCGGGGCGCGGCGTTGCTGGCGCTGGCGGTGCCGCTGGCGCTGCTCGCGGGTGCCTGGGGCGCGCAACTGATCGGGCACCTGTACCCGTGCGAGATGTGCCACTGGCAGCGCTGGCCGCATTACGCCGCGGTGCCGGTCGCGGCGCTGGCGCTGGCGTGGCCGCGGTACCGGCGTGCGCTGGTGCCGGTCGCGGCGCTGCTGATCGCGGTGTCGGGCGCCATCGGCGTGCTCCATGCGGGCGTCGAATATCACTGGTGGCAGGGGTTCACCCAGTGCAACTCGACCGTGCAGCTGACCGGCGCGACCGCGGCCGAGCGGCTGGACGCGTTGATGAAGGCGCCGCTGGTGCGGTGCGATCATCCCGCCTGGACGCTGTTCGGGGTGTCGCTGGCCGGATTCAATGCGCTCGTGTCGCTGGCTGGTGCGTTGGGGGTGCTGCTGCTGTTGAGGAAACCGAGATGACCTGGAAACCGGGCGACCGCACCGAGGCGACCGACGCGATGATCCGCGTCGACCAGGCGGGCGAATATGGCGCCACCCGGATCTATGCGGGGCAGTTGGCGGTGCTGGGCGACCGGCATCCGGCCGCGCGCGCGATCCACCACATGGCGGCGCAGGAGGAACGGCACCGCGCGTTCTTCGACAGGATGATCGTCGAACGCGGTGTCAGGCCGACGATCCTGCAGCCGTTCTGGAACGTCGCGGGCTTCGCCCTGGGGGCGGTGACGGCGGCGATCGGTCCCGAAGCGGCGATGGCGTGTACCGCCGCGGTCGAGACGGAGATCGACAAGCATTACCAGGAACAGCTCGACGCGCTCGGCACGTCCGATCCCGAGCTGTCGGAGGCGATCGTCGATTTCCAGGCGGAGGAACTGGAGCATCGCGACCACGCGCTGGGCGCGGGTGCGGAGAACACGGTCGGCTATCCGGTGCTGTACGGGCTGATCCGGCTGGGCTGCAAGGTGGCAATCGCGGCCGCCAAGCGGGTGTAAGGAGGGCGTATGCGAGTTGGTATGGTAGCGATCGGGCTGGCGCTGGCCATGCCCGCAACCGCGCAACAGGCGCAGGGACCGGCGTTGCCGGGTGCCCCGCGTCCCGTCGCCGCGAGTGCGGGGCCCGGCGAGGTGCCCAAGCGCGCGCCGGTCAACGGGGTGCTGGTGCTGTATGGCAACGAGCGTTGCCCGATCAACGACCAGGGCGAGGAGATCGTGATCTGCGAGCGGCGGTCCGCGCAGGAACAGTATCGCATGCCCAAGGAGCTTCGCGAACTTGTGGTGACGCCCGAGAACGAGAGTTGGGCGGCCAAGGCGCAAGGGACGCTGACCGCGGGGGCGGGCACCAGCACCATCGACAGCTGTTCGGCGGTCGGGGCGGGCGGGCAGAGCGGCTGTTTCGCGCAGCAGGCCAACACCTATGCCCAGGCGCGCAGGACCCGCAAGGCCGAGGCGGCGCGGGCGCCATAGGGCGGACATGATCGGCAGGGGGGCGATGGCGCGCGTGCGGCTGGTGCTGTTCGCGCTGGTCTGGGCCAGTTGCGCGTGGTTCGGGTCGTGGGAGCTCAACCCCAACAACGCCACGCGGATGTTCGCGGCGCTGTCGATCGTCGAGGACCATGATGCGACGATCGACCAATGGGACGCGCTGACCATCGACAAGGCGCATTTCGGCGAGCACCTGTACCTCGACAAGGCACCGGGGATGACGCTGATGGCGCTGCCCGCGGTGGCCGCGCTGGCGGCGGCGTCGCCCGAGCGGTCGCGCGATTTCGAGCCCAAGGTGTTCGGCAATGCGCCGCTCGCCCGCTTCGTCAGGTTGAGGATGCGGGTGGCGGCGGCGACCGGACCGGCGGTGCTGACCGGGATCGCGGCGGTGCTGCTGTTCGACCTGGCCCTGACCGTGACGGGGAGCGGCGCGGGGGCGCTGGTCGCGAGCCTGGGCTATGCGCTGGGGACGCCGGCCTGGGGCTGGTCCACCACCATCACCGGCCATGCCGTCGTCGCGGCGCTGTTCGTGATCGCGCTATGGGCAGGATGGCGGGCGAAGGACGATCCGCGACTGCGTTACCCGGTGGTGCTGGGCGCGAGCCTGGGTTGGGCGGTGGTGGTCGAATATCAGGCGGTCCTGGCGGGGTCGGCGCTGGCGCTGTGGGCGGCGTGGCGGATCGGGCCGCGGTGGCGCGTGCTGGGGGTCGCGGCGATGGCGGGCGTGGTCGCGATGCTGCCGCTGGTCGGGTACAACCTGTTCGCGTTCGGGACGCCGATGCGGCTGGGATATCAGGGCGTGGTCGGGTTCGAGGGGATGAACCGCGGGCTGTTCGGGCTGGGGCTGCCCGATCCGGCGGTGCTGTGGGAGGTGCTGTTCGGGACGCGGCGCGGGCTGATCTGGGTCGCGCCGGTGCTGGTGATGGCGCCGCTGGGGTTTGCGCGGCTGGGCGACGATCGCGGCACGCGCGAGCTGGCCTGGGTCGCGGGCGCGGTGGCGGCGATCGCGCTGCTGGTCAACGCCGCCTATGTCTATTGGGATGGCGGCAACGCGACCGGGCCGCGCCACGCCCTGCCGCTGGTCGGCGTGGCGGCGCTGGGGATCGCGGGGTACTGGCCGGGGCTGACGCGGGTCGGCCGGTGGATGGCGGCGGCGGTGCTGGCCGGGTCGGTCGCGATCAACGCCGCGGTCGCCTCCGCCGAGATCTTCGCGCCGCCCACCTTCGCCTTCGAGATCGAGGCGGTGTGGGTGCGCTTTGCGGCAAGCGACCTCAGGACGGTGGCGAGCGAGTGGTTCGGCTGGACGCCGTGGGCGGGGTTCGGCCTGTGGCTGGCGGCGGCGGTGCCGGCGGTCATGTGGCTGGCGCGCCGTGCCCGGCGGATCGGGCCAGGCGTGGCGGGGGTCAGGCGCGGTTGCGCTTGAGCCCGCGGATGCGATGCCAGAGGTAGAGCGCGGCGAGCGACACCAGCACGATCCCGATCGCCAGGTCGGCGCGGTGGAAGAACGCCTTCAGCCGGGGGTCGCTGTTCCACTTGTCCCCCAGCGTCATCCCGACCCAGGCGAGCGCGAGGCAGAACGGCCAGGAGCCGACAAAGGTGTAAAGGTGGAACGGCACCAGCTTCATCCGCGCGACCCCGGCGGGGAAGGCGATGAATGTGCGGATCACGGGCAGCAGCCGCCCGACCAGCACCGCCAGATTGCCCCAGCGCGCGAAGAAGCGGTCGGCGGCGTCGAGCTCCCCTGTGCCGATCAGCAGGTACCGGCCCCAGCGTTCCGCCAGCGGCCGACCGCCGCGCTTGCCGACCTCGTACGCGACGACCGAGCCCAGGTTGCAGCCGAGCGCGCCGGCGGTCGCGGCGAGATAGAGGTCGAACTGGCCAGTCGAGACCAGATATCCGGCGAAGGGCATGATGAGCTCGGACGGGAGGGGCACGCACGCGCTCTCGATCGCCATCAGCAGCACGACGCCGGCATAGCCGCCGGCCGAGATCACCCCGATGACGAAGACCGCGAGCGCGCCGATGATCTTTTCGAACATGGGGCCGCGGCATGGGGGATGACGCGCAAGTGGTCAACCGGGGCCGGGCGGAACCGGCCCGGCGGCGGGCGGTTGGGTGCGCCATGACGGATTTCACGCTCAACGATGGTCGCACCATGCCCCGGCTGGGGATGGGAACGTGGCAGGTGCCGGACTCGCAGGCGGCGGCGACGGTGCGCAAGGCGCTCGACCTGGGATACCGGCTGGTGGATACCGCCGCGATCTACGACAACGAGCGCGGGGTGGGCGACGGGTTCAAGGGGGCCGACGCGTTCCTGACGACCAAGCTGTGGAACGACCGTCAGGGCGACCCCGAAGCGGCGCTGGACGAAAGCCTGGCGCTGTTGGGGGTCGAGGCGGTCGACCTGTACCTGATCCATTGGCCCTCGCCCGCGCAGGACCGCTATCTCGATGCGTGGCGGGCGCTGATCGCGTTGCGCGATGCGGGCAAGACGCGGTCGATCGGCGTGTCGAACTTCACGGTGGAGCAGCTCGACCGGTTGAAGGCGGAAACGGGCGTGGTCCCGGCGGTGAACCAGATCGAACTGCATCCAAGGTTCCAGCAGCGCGAACTGCGCGCCTATCACCAGGCGAACGGGATCGCGACGCAGAGCTGGAGCCCGATCGGCCAGGGCAAGGGATTGCTGGAGGATGACGCCATCGCGGGCATCGCGGGGCGGCTGAACCGGTCGGCGGCGCAGGTGGTGCTGGCATGGCATGTGGCGCACGACCTTTGCCCCATTCCCAAGGCGTCGAGCGCCGAGCATCTGACCGACAATCTGGCGGCGCTGGACGTGACGCTCGATGCGGAGGACATCGCGGCGATCGATGCGCTCGATCGCGAGGATGGACGGATCGGGCCGCATCCGGACGCGATGTAGGGTGGGATGCCCCTTCCCGTCACCCCGATCGCCGGCCGGGGTGACGGGGGATCGCTAGGCCGCGATCGCGAGCGGGGGCAGGCGATTCCCGGTGCGGCCCAGCAGCGCCACGACGCGTGCCCGCATCGGTTGCCAAAAGGCCGACAGCAGCAGCAGCGCCGAGCCGATGACCAGTCCGGTCAGCGCCGCCGACAGCTCGACGGCGCCCGCCTGACGGAACAGCGCGTACAAGGCGCCGAGCACATAGGCGAGGCTCGATACCAGCAACGCGCGGCGATCCACCGCGAGCGCCACCAGCGCAAAGGCGACGTAGAGCAGCAGCGCGACCACCGCACGGCCCACGTCCATGTCCGGTCCGAACACGCCCAGCATGTTGAACAGGGCGTGTGCGATCATCGGGGCGGCGGCGAGATGAAGCCAGAATGCCACGTCCGACCGGCGGGTGCGCCGCTGGAGGTCGCTCATGTCCCAGCGCATCGCAAAGGCGAACATCGCGATCCCGGCAAGCAGCACCAGCGGGTAGATGGCGCGCTCGGCACCGGGGATCAGCCCCACGGTCAGCGATACCGCGACGACGGCGACCGCGACGGCCCCGGCGGCGACCGTGATCGGGACCATGAACCGCCGCCAGTGCGCCCATGCCGCGCCCGCGGTGACTGCCGCGATCGCGGCGGCGATCACGCCCATCACCGCCTTCTGGACATCAGGATTGCTGCTGACCGAGCGTAGCCATGCGAAATAGGCGGTCGCGTCGGCCGTGATCGCCAGCACGAACGTCGCCGCGACCCCGCCGACAAAGGCGATGAGCAGGAGGATGGACGGCAGCGCCATGCGGCGCCGGCGCGTGAAGTATTCGGCCAGCATCCAGGCCGCGCCGGCGACGCCCAGGCCGGCCAGCGGCAGGGCGATGGTCTGGCCGATGCCGGCGATCGCGGCGAGCAGCAGGGCAACGGCGATGCTGACGAAGATGTCGTTGAAGCCGGTGAGCAACCGGAAATGCTCCTCGTCCACCGCCGGGGTCGCGCGACCTGCGGCGACATGGCCGCGCAACGCGCGGGCGGCTTCGGGACTGATCGCGCCCGCGGTGACGGCACCGTCGATGTCGCTTTCACTGTACATGCTGGACCCTCCTGTACCGGAAGCCTAGCACGACCGTATTGTTACCACAATACACCGATGGCTCAGCTCTGTAAAGTGCGCCCGATCAGCAGAGCCTGCTCCGTGCCCGATTGCGGGACGATCTCGGCCGTCCGGTCGACGATGGCGGCCCAGTGCGCGGCGACGCCCTCCGGCGAGAGGTCGGCGCCGGTGAGCGGGATGCCGGGGGTGAGCGTGACGTAGGCGGCCTGGATCACGCCCGCACCCGCGCCGACAATCTGACCGCTGGGCGCATCGTCGGACACGAGGAACAGCGCGGCGGGCACGACCTTGTCGGGAGAAAAGGCGCGGAAGCCCTCGTCGGGGAACAGGTCGGCGGTCATGCGGGTACCGGCGGTGGGCGCCAGCGTGTTGACGCGGATGCCGTAGCGCGCGCCTTCGAGATGGAGGGTCTTGGCGAGGCCGACCAGCCCCATCTTGGCCGCGGCGTAGTTCGCCTGGCCGAAATTGCCGTACAGCCCGCTCGACGATGCGGTCATCAACACCCGACCATAGGCCTGGGTGCGGAACTGTTCCCAGCACGCCTTGGTGGCGTTGGCGCTGCCGAGCAGGTGGACACGCACCACGAACTCGAAATCGGCGGGGTCCATCTTGGCGAAGGTCCGGTCGCGGAGCACGCCGGCATTGTTGATGAGGATGTGAACGCCGCCCCAGCGCCCGGTCGCTCGCGCGACCATCGCGGCCATCTGGTCATAGTCGGCGACGTTGCCGCCATCAGCGATCGCCTCGCCGCCCTCCGCCGCGATCTCGGCAACGACCTGCTCGGCGGCATCGGACCGGCCGGTGCCACTGCGATCCGCGCCCAGATCGTTGACCACGACCCGCGCCCCGCGCCGGGCGAGCGCCAGTGCGTAGTCGCGCCCCAGTCCACCGCCCGCGCCGGTGACGATCGCGACCTTGCCGTCGAAACGGATCGGACTGACAGACATGGAAAAGGCGCCTCCGAGGTCGGAAGCGCCTTTCCTAGGCCGGCGAGCGGCCGATGCAAGCTACAGGCGCTACGACCTCAACGGCCGCCGCGCTGCATGCACTTGTCGTACTGACCCTTCTTGCAGACCGGGTAGCTGGCAAGCGGGGCCGGCGGGGGATAGGCGGTGTTGGGGTCCGCCGGCTGCTGGAACACGACGCGGGCGCCGGGCTGCGCCCCGCCGGACGTCGCACCAGCCGAGGGCTGATAGCCGCCGGTGCTCATCGCGCCGCCGGTCGTTGCGCCGCCGGTCGTCCCGCTCATCGTGCTGCCACCCGTGGCGGTGCCGTCCATGGTATCGGTGGATTGGGCGGGCATCGAGTTCATCGGTGCCTGCTGGGTCGGCTGGCTGTTCGCGGTATCCGCGGGGGGCGCGTCGCTGGCGGACGGGTCCTTGATCGAGTTCGGCTGATCGGATGCGCCGACATTGCTGGGCGAACTGGTTCCGGTGGAGCCCGAGGTCTGGGCAAGCGCCGGAGAAGCGACCAGCGCAGCGGCGAGCAGGACGTATTTCATCGTGAACCTCCTGAGGAAACGGAGCGCCAAAGGCGTCAGCGCTGCCGGGTCAAACGCCCCGGTCCGCCGATGGGTCCACCGTTTCGGCTGCGAATCCGTCCCCGCGCCGCTCAGCCGCCGGTGTCGAGCGCATAGCCGGCCGAGCGCACGGTGCGGATAATGTCGGGGCGATCGCCCGCATTGATCGCCTTGCGCAGGCGGCGGATGTGGACATCCACCGTGCGCGCCTCGATCTCGCTGTCATGCCCCCAAACGCTGTCGAGCAGGCGTTCGCGGGAGAAGACGTGGCCGGGATGTTCGAGGAAGTGCTTCAACAGGCGGAATTCGGTGGGGCCGAGTGGCACCACCTCGCCGTTGCGGCGAACCTTGTGGCCGACCGTGTCCATCTCGAGATCGGCATAGCTGAGCTGCTCGCCCGCAAGCGCGGGACGGACGCGGCGAAGCACCGCGCCGACGCGCGCCACCAGCTCGCGCGGGGAAAAGGGCTTGGTGACGTAATCGTCGGCACCGGTTTCGAGCCCGCGGACCCGATCCTCCTCCTCGCCCCGTGCGGTGAGCATGATGATGGGGACGTTCTGCGTTTCGGGCGCGCGACGCAGGCGGCGGCAGACTTCCAGCCCCGACAGGGATTCGAGCATCCAGTCGAGCAGCACGATGTCGGGGACGCGCTCGCGCGCGAGCAGCAGCGCTTCCTCGCCGTCGCCGGTGCGCATGACTTCGAAATCCTCGCGGCGGAAGTGGAATTCGAGCAGCTCGGACAGCGCCGCATCGTCCTCGACCAGCAGCATGCGGGCGCGTGTCATCGGGCACTCCTTTCGGTATCGCGGTCCGCCATCTGGGTACCGGTGGCGGCGAAGAAGACCATCTCGGCGACGTTGGTGGCATGGTCGCCGATGCGTTCGAGATTCTTAGCGACGAACAGCAGATGCGCGACCTGGCTGACCGTCTTCGGGTTCTCGACCATGTGGGTGACGAGGGTGCGGAAGATCGCGTCGTAGAAGTCGTCCAGGGCGGCGTCGCGGCGCACCACCGCCTGCGCCTGTTCCGGGTCGCGCGCGGCAAAGGCGTCCAGCGCCTCGCGGACCATCTCCGCGGCCATGCGGGCCATGGCGGGGAGCACGGAGATGGGCTCGATCCGGTGTTCCGATTCGACCAGCGCGACACGGCGGGCGATGTTCTTGGCATAATCGCCGACGCGTTCGAGCACGGCGGCGATCTTGAGCGCGGCCACCACCTCGCGCAGGTCGACCGCCATCGGTGCGCGCAGTGCGATGATGCGGACGGCGAGGCGTTCCACCTCCGCCTCGATCGCGTCGAGCCGGCGGTCGTCGCTGACGATCTGGGCGGCGAGGTCGAGGTCGGCGCGTTGCAGGGCGCGGATCGCCTTTTCGATCGCGGCCTCGGCGAGCCCGCCGAGCTCGCTGACCAGCCCGCGGAGCTGGCCGATGTCGGTGTCGAACGCCTTGACGGTATGCTGCTGGTTCATCGTCGTCCCGTTCAGCCGTAGCGGCCGGTGATGTAGTCGCGGGTGCGGGCCTCGCGCGGGTTGGTGAAGATGTCGGACGTGTCGCCATGCTCGATCAGGCGGCCCGCGTCGAACAGCGCGGTACGCTGGCTGACCCGTGCGGCCTGTTGCATGTTGTGGGTGACGATCACGATCGCATAGCGCCCGCGCAGCTCGCCGATCAGCTCCTCGATCCGGGCGGTGGCGATCGGATCAAGCGCGGAGCAGGGTTCGTCCATCAGGATCACCTCCGGCTCGACTGCGATCGCGCGGGCGATGCACAGCCGCTGCTGCTGCCCGCCCGACAGGGTGGTGCCGCGATCGCGCAGGCGGTCCTTGACCTCGTCCCACAGGCCGGTGCGGCGCAACGCGCGTTCGACGATCGCGTCGATATCCGCGCGCGCCTCCGCCAGCCCGTGGATGCGCGCGCCATAGGCGACGTTCTCGTAGATCGACTTGGGGAACGGATTGGGCTGCTGGAACACCATGCCCACCCGGGCACGCAGCTGCACCACGTCCATCGCCGGGGCATGGATATCCTCGCCGTCGAGGCGGATCGTGCCCTGGACGCGAGCGCCCGCGATGGTGTCGTTCATGCGGTTGAGGGTGCGCAGGAAGGTTGACTTGCCGCAGCCCGACGGGCCGATCAGCGCCAGCACGCGATCCTGATCGACGTCGATCGACACCCGGTCGATCGCGCAAGCGGAGCCGTAGAAGACGCTGACGTCGCGTGCGGTGATGCGGGGCAAGTTCATCGCCGTGCCTCCCAGCGGTTGCGCAATGCCACCGCGGCCCCGGTGATCGCGAGCAACAGCGCGAGCAGGACGATGATGGCCGCGGAGGTGCGTTCGACGAAGCCGCCGCTGACCTGATCCGACCACAGGAAGATCTGGACCGGCAGCACGGTGGCGGGGTCGGTCAAACCGCGGGGCGGCGCGGCCACGAAGGCCCGCATCCCGATCAGCAGCAGCGGCGCGGTTTCACCCAGCGCGCGGGCGGTGCCGAGCACGGTGCCGGTCAGGATGCCGGGCAGCGCCAGCGGCAGGACGTGGTGGACGACCAGCTGCACCGGCGAGGCACCGATGCCGAGCGCCGCCTCGCGCACCGAAGCCGGTACCGAGCGGATCGCGGCGCGGCCGGCGATGACGATCACCGGCATGGTCATCAGCGCCAGGGTCAGCCCGCCGACCAGCGGCGCGGACCGCGGCAGCCCGAGCGTGCCGATGAAGATCGCAAGCCCGAGCAGCCCGAAGATGATCGACGGCACCGCGGCGAGATTGTTGATCGACACCTCGATCAGGTCGGTCCAGCGGTTCCGGGGTGCGAACTCTTCGAGATAGAGCGCCGCCAGCGTACCGACCGGGAAGGCGAGCGCAAGCGTCACCGCCATGGTCAGCAACGATCCCTTGAGCGCCCCCCAGATGCCGGCTCGGCCAGGGTCAGTCGCATCGCTGCCGGTCAGGAAACGGATCGCGAGCCCTGTGGACAGGCGTGGCGCAAGCCGCGAGGCGACCGCCTCGGCAGCGGGGCTGCCATCGCCCTTCCACGCCCGGTCGATCGGGTCGGCCGCGGGCAGGTCGAAGGTCGCCGCGCGGGCGAGGAGCGACGGGTCGCGCTTGACCGCGTCGCGCACCCTGAGCCAGGCGCCGGGTGAGAGCAGGTCAGGGCCGAGCCGGTCGGCAGCGCGATCGACCACCCCTTCCAGACCTGCGCCGGCCAGCGCCAGGTCGGCAGCACGTCCGCCAAGCTGTGCGCGGTCGACCGGCAGTCGCGCGGCGGCGAGATCGATCGGCACCGCGACCCGAGTCTCGGTGAAGCCTCGCCACCCCTGCGCCACGATCGAGGCCAGCAGGAACAGGAGGAAGCCGAGCGCGCCAATCACGGCCGCCGTCGTCAGCCTCCGGAAGCGGCGCTCGGCGGCGTAGCGGCGGCGGAGGCGACGGGCGAGCGCCTGCCCATGCCAGTCCGGTGGGCGGGTAGCGTCAGCCATGGGCGCGGCCGTGACGGCGTACGATGCCGAGCGCCGCGACGTTGAGCGCCAGCGTCACGCCGAACAGGACCAGCCCCAACGCGAAGGCGGCAAGCGTCTTGGCACTGTCGAACACCGCCTCGCCGGTCAGCAGGTCGACGATCTGGCGGGTCACGGTGGTGGCGGGGGCGAACGGATCGGCGGACAGGATCGCGACGCTGGAAGCAGCCATGACCACGATCACCGTCTCGCCGATCGCGCGGCTGACCCCCAGCAGGACCCCGCCGACGATGCCGGGCAGGGCGGCGGGCAGCACGATGTGGCGGATCGTCTCAGACGGGGTCGCGCCCAGCGCCAGGCTGCCGTCGCGCAGGGCCACGGCCACGGCATGGAGGCTGTCGTCGGCGACCGAGGACACGAACGGGATGATCATCGCGCCCATCACCAGCCCCGCCGCCAGCGCACTTTCGCCGGATGCCGATCCGATCCCGAGCGCGACGCCCAGGCTGCGGATCGCGGGCGCGACGGACAGCGCGGCGAACCAGCCATAGACCACGGTCGGGATGCCGGCGAGCAGCTCCAGTGCGGGCTTCACGCGCCTGCGCGTCGAGACCCGCGCATATTGGGTCAGCCAGATCGCGGCGCCGAGCCCGAAGGGGATCGCCACCGCCATCGCGATCACCACCCCGATCAGAAAGGTGCCCCAGAACACCGGCAGCGCGCCGAGCGATGCACCGGGATCGCGCGGATCGATCGCCTGCGGGCTCCACCGGGTGCCGAACAGGAAGTCGAGCGGGGAGACGATCGCGAAGAAGCGCCCGCCCTGCCACGCGAGCGACAGCGCGATCCCGACCGTCGTCAGGACGGCGAGCAGCGATGCGGCAAGAAAGATCGAGCGGACCAGCCGTTCGACACTGACATGCGCGGCGAAGTCGGCGCGGACACGGGCGAAGGCGACCGTGCCGCCGGCCAGTCCGAGCAGCAGCGCCGCCGCGGTGGCGATCCAGTCGAGCCGCGTCTGGGCGACTGCATAGGCAGGGGCGAGGGCGCGTGACAGCGGGTGAAAGGCGCCGGGGCGCTCCCCCTTCGCGAGCCCTCGCGCTTCGGCCAGGATGGTCGCGCGGTCGTAGCCGGGTGGCGGCAAAGCCGTGGCCGCGGGGGTGGCCAGAACCCGGTCGGTGACCAGCGCGGGCGAGATGACGCCCCAAGCGGACAGGAAGATCAATGGCGGCAGCGCCGTGAACGCCGCCACCCGCCAGCCGTGATGCATCGCACCTGCGCCCGATCGGCGCCCGAACCCTGCGAACTGCATCGCGCGGGCACGGGCGACGAACCAGCCGATCAGCGCCAGGGCGGTGACGGTGAAGAGCAGGCCAAGAGTGCTCACGACAAGGACGCCGGACGAAGCGGCAGGTCGTGCGCAAGCGCCTGGGCGGCCCGCGCGCGTACCGCGGCCGGAGCGGCGATCAGCCCGCGCCGGGCCAGCGCGCCGTCCGGTCCCGCTGCGCGGACGTAGAGCGACAGAAAGGCGCGCAGGTCCGGCACCGCATCGAGATGCGCCTGCTTGACGTACAGGTACAGCGGTCGGGAGCCGGGATAGCGGCCACTTGCGATCGCGGGATAGCTGGGTGCCACGCCGTCGAGCGGAACGCCACGCACGGTGCCGCTGTTCTCCTCCAGATAGCTGTAGCCGAACACGCCGATCGCCTGGCGGTTGAGGCGCAGCTTGCGGACGATCATGTTGTCATTCTCCCCCGCGTCGATGAACGCCCCGTCGTCGCGCAGGCGCGTGCAGCGGGCCCGATAGGTCGCGGGAGGGAGCATGCGGGCGGCGGGATCGACCGCGTCGCAGCCGCGGGTCAGGATCACCCCGGCGAGCGTATCCCGCGTGCCGCTGGTCGCGGGGGGGCCATAGACCTGGATGGGGATCGCGGGCAGGCGGGCGCTGACGTCCGCCCAGGTTCGTGTCGTGTTGGGTCGGCCGAACGGGGTGGCGGCGAGCGCACGGTACAGGTCGGCGGCGGTCAGCGAGAGGTGCGGGCCGTCGAGCGCCTCCGCCAGCACCACTCCGTCCAGCCCGACCTGCACCTCGATCACCCCGCCCACGCCCGCGGCGGCGCAGCGGCGATATTCGGCGCGACGCATCCGGCGCGACGCATCGGCGATGTCGGGATGTTCGGGGCCGATGCCGGCGCAGAACAGGCGAAAGCCGGCGCCGGTGCCGGTCGATTCGATCACCGGCGTGGCGGCGTCGGGCCGGGTCGCGACCAGCTGTTCGGCCACCATGGTCGTGAAGGGGTAGACGGTGGACGACCCCACCACCCTGATCTGTGCACGCGGTCCGGCGCCGCCGGCCGCCTGGTCGTGGCAGCCGCCTGTCAGCAGCAGGAGCACGAGGGAAAGGAGCGCGCGCATCGGGATGGGTCGCGCCTTGTGACAGCGCGGTTACGGCTTGATGACAGCGGGCAGGGTGACGGTGACGGTGGTGCCGGCGCCGACCCGGCTGGCGATGTCGAGCCGGCCGCGGTGGTGTTCGACGATGTGCTTGACGATCGCAAGCCCGAGACCGGTGCCGCCCATCGCGCGGCTGCGCCCGGCATCGACGCGGTAGAAGCGCTCGGTGAGCCGCGGGACGTGCTCGGGCGCGATGCCCTCGCCCTCGTCCGCGACCGACAGCACCACCGTTTGACGCTCGCCCGCCGCCACGGCGAGCATCACCGGCGTGTCGGGGCGGCCATATTTGAGCGCATTGCCCGCCAGATTGTGCAGGAGCTGTGACAATTGCGGGCGGTCGGCGGCGACCGGGGGCAGGTCCGGTTCGGTCCGGCAGTGCAGATCGGCGGCGCGCGGGTGGCCCGCGCGGCGGATCTCGTCGCAGATATCCGCCACCAACGTGCCGAGATCGACCGGATCGGTCGGGCGGCGATGCTTTTCCGCCTCGATCCGGGAGAGCGAGATCAGGTCTTCCACCAGCCGCTGCATCCGGCGCGCCTCGTCGAGGATGATGCGCAGGAAGCGGTTGCGGATGGCAGGGTCCTCGCCCGCGACATCGGCCAGCGTTTCGACATAGCCCAGGATGGAGGCAAGCGGGGTGCGCAGTTCGTGGCTGGCGTTGGCGACGAAGTCCGTCCGCATCCGCTCGGCCGCGTGGCTGCCGGTTTCGTCCACCAGCTGGACCAGCCGGGTGCCCGCGCCGACGGGGGTGACATGCATCAGCCAGCGTTCGTCAAGCCGCCCGAACCCGGCGAGTTCGACCGGCGGATCGGGCGGCTGGTCGGGCAGCGCGGAAGCTTCGTCCGCGAGCCGCGCCGCGGCGGCCGGATGACGAAGGGCGACGCGTACGTCCTCGCCGACGATGTGTCCGCCGAGCAGGGCACGGGCGGCCCGGTTGGCGGAAGCGACGCGCGCGCTCGTGACCAGCAGCACGGGCGAGGCAATCGCGTCGAACAGCGGTTCGATCGGGGCGACGCCTGGTGTCGGCACCGCGGCGGGCGCGGGTGGATCGGGGCGGACCGCCGCAACGCCGGCCGCGAGCGCGCCGGCCAGCGCGACCAGTGCCGCCTCCACTCCGGCGCGGACGAGCACCACCAGCGCGGTCGCGAGCGCGAGTCCCGCCACCCATCCGATTCGCGCCCTCAGCGATCCCGTCATCAGCGATCCCGTTGCCTTGGGCGCCCTGTAGCGCAAAAGCACCACGGGTCGATGGCGGAGAGGCAGCGTCCCGCAGCGGGATGAGGCGGACGCGCGATTAACACATTGGGGAGGGGAGTGCGCTAAGCAGCCCGCATGACCGACCGGCCTTCCGATCAGCCCGTGCCGACGCGTCGCCGCGTGCTCGCGTTCGGCGCGGTGGGCGCAAGCGCGGTGGTGTCGATCCGCCCCGCGCTGGCGCAGACGGCGGGGTCGTTGATGACCTGCCAGATCCCCGTGCCCGATCGCACGGGCGCCGCGATCGCCAAGGACGGCAGCGTCGTTCCGGCGGGAACCAAGGGCTCGTTTCCGGGCAGAACGACGCCGTTCACGGGCGAGGAGGTCAGGCGCGCCCTCGCCGGGGGGCAGCTGCCGGGGACGAACTGGGAGTCGAACCAAGCCTATGTGAAGTACATCCGCCGGCTCCAGCGCGGGCAGGGCGGGTTCACCTGTTTCGCCTCGCTCCAGATGCCGCGCGGCTGACACCGGCCGTGCGGTATCGCGGGCCGGCCGCCGATGCGTTGCTGCAGGCGCCGCTCGACCTGTTCACCGCCGTGTTCCACCGGCCGTCGGGCATCACCCATCTGCTCGCCGAGCCGGCGCCGCAGATCCTGGCGGCGCTTGGCGGGGGCGAGATGGACCTCGACGCGCTGCTGGCCGCGCTGGCGGTCGAGCACGAGCTGGTCGGTGCGACGCGCGAGGCGCTGGTGGAGCGGCTGGGGGAATTGACGGCGGCGGGTCTGGTCGAGGCGCGATGAGGCATCGGTTGGGGTTGCGGGTGGGTCCGGTGTCGTTCCGGGTGGGGTCGGACCGACGGGAACCCATCCACCAGCTGCGCGCGCTGTATGCAGGCTATCCGGCGCCCGATGCCGCGATCGCCGACCACACCGTCCGGCTGGAGGCGCCGCGGCCGTGGCGGCGCTGGCTGCGGCCGCAGGTCCGGGTGGCGGGGGATCACGAACTGCCGGGTGCGGTGCCGCTGCCGGCGCGCCACGCGCTGCTCGCCGCCGAGATGGCGATGAACCTGCAGCTGGCGCTGGGGCACCGCCGGCACATCCTGCTCCATGCCGCCACCGTCGAGCGCGACGGGCGGGCGCTGGTGATGACGGGCGAGTCGGGCGCGGGCAAGTCGACGCTGGCGGCGCTGCTCGCGGGCGCGGGCTGGCGCTTCATGGGGGACGAGTTCGCGCTGATCGCGCCCGATACGGGGCTGGCGCATCCGTTTCCGCGGCCGGTCAGCCTGAAGAACGAGAGCATCGCGCAGGTCCGGGCGGCGTGGCCCGCGGCACGCTTCGGCCCCGAACTGGCGGGAACACCCAAGGGCACGATCCGACACCTTGCCGCGCCCGCCGATGCGATCGCCCGGATGGACGAGCCGGCCCGTCCGGCGCTGATCCTGTTTCCGCGCTTCGGCGCCGCGCCCGCGCTGAGGCCCGTGCCGCCGGCGGAGGCGTTCGTGCGGTTGACGGAGGCGTCGACCAACTATGTGGCGCTGGGTGAGGCGGGGTTCCGCGCCCTGACCCGGCTGGTGCGCGAAGTACCGGCGGTGGCACTCGACTATCCGGACGGTTCCGCCGGGCTGGCGGCGATCGAGCGGTGCTGGGCGGCGCTGTGACAAATGCCGGCCTGCTGGCGGCGGTGCTGGCCGACCCGGCCCGGGCGGAAGGCCTGGACGCGGACGGCTGGGCGGCGGTGATGGCGATGGCGCGGGCGGAGCAGTTGGCGGGAACGTTGGCGCACCGCGTCATCGGACTGCCGGTTCCCGAGCCGGTCGCGCGGTGGCTGGCCGATACGCTGGCGACCGCGGAGCAGGCGCGGCGGACGGCGCTGTGGGAAGCGGAAATGGTGCGCCGCGCGCTGGCGCCGCTCGGTTGCCGAACGGTACTGCTCAAGGGGACGGCCTATGTCGCGGCGGGGCTGGCGGCGGGACGGGGACGCCAGATCGGCGACTGCGACATCCTGGTCCCGCGCGCCGCCCTGCCCGCGGTCGAGGCGGCGCTGATCGCGGCGGGGTGGGAATGGGCCAAGCCCGACGCGTATGACGACGCCTATTACCGGCGGTGGATGCACGAGCTGCCGCCGCTGATCCACGAAGGGCGTGACCGGATGGTCGACGTCCACCACACGATCCTGCCGCTGACGGCGCGGATCACGCCGGTCCCGGACGCGCTGATCGCGGAGGCGGTAGCGCTGGGCAACGGGCTGTACGTCCTGTGCCCGGCCGACCGGGTCGTCCATGCCGCGGCGCACCTGTTCGCCGATGGGGACCTCGCCGGAGGGTTGCGGAACCTGTGGGATAGCCACTGCTTGCTGGAGGAACATCCGGACGCGCTGGAGGTGCGGGCGGCCCATCACGGGCTGGGACGGGAGGTGGCGCGGGCGGCGCGGTTGTCGCACCGGCTGTTCGGGACGGACGTGGCACAGCGCTATCGCACATTGCGCGGGAGCGACGCGCCATATCTGCGGCGGCTGTTGGCGCGCGATGGCTGGGGTCGGGCGACGCGGCCGTTGACGCGGCTCGGCTTCTACGTCCGGTCGCACTGGCTGAGGATGCCGCCGGCGATGCTGGCGCGGCACCTGTGGATCAAGTGGCGGCGCGGCGCCGCATGATCGCGGCGATCGAAAGCACGACCGCGATCGCCACGGTGTCCGCGGCCCAGTCGAGCACCTCGCAATCGCGGTGCAGTGCGGGGATCGACTGAAACACCTCCACCAGCGCGCCCAGAAAGGACAGCCGCTCCCCCAGCCGCCACAGCGACGTGCGCGGATAGGCGGCGGCCGCGATCGCCGCCAGCGTCGCGAACGCCACCATGTGCTGGACCTTGTCACCCGCCCCGCCCGCAATCCGAGGCGGATGCGGGACCAACGCCATGGTCACCGCAAACAGCGTGGCGAGTACCAGCAGGATGCGGAACGCCTGCACCGGCCGCTTATTCATGCCCGAGCTGTTCGAGCGTGGCGACAAGCCCGTCGAAGCCGTCGATCACCGCGTCCGCGCCCAGCGTGTCGACCGGCTGTTGCAGAAAGCCGAAGCTGCACGCCACCACCGGCAGTCCCGCCGCCTGCGCCGCGCGAACGTCGTAGATCGAATCGCCCACGAACGCGGCGCGACCGCCGCCGCACGCTTCGACCATGGCGCGGATCGGTGCGGGATCGGGCTTGGCGACCCCCACCGTGTCGCCGCCGATCACGCATTCGAAGCGGGCGGTGAGGCCCAGCGCGTCGAGCACGCGACGGGCGAGATGTTCCAGCTTGTTAGTCATGACCCCCAGCCGCACGCCCCGCCCGGCAAGCTGGTCGAGTGCATCGATGAGGCCGGGGAAGGGCCGGGTCTCGACCGCGATGTTCGCCTCGTAGAAGTCGAGCAGGCGGCGCTGGAGGACGTCCAGCTCGGCTTCGGTGCAGCCGCCGGTCGCCGCCATCCCCTGGGCCAGCATGTGGCGCGATCCGCCGCCGATCATCGGCCGGATACGCTCGACCGGCAGCGCCGGCCGGCCCGCGCCGGTGAGCGCGTGGTTGACCGCGGCCGCGAGGTCGCCGCTGGTGTCGAGCAGGGTGCCGTCGAGGTCGAAACCGACCACGGCAAAGGGGAAGGATGGCATGACGCGGGCCGGTGCCACCGCGAATATAGCCTTGGCAAGCGCTTCGTGGCAGAGGCTGACGCCCATGACCGCCACGCCGCTTGCCATCATCGTCCTTGCCGCCGGGCAGGGGACCCGGATGAAGTCCGACCTGCACAAGGTGCTCCACCCCGTCGCCGGCCGGCCGATGCTGCTGCACCTGCTGGCGAGCGCCGCCGAACTGTCGCCGGCGCGGACGGTGGTGGTCGCGGGAGCACGGCGCGAGCAGGTGGAGGCGGCGGTCGCGTCGTCGG
>Ga0325401_1001698_pt1 | contig 18889 bp, 21 predicted proteins | sample PopdelMetagenome_FD_205666 | JGI IMG/M metagenome (GOLD analysis project Ga0325401, IMG submission 205666) | Populus deltoides microbial communities from Bellville, Georgia, United States - Xylem-PdKOR-R2 | ecosystem: Host-associated > Plants > Phyllosphere > Stem > Wood/Secondary xylem | place... | reverse complement strand
GGCCGTCGTGGGCGGAGAGGGGTTGGCCGTCGCGCCGATCGGCCAGCAGAATCGTCTGGGGCGAAAAGTCGGGGTCAATCTCGGGCAGGGCAAACACCGCCTGGTAGCCGTCGGCCGCGGTGGCCAGTACGGCCTGGGCCAGCAAAGGGCCATGTATCGCTTTGCCGGCGGGCGCCCCGGCCAACTGCAGCACGTCCGTCAAGGCTACCCCCTGGTAGACGTGCTTCGTGCCGTCCTTATCGGTAGTCGGCTGCTCACGACGAGGCAGCTTGGCCAGATCCGCCGCGCGCAGCGTACGCGGTGTGGCCACGAGTCCTTCCAGCCGTAAGCTCGTCGAACCAGCAGTCGCCTGGGCAGGGGCCGCTTTCTGGCCGTAGGTGGGTGATAGAATAGAAAGGAGCAGCAGACAAGCGACGCCAACAGCGCGACGAGCGACCAGCAGAGGGGAAACGTGAACCATCAGCACCAGGGTTATATACGGTCGAATATAACGCCAGACCTAGCTAAATGTTCACATAGGCACTTTTCTTAGGACGACAGGCGGTCGGTTTCGGCGGCTAGAAACGGGGTTAATCGTTGTTGGATGCCTCGGAAGGCCGTCACGACGTGGTGCCCGGCCGGCGTGAGCAACGTACCACCCCCTTTGCGCCCGCCCGTTTGGGTGCTGACCAGCGGGGTCTGGGCCTGGGCGTTTAGGGAAGCGACCAGCCGCCACGCCTTTTTGTAGGACCTGTTGAGGTTCTGGGCGGCCTGGGCAATCGAGCCGTGGGGCGCCATGTGTTCCAGCAAGTCGACCCATTCCAAGCTTACCAATAGCGCGCACGCGCCTTAGCCAGAGCAGGCCTTCACCGTCCAGTAAGCCAGGTTCATCGCAAGTCCGTGCAGGAAACGGCCCACTTCTACTAGGGGCGAGCCACGGCCAAGGGAAACGGCCTCGCCTACTCCGACAAATAGCGTATTGCTGACTGCCCGCCAATCCGCGGTAGACGTGATTACGTAGGTTGGCCGGCACTGATCCAGGTGCTACATGATTAGTAAAAGCCTTGGCCGCTTGGTCAGGGCTTTTCTGCCTACAAGCAATTCGAGCGGATGCTGTTATCTGCTCGTCAACCCGCAACTGTTGTTGCTTTGGTGCGCCGGTACGCCTTGACCCAGGACTTGAGCAACGCTTCCACTTGCCACTGATCCCCCAGGTCGTGATAGAACCCGTGCACTAGTGCTTGTCGATGGTCAGTCTTGTCAAAAATGTAGAACGTCGTTTTGGGTTGCTGCTGTTCGTTGAAGCGGAGCAGAATAAAGATAGCGCAGCCTTTATGCGTCAGGCGATAATTGTGTGGAATAGGAGAAGCAGGCATTCGCGTAGGTAACCATAGAAAACAGCTATACGGGCTAGTGAACGGGGAAATGGAAAGGTATTGCCTCGCGCCACAACCTCATTGACTGGAATAAATATAGATAAACTTAAGTTATTGTTATTAAGTCTTGCTACTGAGAAACTTAATCAGTAGTAGCTAGGGGTAACTGGCACATCTGCCATGGCGATTTTCAGTTCGTAAGACCATCATTAAACTAGGTAGCAGAACACCCCGGCCGTCCAAGGGGTAAAAGCGAAGAGGCCTGCTGAAGACTAACGGGCTCAGCCGACAACCCCGTGGCGAATCGGGTATTTTGACGTTTCATCTTTTTGCGTTGCGCATGCCGACTTACTTATTACGCTGCTTCGGGCCAGCCCCTACAAGCCGGCAACTGGATCGTGGTGCACCGGCATTTACGGGAGAACACGCCCTTGGTGGCCTCGTTTCACTGGAAACTCGTGCTGATTGGGTACGATACCCTGGCCCTGGAAGCACAAGATCCGGACGTACACCTGCAAGTGCAACTCACCCAGGACTTGGCGCGGCGGTGCCTGCTGATTCAGCCTGCGGATGTCGAATGGTGCCGCTGGCGAGCAGCCGGCTGGGACGTGTGCCTGGACCTGGCCCCGGCCATCAAAGCCACCAAGGCCGAAATCGTGTTCGACCCGCCAGCCGACCCCTTCGTCGAGTTTGCTCCTAAGGGCCTGCGCAGTATCGTCTTCAATTTGCTCAGCAACGCCCTCAAATACCACTATCCGGGGCGCGTCCCTCGGATAGTGGTGCGTAGTACCTGTCATAAGGGGCACTTGCGCCTGCTGGTGCAGAATAACGGGCTAGGGCTGACGCCGACCTAACAAGGCGAGTTGTTCCAGCTCTTACGCCGGTTGCACCCGGGCATCAAGGGCTCGGGGGTGGGCTTGCACGCGGTCAAAAAGATCGTGGACAATGCTGGCGGCACGATCACGGCGCAAAGCATCGAAGGTGTAGGCACCACCTTTACGGTGACCCTGCCGTTGTGAGAATACATTACCCAAACCGACGCATAAGCAAAAACTTATGCGTCGGTTTGGGGCCCATCGCTCCTGTTGATGCCATAAGGTTAGAACGTTTCGTTGGCACTGAGCTGGGCGGCAGAGAACGAGTGGGAACCGAGGCGGTAGTCGGGCCCACCCGTAAGAGGGGCCGCAGACAACGTTCGGCCGCTAAATCAGCTTTCTTTACGCGTTTGCGCCCACCCTTTGTTTCCTTGTGCCACAAGGGGTTGAGCAGCGTTTAGCACAGTGCTTTACAGGCCGTGTAACAATTTCATCATGGAAACTAAGCACGGCCGCTGTGCTACGCTGGCGGCCTCGAGGGGTCGTGCATTCCTGCTCCTTTGCAAGTTATTTAGGGAAGTAAGAGGGCTCTTTGAAAGCCTGCATAGCGGACCTTGGCCTGAGGCAGCACGCGAACGGACAGCCGCATTTTCCTGTCGCTATCCCTTCGATGTATCTCGGCAGGATCGATTCCGTAAACATACTATGGTTGTGCTTTGTGGTCACTTCCGCATCAGCCAACGTGTTCCTTTTGGGATTTTCATCCCTTCATCTGGTTCCTCTACTCCGTGGCGCAGGTGAGTAACAAGTATTTTCTGTCATTCCCCCTTATCTCCCTTATATGGTCCTACCCCCCAGCTACGTGCGTTTCGCCGATGGCGTCGAAGAGATCCAGCCGAATGAAGAGCAGTTAGGCGACGAAACCGTAGCCTCCATGGCGCGCGTGGCCCGCCTAATGTTCGAGAAAAACCGCCACGCCATCCGCGACGCCCACGCCAAGAGCCACGGCATCCTGCGCGGGGAGCTGCACATCGCCTCCAACCTGCCCGCGCACCTCGCGCAGGGTATGTTCAAAGAAGCCAAAACCTACCCGGTCATCATCCGCTTGTCCACCTCCCCGGGGGCCATTCAGCCCGACAGCCAGCCGGCCGTGAAAGGCTTTGCCCTGAAAATTATCGGCGTAGAAGGCACGAAATTCCTGCCGGAAGAAGCCGACGCGCTCACCCAGGATTTTTTGCTGGTGAACGACACGATCATCCCGACCGGAGACGTGCAAAGCTATCACGACATGCAACTGCGCATTGAGAAGCTGGCTCACGGCCCCGAGCTGCTGCAAACCGCCATCAACCAGGTGGGCGTGCTGGCCGACAAGGCACTAGAAGTTATCGAAGGTCTGGGTGGTCCCAAAAAGGAAGTCAACATGGTCGTGCAGGCGCATCCCAACCACCACATGCTGGGCGAAACCTACACGACGCTCGGGGCCATCCGCTACGGCGACTACGTGGCCAAAATCAGCGTGGCCCCGCTCTCCGAGAATCTGAAGGCCTTGGCGGGCAAGGAAATGGATGTGAGCGAGCCCGGTGCCTACCGCGACATGGTCGTGGATTTTTTCCGCACGCAGGGGGCAGAATACGAGCTGCGCGCCCAACTCTGCACCGACCTGAAAACGATGCCCGTGGAGGATGCTAGCGTGGACTGGCCGCAGGACCAAAGCCCCTACCAAGTGCTGGGCAAAATCGTGCTGCCGGCGCAGGACGCCTTCAGCCCCGCCCGCCGCGTGTACGCCGACGATGTACTCTCCTTCAACCCCTTCCACTGCCTACCCGAGCACCGGCCTCTGGGCAGCATCAACCGCGTGCGCATCAAGGCCTACGCCTCGTCCACGACCTACCGGCATGCCACCAACGCTACGCCCCGGGTAGAGCCCACCGATATCAACCAGTTACCCGACTAAGCTACATTTTGGCCGTTGCGCAGTATGCCTACTCCTGCCGCGCAGTCGTTTCGACCAGCGGTGGTACTGGCCCTGGACGAGGCCAAACGGGAGTGGAAATGATACTCCTGCGGGAGGCAGTAAACCCATCGCGAATACTGCCTCCCGCTTACGGGCGTCAGGGTCCACGCAGGTGGATAGAGGGTAGAGCAGAGGCGCATCGCAAGCATCTGTGGCGGAAAGGTGTACAACGTAGCGTGGTGCTGCTAGACTAACAGTTGAATCAAAGAGACCGCATTACGGCTCGAAGTCAAGTTGGCAGCGGAGCACGAAACAGGCTAGCCAGCTGTTGCAGCGCCGCCCGGTTGTGGGTCTTGACCGTGCCCAGCGGCAGGGCCAAATAGTCGGCGACCTCTTGCTGCGTATACCCATCGAAAAAGCGCAGCTCCACCACACGCCGGTATGCTGGCAGTAGGTAGTGCAGCAACTCACGCGCACCCAGATACTCCGCCGAGCCGGCCGCGGGCAGCCGGACGTATTCGTCGTCCCAAACTGCGCGATAGGAGCGCTGGTGGTGGGCGGAGCGCAGATAGTCAATGGCCCGACGCTGGCAAATCGTCAGGCTCCAGCTGAATAGGCGCCCCTGGGCCGCGTCGTAGGCAGGCAGGGCATGCCAGATTTTTACCAGGCTCTCCTGCAGCACATCCTCGGCAGTGGCGGGGCAGCGCACTAGGCGCAGAATGCGGCGGTAGAGTGTAGGCCCGTAGCGCTGGTAGAACAGGGTCATGGTGCTTTCGTCGCGGGCCGATAAGCGTGCTACTAAGGCAATTTCTGCCGCCGGGCGCGGCGCGGGGGAGCGAGAGGAAAATATGCGAATAGCTAGGGCTTTCGCTTACGAGCCAGCGCACAAAAGGGAGGTGGCGATCCGAAAATAAGCTCCTCTGTCGCTAATATCTACCAGTTCAGAGAAGGAGGCGCCTCCTTATGGCTGTCCCCAAAAGTAGTTGACCGATCCCCTCCTTGTTTATGCGTCTTCTCTTGCGTTTCAGCTAAGACGAGGATAGGGAGCCGCTGTACGAGTTGGCCGCCACTCCTACGCTGCGTAGAAGAGCCTTGGAGTCGATTAGCTGGCGCCCAGAGCGGTTTCGTCCGACTGGCGCGGTTTGCTCGATGCTTTTCCACCCTTACGGCCCGCCACGCTTGCTTGCTCGGGTGTAAACTGGTGCCCTCGTCCGCTGGCATGCGAGGCTTTCCCACCCTGGCTGGCAACAAGCCGTCGCTGCACAGCATTCATGGCCGCGAAGCCCCGAGGCTTCTTACTCGTGGGCGTAGGCGTGGCCTTCTTTTCCCTGCCAGTAGCCGCTGTTGGCTGGACTACGTTTTGCGTTAACTTCGTTTCGTCCGGCATTGTACAAGATAAAGGGTAAAAATAAGAATAACTTCTCTTTTTTGTCTGCGCAAAGCGTCGGTTGGACGAGCAGAAAACACAGCTCAACTGATACAATCACCTCGAGTACCGCACGCTTCTTTCGCTGAACAAACAGCACCACTGCAAGTAGCACTGACAGACTGATTTAGCACAAGATAAAGAGGCTTCTCAAACGTTTTGTCAAGGTGAACGGTGTCTGTATACGTTGCGAGTGGACGAGGCACTGGGAAGCTGTCGTAAGACAGCAAGCCCTTTTGGGGAGAGGGGGCTTGCTGTAGAATCACGTCCAGCAGTCACCTTGCTCTTGCTTTATTGGAAAGCAGCTTTGAGGCGGCTGGCGGCAAATTGCTGGGCTTCCTCCGCTTTGGGGACCACGGCGTAGGTGCCGAAGAACTCGTGGGTGGTGCCGCTGTAGAGCTGATACTGGTTGGCCACGCCCACTTGGGTGAGCTTGTCGGCGAGCTGCTTGCCTTCGGTTTGCAACGGGTCGATTTCGGCGGCAATGATGGTAGCGGCGGGCAACCCGCTCAAGTTCGCCACGTCCGTCAGCGAGATTAGGCGGTTGTTGCCGTCCGCTGGGCTGGTGAAGTAGTTCTGGGTGAAATACTCAATGTTGGCCTTGCTCAGGGGCATGGCATTGGCGTACTGGTTGTAGGAGGCCGTGTTCAGGTCGTTGTTGGCCACGGGGTACACCAGCAGTTGGTGCAGGGGCAGCGCTAAGCCCCGCTCCTTGGCCAGCAGGCACACGCCCACGGCCATGTTGCCGCCGGCACTTTCGCCCGCGACGGCGACTTTGGCCGCGTTGCCGCCGAAGTTGGTGGCATTCTCCTTGGCCCACTTATAGGCGGCGTACGCATCTTCGTGGGCCGCCGGGAACTTGGCTTCCGGCGAGAGGCGGTAATCCACCGACACGACGATGGCGCCCGTGTTAGCGGCCAAGGCCTTAGCCGAGGGCTCGTACACGTCGAGCGAGCCAATGACCCAGCCCCCGCCGTGGTAGTACACAATCACAGGCAAGGAGCCCGACACGCCGGCGGGCTTGTAGATCCGCACCAGGATGCCATCGGCGGCCGACTGCGGGGTGTAGTTTTTGGGCAGCACCTGCTGGGTCACCGTCACGTTGGGCGGGGTGGGGGCGAGCTTGTTTTTCTTAAGCAGATCCTGCACGGCATCCGTTACGCTGGGGGCCATGCGCGCTTGCCGGGGCGAGAGCGTGGGCAGCGCGGGCGTGCCGTAGCTCATGAACTGCTCCAGCACAGCCAGCATTTGCGCGTCGATGTTGGGCGCGTAGGTGGGCGCTGACCCGGTGGGCTGAATCAACGTGGTTTGGGGATCGTTGTCGTCGCTGTCGTCGTCACACGAGGTCAAGGGCAGGGCAAGCAAGGTAGCGGCCAGGGCCAGGGGCGCCAGGCGAAATGCCTTGGGCAGAGCAGGCAGAAAATTTCGTTTCATGCAAACAGGAGGGGGAGAAATGATAGTAGATAGGGCTCTTCCTACGATACAGACGAGATAGTAGTTGAGCGATAACAGAAATAGCCGACCGCCATACAGATAAGCTATTGACAGCTAATGGGACATCATTTCAGTAGAAAGCGAAAGCCTAGCCAGCAGACCAGGCTTGTCTATTGTTGTAGTTATGCGAATAAGCTTGGGGAACGCTAATGGGGTAGTCCCATTCTAACAATTGCGTCCTTTCCTAAGCATTCTACCACTTGGCCATCTTGCGCTTTGGCGCATAGGTAGGGCAGAAAGCCATCGCCTGCTTGGTGCACGTATCGCAGCACGTAGTCACACCCCTCCGGCACGGAGACAGTGCCTTTGTCTATCATGCTGTGCGGCTGGTTTTTCGTGGCGATTACCTCGAAGCGGCGCCCTGGCCTGGTGGGCAGCTGTACTGTGCTTCCTACTGCGATGTCCATAAAAGGGAGAGTAGATACAAGGCTTCGAACGGATAGCCCACATCTTTCGTTTTCAGCACTTGTTCTATCTGCTGCAGCTGGGCAGCGCTACCTAGATCGAGTAGGTCCTAGCTAAGAGCGAAATACCTAGCCCTGCTCCTACAACCAAGCCCAGTAGAATAGCGCTGGCTCGGTAGTAGTAGCGTCTGCTCAGCGCCTGGCCTACGAGGATGATGTTCGTGGCGAACAGGGGCAAGAGCAGCCAACTCTCAATCTGGAATAGGATGCTTACGCCGATTGTGGCTAGCAAGAAGTCACCCACCAGCGAGACGAAGAAGAGCAATTCGTCTACCTCCGATGCAAAAACCTGGCTATTCCTGATTCGACGCTAGCTTTGATGAAGGCAGTAGTCTTAAGATAACCCTTGACTGGCAATGAATCGTTGTTTAGCTGGGTCCAGGGCGGCAAAGCCGCGGGGAGCGCTACGCACGGGCTTGTTACTCTTGCGACCCATACCGGTAGGCAAGGAAGGGCTTGTAGAGAGCTTCTGTTCGTCCGACATATACTACTAACAATAAGGCAACGAGTTGTTTGATTTTGGCTGCCTAAAATAAGGCTTGGACGAGTAGCAATAGAGCACTTCTGCTTCCTGTCTTGTTCGCCAGCACAATTTAGTACTGGCGAGCACACTTTCCGCATCCTGTTGCCGCCTGCGAGGTGCTTCTCGGCCTCCTACCTCTGCCTACTCCAAGCAGGCGACTGCGGCGCTGGTCCTGCATTTCCACAGTGGGGCTGCTACCTATCTAGCGAGCCCGCAGCCGGGTCACGCCAGAAAGGAGCGGAGCGCGGCCAGCGTGTCCAAGGGGGCGCTGAGTTGGGGGCAGTGCCCCGCCGCGGGCAAGGTCACCAGCTGCGCCTGCGGCAGGTGCTGCAGCAAATACGTGCCCACCTCGGCGGGGGCGATGACGTCTTGCTGACACTGGATGACTAGCGTGGGCAGCGTCAAGTTCGGCACCTGGGCCCGGTGGTCGGACAGGAAGGTTAGCCGGGCAAACTGCTGGGCCATGGGACTCGCCGTCGCACTTAGGCACTGGTGCAGCTCTTCGGCCAGGCCGGGGGCGGCCAGCGGGCCCAGCAGCAGGTCCACAAACAGCGTGGCCCACCCGTGGTAGTCGGTGGCCAGCAGCATCAGCAACTGCTCCAGGTCGGCCCGCTCGTAGCCTCCGTAGTAGCCGGGCTCGTTGAGGTAGCACGGCGAGGAGGTCAGTAGCACGACCCGGGCAAAGAAGGCCGGACACTGACAGGCGGCCAGCAGGGCAATCATAGCCCCCACGGAATGGCCCAGCAGAATTACTTGCTCGAGGGCCAGGGCCTGGCAAAGCGCGAGTAGGTCCTGGGCGTAGCCGGCCAGTTGGGCGTATTTGTGCTCATCGTAGGCCGCCAGGTCCGAGCCACCCGTGCCCACGTGGTCGAAGAGCACCACCTGGTAGTCGCGGGCCAGAGCGGTGGCCAGCGGCTGCCACACGCGCTGGTTGTAGCCAAACCCGTTGCAGAGCAGCAGCGTGGGCTTGCCCGGGCCAGCGCCGAGCACACGCACGTTATTGCGCTGCCGGATCTGCTCGGCTACCGAATCAGCGGGAAACGGGAGTGCGGATAGGGGCGGTGGGGCTGACAACAAGGAAGGGGGCGCAGCAAGCATAAACGACCAGAGTAAGCACCTAGCCAACCAGCCAGATAAACCAAAAATACAGCTCAACCGTAGTAGTACAAACTAGAGATTCTATAATTTAGCTAAGACGGTCCAATAGCTAGACAAACACCACGATGGGCTCGTCTGACAACCCCAATTGGTCTTTGTTTAGAGCATAGAGAGCAGCGTAACGGCAGCCTATACGGAAGCGATCTAACGGCAGCTTTTTGCGCCCTCCTCCAGCAAATGAATACGGCTGCTTCTCATTACATTCCTGATCCCCACCGGTATCTTTGTTGAATCAGTTCGCTTCTTATTGGCCCCTTCTTGTCACCTAGCCTACCCGCCAACGTTTTCCCAGCGCTGCTGGAGCTGCTGCCCTCGGGAGTGGTGTATTATCTGCCCGTGACGGATGCGACGGGCACGGTGGTCGATTTTACCTTTGCCTATCTGAATCCGGCCGCTCAACAGCTTTTGCGCCTCCCGGCGCACCCCACCGTCACGTATACGCAGCACTTCACCCAGGCGGACAGCGAAGGGCTGGCCTTTCACCGCGCCGCCTACCAGCAGGCGGCGCCCGCGCACCGCACGGGCTACTATCAGGCCGAGGGCTACGACGCGGCTTTTACAATGCAGGCGCAGCGGGTCAACGATGCCTTGCTGGTGCACTTCACCCTCGACGCAGCGGACCGGCCAGCACCGCACGCCCAGGAGCAGGCCACCCGCCAGGCCATGCAAACGCAACGCGATGAACTGGCCCGACTCTTCGAACAGGCGCCGGCGGCGATTGCCGTCTACCGTGGCCCGAACTATACCATTGAACTGGCCAATTCTACGGTGGCCCGGCTCTGGGGGCGCACCCAGGAGCAGCTTATTGGCAAAGGGTTGTTTGAGGCACTGCCCGAAGTGGCCGGCATGGGCTACGAAGCGTTGCTCGACGGGGTGATGGCCACTGGTACTCCCTATGTGGCCCACGCCATGGAGGCGCAGCACGACCGCAACGGCCAGCGCGAAACCGTGTACTGGGATTTCGTGTACGTGCCCGTGCATGCGGCCGACGGCAACATCAACGGCGCCATGGTGGTGGCCACGGAAGTGACCCAGCAGGTACGAGCGCGCCAGCAGGTAGAGCACCTCAATCAAGAATTGGAAAACCGCGTGCGCGAGCGCACCCGTCAATTAAGCGAGCAGCAGCAACTCCTAAGCCGTATCCTAGGGCAAGTGCCAGCCGCGATTGCCACAATGAGCGGACCAGAGCACCGCTACACCTTTTTCAATCACTTGTACCAAGACCAGGTCAATCACCGCGCCGTGCTGGGTAAAACAGTAGCCGAAGCCTTGCCTGAAGTCGTCGATTTAGGATTCACGGCCCTTCTAGACCGAGTCTACGCAACAGGAGAATTGTATGAGGGTCGGGAAGTGCCTTTTCACCTGCACGCCGTAACGGCTGACGGTCACGCAACGCACTACATCAACTTCGTTTATCAGCCGTTGAAGGATGGGCAAGGGCAGACCACGGGGGTCTTAGTCTTTGCCCTTGATGTCACCGAGCAGGTCTTGGCCCAGCAGTTGGTCGAGCACAGCCAACGGCAGGTACAAAGCCTCAACGAAGAGCTAGCCGCTATTAATGAGGAACTACGCGCCACGAACGAGGAACTCCATACGAGCAACGCGCAACTGCTGCGCACCAACACGGACCTAGACACGTTCGTCTACACCGCCTCGCATGATCTGAAGGCGCCTATTGCCAACATCGAAGGACTAGTGCACGCCCTACAGCGCAACTTGCCGGCTCCCGTGCTGCAGGAAGCATTAGTTGCACGCTTACTAGCGCTCATGCAAGGCGCCGTTAGCCGGTTCCAGCAGACGATCGGCCACTTGACCAACATCGCGCAACTGCACCGGCTGGAAGCACCGGAAGCAGTCGATCTAGCCACGTTGGTCGCGGATGTGCAGTTGGATATGGCTTCGCTCGTGGAAGCGACGGGGGCGCGGCTTACCGTGCAGACAGAAACCTGCGAGTTGATCCACGTGGCTCCCAAAACGCTGCGCTCCGTGCTCTATAATCTACTCAGCAATGCGCTGAAGTACCGCGCCCCAGATCGCGCGCCGCAGGTGCACGTACGGGTGCACTGCCTCTCGGATCAGGTAATCGTGCAGGTCCAGGACAATGGGCTCGGGCTAAGTGAGGACCAGCAAGCCCGCCTCTTCGGCTTGTTCCGCCGCCTGCACACGCACGTGGAAGGCTCGGGCGTGGGCTTGTACACCGTCAAGCGCCTGGTCGAAAATGTGGGCGGCACGATCTCTGTGCAGAGTCAACTCGATGTGGGTAGTATCTTTACCGTTTCGCTCCCCTTATAACGAGCTGCTCTTTACCCAATGGAAAAGCTTTCCAGTGTGCTGCTGGTCGATGATGACACGACCAACAATTTCTTGAACGAGTTGCTCTTCCAGCAACTTGGTGTCACTGACCAACTCACTACCATGGAGAACGCAGCGCAGGCCTTAGAGTGGTTAGAGCAAACGGCAGAATCACAGGAGCCGGCGCTGCTGCTACTGGACGTGAACATGCCCGGGATGAGTGGCATCGAATTCTTGGAAGCTTATCAGCGTTTGCCACACGCACAAGGAGCCAAAACCGTGATTCTGCTGCTCACGACCACGCTGGACGCGCGGGACTTGAGTCGCCTAGATGAACTCGGTATTGCCGGGCTGGTCAGCAAACCCCTTACCAAAGAGAAAATCAGCGATATTTTGCAGTTGCATTTTCAGCGTACCTTGCCCGCGTGAGTAGCGCGGCGACCCTATGTCATGCAGCTGGCGTTAACAGCAAGTACGTAAGGCGTCCAGTAAAGTGAGCAGTGCGGGCTCGGTGATGGGCACCGGCGGCAGAAGCAGACGCTGCTGGCACGTTTCTAGGTAATCCAAAGAGCCAGTAGAACTCATCAGCGGCGGGCGGGGCAAAGGCTATGGCCCCGTCGGTGAAATAGCGCGTAGGACTTGTTTACTGGTGGCCCAGCACCACCTGCTGGTGTCGTGGGTCGACCTGGATACGGGCGTAAAGCGCCTGCACGGCGGCGGCTTCTTCCAAGAACTGCACGAAGCGCCCGTTCTGGTACAAGCGCACGCCCGTGATAGCGTGCACGTGGTTATAGGCGCGGGCCTGCTCTAACAGCGCCACTAACTGTGCTTCCGACCACGGCAAGCATGCTTGGCTATAGTAAAGTACTTGTTGGACAGCCGGGTCTGCCGGCGCAAGAAACGCGCTCGCGCTACGGGCGGGATGCAAGGGGGATGCGGAGCGTGCGCGGCGAGGTCCGTCAGCACGGGGGAAGCCGTCGTACGGAGAGGGGGCATAGGATTATAGGGTTCGCTGCTGACACGTGCGCAGCCATTCTTCGGCTTCGGCCACGCAATAAAAGAGTTGCAACTCGATTACGTCGGCGATCGGCGCCGGGAAGGTGAGCGTGAGAATGTCGGCGTGCGTATCGGTTTGCACCACGTGCGCGACATAACGTAGGCCGAGGTGCAGCGCCTGGGGAAGCCACACCAGGCGCAGCCATTCCACCGAGTCAAACCAGGGTCCTTGCAGGCGGCTATTATCATTGAGTAAGTACGGGCATGGCCGCGCCCCGGCGTGGGCGAGATACTGTTGCGCCCCGCGCATGGCTTCCCCGGGATCAACATAGCCGTGCCACGTCGCGCGTAACCAATAGTCTTTTTCCTCATACGTGAGTGTGCAACGGCTATCGTCGGCATCATGAAGCGATCCTAAAAGCATGGCATAGGAGAAGTAAGACGTGAGATAAAGAAGAAGATGTACAATCCTGCAGCGACTTGGGTCAGTAGCACGGTTACCTAACTGCACTAGTTCAACCAGCCGCAGTCGGCCAGTAAATCGACGAACTCGACTTCCGTGGCCACCGCGTACGTACCGTGCGGCGTCAGGCGCGTGGCCTTCGTCCCTTCCCACAAGGTCAAGCGCACAGTGGCCGCCGCACGCGGGTGAACGTAGACAAGGTACAGCGGCTGGGTAGGGTACGCCCGCCCCGCAGGCTTGACCCAGGTACGACGCGACGCGGTGCTGGGCGTGAACGCACAAGCGGTAAGCATAATTCCGATCGCCTTTATCAACTCTTCCATGGTAGTTCAATGCGCTTGCTGGGTCAGCTAGCAAAGCTGGGTACTAGTCCGGGCGAGATGGCTTCGTATTTAGGCGTAAAGACTGAGGCAAAGTACGGATTTTGAACAGACGTAGCCCCTACCGGCCCTATTGTCTTTGTCTCCGTACCCGACGCACCGTATTTTAGGCCTATTAGAGGCTCCTTGCCACGGCAAGTGCTCCCGCCATAATCACGACTGCACACTCGCCAAAACTGCCGCAACCTTTCCATTCCCAATTTACCAGAGCAAGCTGCGCTTAGCCCGTGTCGTGCACTGGCTGAGCGACGAGACATCCCTGGCCCCCACGGCCGCTCAACAGCGGCTACTCACGCTGTTCGTAGAGGGAGGGCTTTCGCTCCCGCAGTTGTTAGCTCAGCTGAAAATGCGCTACCTCACGGGCAGGCGTGAGTAGCTAGAAGTCACAGAAAAGCCCTGGCCAAGCGGCCAAGGCTTTTACTGATTCATACCAGCACCTGGATCAGTGCTGTGAGCAAAACCTACGCGCTATAGGCGGGAACGGATTGGCCCGTAGCCGTAGCCTACGCTAGTCTGTTGTGGCAGGCTCTTTGCACAAGCGCTTCGAGGAAATACGTTACTCGCTCCTGCTTCTGGTACCGTGCTGCTGGCGTCGTCTTGCTGAGTGGACTAGTCCTGCTCTTGCAACAGTGCGGAACGGTGCAGCCATAGTTAACTATTGAAAACGCCTCGAAAAGCAAAGTACGGCGGCAACTATCCTTCATTAGAGCAGTGAGTTGGAGAATAGGTAGGTCAAGGGAAAAGGCTCGGCCATTAGCTGAGCCTTACTTATTCTAGTGCAAGTTTTATTAAAGGTAGATGGTTTTACTAAAGACAGCGCGCCCAGCACGAAAAAGCCCCACTGACCTGCACAACGGAGCTTTCGTTTAATGCGTTGCTCCTCCGATATCTTGCTTACCTGCAACGATTCCTCGCGTGTGGCGTGCGCAGCAAACATAGCAAGTTGACCGCGCAGAACGTGCAGCATATCCGGGTGCTGACGGCACAAGGGTACAGCAACCAAGCCTTGGCCGATCAATTTGGCGTGAGCCGGCCCACCATCTCGTACGTGGTGCGCGGCAAAACCTGGCGTACAGTGTAAACGATACGAAAGTCAACCCCAACTCCCTATTTCCCTCGTAGCAGCAGTACGGCCACGAGCAGCGCCAGGGTGCCGTACACCCCCGCGAGCCAATAGTGCTGGTGGAGCAGCGACTAAACCCCAAGGGCGCCATTGAGGACGATACTCGCTAGCAGCAAGCCCACGATCAGCCCGAGTCCTTGTCCGATCATGGTGTAATGGCTCGTGCGTTTTTTCACATAGGCAATCAACCACAAGGTGCCATTGACCAAGATTGGGCCCGCGTAGAGCAGCAGTTGGGTGACGAGGGTAGGCATCGTGTAAGAGGCAAGCAGGGTTTACTCACCAATAGTAGCCGCTAGGGGCACCAACGTCATACCCGCTTGCTGGGCTAGGCCCTGCATAACCGCCGCTAGCTGCGTTTGGGTCGCGGCCGGTCGAGCACCATAGGGATAGGCCAGACCGGCCACGCGCCGAGCGCGTTGTAGCCAAGCAGCACCTGCTTCCAGTTCGTCGAAGACGGCAATGTCCAGGTGTGGCAGCCAGTTGACCACGGTTTGCACCATATGCAGGCCCGGCAAGGACGGGGAATACACCCAGGCCAGCTGCTGCACGCCGGCCAGACGCAGGTGGGGCAGAAAGTGGCTGATCAGCCACGGGGCCACGCTCCAACTGATGCCCGTCACAAACGTGTTGTCGTTGAGCACGCGCGGGTAGGGGTAGGCCAGAAAGCACTGGGCGATGCGCACGCAGGCTTCTTGTACGACGGGCAAAGTCAGCTCGCCGGCCCACTCCACGTAGAGCCAGTCATTGCTCGAATCAAAATAGATGCTGAGCTGGGCGTCGGAGTATAAACGGCGTAGGGTCATAATGTAGGAATAGCAGAGCCTACTGAGCGGCAGGCCACTGAGCACTACCGGATAAGAAATAGAAGAGAGTAAGAGCCACAGGCACAAGAACAGCACCAAATATATTATATTCTATATAAATGCAAAGTGATTGGTGCAGATATGGGAACAGGCAATTCCTACGAGACCTGTGTGGTGACGTTTGCTAGCAAAGAACTTGCTTGGATAGTCCCCTTGCTAGGACAAATCCCACCTGTTCTGATCAACGCCGCGCGGGACGCAGGAGAGGCATAACTAGCGAGTTGTCGGTATGAGGCTAGCCCTAAGCAAGAAGGTGCTCTCAAAATCCCTTAGAATGCAGCAAAATGTGAAGTACAGAGGCAGAATATATAATATATATTTTGCCTCTCCCAAACTTTCTCTGAAGTATAGAGCCTACTCTCGCTAGCCGAAAGACGTATAAATAAAGCAAGATTTTAGCGAACTTTACAAAGTTCGGCGCGCCGTTTGCGCCTCTTCGTTTCATGAAAAAACGCTTTACGCTCAGCACTCTTTTATTTTTTATTCTTTTATCCTGCTGGAGTTACGCCGGCTCCGCCCTGAAAGAGACGCCCCCACTGGCCAAGCACCTCGTGGAGGTGCGCGTTACAGGCCAGAATTTAACTGGCCTAGGGGCTGATTTGACTGTGCGCTCGGTCCTGAATTGGAAGCAAGGCTACCACCCAGGGCAGGGCTTTACGCAAACATTTACCGGGGCCAGTATCAATCAAACCTACAAAGTCGGCTATTTCGAGGCCACGGATTACGTAGAAGCCGCTATCGCTTTCCAGCAGGTGACGCGCGACAGCGCCGTACAACCCGCCGTGGGTGCTTTTCTCAAAGTCGAGATCCTCACCGATGGTAAAGTCAGCGAAACCACCCAACTCGATGCCAACGCCAAAGGGTGGAAAGTCGAGTACGATCCCCATCTGCGCGCCATCGTATCGGTTGACGCTCATCAGTGGTAATCGTTGCCTCTCTCTTTATTTAAACGAAAAGCCCAGTTCTATTATGGAACTGGGCTTTTCGTTTGCACCAGTAACAGGTAGCACTAGAAGAATTGCTAAGTCACCTTAGGCCTAAGTAACGCTAGGTGGTGGGAAGCCACCTAGTGGGCGCCTTTTGCCTAACGCCCTGCCACCCTTGCGACCCGCTGCGCGCGCTTGCTCGGGGGTAAACTGATGTCCTAGGCCACTGGCTTGCGAGGCCTTGCCGCCTTGGCTAGCGATAAGTCGTTGCTGGGCCGGGTCCATGGCCGCGAAGCCACGGGGTTTCTTGCTTACGGGCTTAGTCTTCTTCTCTTTGCGATTGGTCGCTACTGGTTGGTCCGTGCTTTTATCTGTTTTCGGGTCGTTGGGCATAGAGCATTAATAATGGTAAAAAAGAAAGAAAAGCTCCTGAATTTTCGTCTACTCAAAGTACCGGTTGGGCGAGCAGAAGACATAGCTCAACAGGAATGTTTTTATCGCCGATGGTATTCGCTTATTCTAGGTGCTCACCCCCCGGAGCGACCTGGCAGAATATTAGTTACAGCTAATGGATACATGAACATCCGCTCCTACCTCTCGCGCGCTCTGCTCCTATTTGTGCTCCCCTTGCTCAGTTGCAACCAGGACCCGCCAACGCGCAAGACCTCTTACCAGGTGCTCATACGCCAAGTCGGTCAACACCTATTTCCGCCGCTTCGCACCGAAGCTAGAAGTCATACCCGGGCGCTATGGGCGGATACACTGGCTGCTCATCCTTTTACCGCCGTGTACGAATACGATCGAGACTGATCTAGCCCATAGAACGATTATGGATAGCCTTCATTCGCAGTAGGGTTCGTAAGGCCTAGCTAAGCCCTACTGCGAGAAGGGGCGTATCTTCCCGGCCGAACACCTGTCACTACGCGATGATGGACCACGCCGAGATCACCCGACAAGAAGTAGTAGAAGCCGAGAAGCGCTTATTGGCGGCGCAACGTGCTGGCAATGTTGCCGTGCTAGAGCAACTGTTACACGATGACTTGGTCGGCCTCTCTCCCACGGGCGAATTGATCACCAAAGAGATGGACCTGGCCCCCTACAAAGCCGGCTCACTCGTGCTGGAGGAGGCCGTCACCGAAATCGAACGAATTCGCATCACTGGCACCGTAGCGGTGGCCGTGGTCTCCATGAAGGCGAAGGGCAAGTTGCAGGATGCGCCGATCGAAGGACAGTTTCGCTACCTACGCGTGTGGAAACGCGTAGCAGGCACCTTGAAAATCGTGGGGGCTAGTTTCCTGCAACTAAGTTGATGAACAGCGTTATCGTTTCACCACGTGAATGCTCACCCGGCGGTTCAGGGCCCGGCCATCCACGGACGTGTTGCTGGCGATGTTCTGGCGGGAACCATACCCAATGGTTTCTAAGTGCGTGCTATCCACGCCAAACTTAACCAGGGTCGCTTTCGCGGCCTGTGCCCGCGCTTTGCTTAAGCGAATATTGCCCAGCACACTTCCCGTGCTATCCGTGTAACCGCCCAACAGCACTTTTGCGCGGGGGAAGGTCAGCAGGATGCTCGCTACGTTCGAGAGCTGCCACATCGATTCGGCCGTCAGCGTCGCCTTGTTCGACTCGAAGTAGATACGGTCGAACGTAATCCATTCGTGGCGGCGGTCGACTGCCTCTACGCTGTTGGCAGGCGTCGCCAGCACCTGATAAAGCTTATTTTCGGTGGAGTTGGCGCCGATGATCTGGCGCACGCCGCCTTTCAGCTTCAGCACGACCGGTACGCCGGCCCGGTCGTAGATATAGCTGCCATTGGCTTTCGTGTACTGCCCATTGGCGAGCAGCGCCGCGGGGTTTTGCGCGTCCCAGGGTCCCTCCGACACGGTGCTGGTAGGCCCGCTTGCGACCTGCTGGTAAACCGGAGTAGGCTCGGCGTAGGGTTGGTACCCGAGCAAGTAGCCAATGGCGCACGCCGCCACGACCAAAGCGATCCACAGCCAACGGCTGGTAGTTGCCGGCCTATGGGTACGGCCCGCTGCCTGGACAGTTGGGGTGATCAGCGTGGGCGGCGGCAACTGCGGGCGCTGCTGACTGTGCAGCCACTGGCTCAGCGATTTGGCGCTCCACTGATGCTCGGCAATCTGCTCGCCTAGCACCCCCAGGACCAGGGGCACAACGAGATTCACTAGTTCGGTCACCGCGGCGGGCTGAACGCCCGTGCTCGTCGCAATCTCGTGCAGGCTCGCCTCGTAGTGAGGCCCCAGCAGCGAACTGACGAGCGTGGCGCCTCGATCCGAGATGGTGTTACCGGGGTACAAAACCTGGTGGGGATTACTGAGCACCTCCGATTGGGCCGCGTCGTGGGCCATACCCCACACGACTTCTCGCCCGCTTACCTGCTCGGATAAGTCAAGTAGGCTCCGCACAACCAGCGACACGACGCGGTTCAGCGCCTGTTGGACTTTAAACGCAGGCTCCTGGGCAATACGTCCCACTTGGGTGAGCTCATTGCGCAGCACAAAGCGCTGCACTTCTTCTAGTAAACTCTGCGTTAAAATCATATCCGAAAAGGCTTAGAACCAGCTGGTTGCCCCCTGGTCTTGATTATGCGTGTCGTTTGTCATACGCAATAACGGCCCAGCTCGGATGCA